>JGI24158J21664_10006593_pt1 | contig 15328 bp, 9 predicted proteins | sample Ectturendosymbi3_FD_21664 | JGI IMG/M metagenome (IMG submission 21664) | reverse complement strand
CCAGTGACTACGTCAGATCGTTGTTATGTGCCACATTGCTTGTTGGTTCCGTAGCGGTGCAGTGTTAAAGTTTGACCAGTTTTGTCACTCGAGCTTCCTCTAAACCAGGGGTGGGCAATTAATTTTGCTCGGGGGCCACTTTAAAAACGCCGCGTTAACGGAGGGCCGTACCTTATTATGGAAGTAGAAGCAAGTTTCGATTGATTTATAGTCTCAGCACTACCATTTACTATGAGAAGTTGGAGATCTCAGATCTAACGATTTTCATGAATGCTTGTGCGCGCCACTAAAAACGTTGTGGCGGGCCACATTTGGCCCGCGGGCCGCTATTTGCCCACCCCTGTTCTAAACCAAGCTTAGACTTGTTTTCTCGTAAATGTACGTGTGCGAAAGTGACTGATTTACGCAATATGTTCCTGTGAAGCATTGGGTTCATTGCAAATCGATATCGCATCCTCCCACCAAATTAGCCTGTGTCCGCTACTGCTCCTAACCCATCCTGTGAAACATTTGGAACCCTAACTTATCCTGTAAAATGTTCTTTGACTCCTAATCAATCCTGTAAAATGGTTGCCGCATTTCAAATCAACCCCTACGCTGGTGGTACAAACAGTTGCTTTAAAAACCAACTCCCTACGCTGGTGGTGCAAACGGTTCTTTCACAAATCAACTCCCTACACTGGCGGTACAAACAGTTGTTTTACAAATTAACCCCTACGCTGGTGGTACAAATAGTTGGTTTCTAAATGAACTCCCTACGCTGGAGGTACAAACAGTTACTTTTATAAATCAACCCCTACGCTGGAGGCAGAAACAGTTGCTTTAAAAATCAACTCCCTACCCTAGCGGTACAAACAGTTGCTTTACAAATCAACCCCTACGCTGGAGGTACAACCCTACCTGGTGGTACCGACGCCGCTGGCCCTTATTCAACGCCGATGGATGGGTGTCAGCTGAAGATCGAACGATTGGAGAGTTAACTATTACAGTGATTTCAAGCAGGGCTTGTTTATCAGATTTTGACTGGAGATGGGCAATTTTAACCTTGAACTACCTGACCAGACCAATGACATTTGCTAGCCCGCAGTCGAATATTATCTGTATCCTTTGTTCAAAGTACGTTTGACTGGGGTGGAAGGAAATGGCTTGGCTGGGGAGAAAGGTGCAGGGGCTGGGGAGCAACTGCCATCCGTAAGTTGGAAGAAATCCGATTTCAAGACAAACACAGGGGCAGCTTAGCACCCTGGATTTACTCAGGTTTTTGAGGAACATGTTATTAGTTCATTACACAACCACATTTCCATGTATTCAGGGCTTCTAAGCACTAAACTGGAAGAGTTCAAACTACTTTCAAGAACTTTTTTTTAATTAACAACTTGCCGCCCAAGAGATGGTGCCGCCCGCAGCTGCCCAGCGCCTTCCTTGCTGCGCCACTGGATGTGCTTCATAAGAAATGCGTTGCAGAATCAGTAAAGGCGCGATTTTCTGCATATACGCTCGCACATTGCTGGTGTGTATATTTACAACAATATGTGTCAAGATTCTACCAGCAATTTAGCACGCAAGTCTAGTGAAATCATTGTTTATTAACAGGTATTATCCGGTTTGCCAAAATACAAATATCCGGATACATCCGTAACAGCAAAAATTACTGATATCCGAACTAACCCCAGCATATGCGCGAAAACACGACACTGAAAGCGGAAATCCTAATCAAAGAACACTTAAGCTCTGGTTGAACTAAAAAGCCATTTTAGGAAGATTTACTGTAGTTGGACTATAACGACGGTTTTTCTCCGGTCATATGAAGTGACGTTTTAAGGCAATTCTACTGTAGTTATTGTCTTTTACGAAATGAGTTTGAGACGCCTACTCACAGGGTTAAGACATTGAGACACCGCTACTATTTAATGTGAACACCGAGATGGGAAAGTGAAGTTTTAGCACCGGTGGTGGTTTTACAGCATTTTGAGAGACTGTTGGAAAATTGAGAGATCGTTTCGGTTGATTTTTGTTTCATATGCTTTTTTCCCCCTATTTTTCCTTAGACCTTTTACCACTAGTTGCTCGTCCCACCCCAAATTCATAGGCATGCTTTTCCCCTCTAATCTGAAATTGATTCGATGCATTTTGTTATTTGTGAAACGTCTGCAATCAACAATTGATTTATGCCAGCAACAGCGATGGCGAAGCAGTATGACCCACATGGTCTTTCACCCATCCTTTGCGAACACATCAAATGTTTTTGTATTCGCAGCAACATGCAATTAATCCCTGATTGTGTTCGTTTTCCTTTTGTTATTTCATGATTTGAGTCACAAACTCTTTGTTGTGAAATTTCCCTTGATAGATCTTGTCATATGAACGTAGCGACATTCAATGATTTCGTCGTGACAACGCAAAACATCACTTCGTCGCAGCGAGCTAATTTTTCGATCCAGAAAGATCGTAACCCTGGGTAGCTGGCTCTGTTTGCTTGTAAACAAATACAATTATTGTAGACGCCAGGTTTTACGGGCCAATAACTGCCCTCGGAGATATGTCTTCTGCACACTGGACAATCCACTTGGTGTCCGGATTTATCGATAGCTTTGAATAGATTGCAGTAACTGTCTGGTGGTCGGTTACTTAACTTAAGAACTTCGTTGGCAGCCAAGCAGTAACGGGAAAATAATTATGGTCTGCTGCGAGAGGTAAGCCCAAGCAATGTTCTGGCCTTCAGTGGGAAGGGCCTGAAAACCGTGAAATCCGGAGGAACGTACGTAGAGCACATGGCTGACTAATGAAACATGAACTCAATCGATAGAGAATACTGTTAAAAAAGTTGTTAAGGTACCCATTAACAACTGCTGTTTTATTGGAAGCATTTGCTTTAAGCGCTTTGCAGTACATTATTTGTCTAATGGACAAAAAAGTACACAAATACAGTAGATCTAAACGGCAAAATGCCATGTATGTGAAGCCATAGGGCATGAACGTTAACGACCATACTTTTCAACTATGAGAATGTCAAAAAGAGTCATGAAGTTAAAGTGCGCGCAATAGAAGCAACGGCGACCAGCATCATAATCGACGCAGCAGCTTTCGCCAACGGATGTTGTTCTTTCTCAGCACTTTGACTCTGCTCAACAGCTTGCGTCACGAACTGATCGACGTAGGCATACTGGCGCGGTGACGAGACTACAGACCTAAAACATAACCAGTTATGTAAGGGGAATCCGTTTTTCTTACCTGTTATATACGCGAAAACCAGTTATGCAAGCGAATTCCGTTTTTCTTACCCGTTATGTAAGCGAAAAACAGTTATATCCGAAAGCGTATTTCCGTTTATCTTTGCCAGCGACACACGAGCACAGTTAAACCTGTTGCAGAACGATAACATCTAAAATAACCTGGAGCAAGCCCAAGCGCGGTGTACGGCCGCACCGCACCACACGTTTGCTATCGCGGTGCGTAAGCGATGAGGTCACCAACTTGCGGATATACAGGGCGTCTATTAAGTCTGGGTACATGGTAAAAAACAGTCTGGGGACCATCCTTCTCGTCCACTTAACAGTGCCAACTCGATTCGTTCTTCTTTGGACTTAATAAATGACCCTATGGGGGTCATTAAACCCCTATGCATCCACACTTTGTGGACACCCTGTATAAGCGATAAATTTATATAGTGGATAAAGAACGTGTCGCTTTCCGACCTATAAGATCAACATACGGTACCCTACAACTTTTTAATGTGGCAACTAACGTATCACTTTTGGATTAACTTGTCATTCATGATTCCTCAGTGTTCTTTTCCACTTGCGACAGAGTGAGCTTAAATCAAAATGTCTGACATGGTTTCAATAAATGCGCTTTTTGCGATGCTAAACCACAACGGATTCCCTACACGCGATAGCAGGTTAATGCGCAGCAAAAAGCCATGCTTTGCTTTGCTTTATTATTTGATTGACTGACAAGAATCAGCCGTGCTGACCTTCAGACCCAAATGAGCAAACGAAAGATGTCTAGAAAAAATCAAAAGCCACTGTTTCTGTACTGTGCATCCCAAAGCTGTATTTCAGGTTAAGAACACAAAGGCTAGAAAAAGTCCGCGCAAAACCTTCACGCGGTCCCACACAACGAGTTGTTTTGCGTAAACAAGTGACAGGATGGACTTAGTGTATGTCACGTTAAAAGACAACCGACACCGCTGAGTGTCATTTACAGGACAACTTACTCACCTAAGAGGAGTGGGCTTTTGAGCTTTTAGAGTGGAAAGATGGTCAGATGTGTCGACCGTCCTAACACTTCCAAAAAAATCCGAAATCAAGACATCAGAAGGCGATCGAGATGTGAATAGATTGGTTGAAAATCCAGGGGTGGAAACACACTGCTCTCGCGGACAAACTTTGAACTGAAATGTTCAGAATGTGGGTGTAAGTGACGATGAAGAATTACAACCAGAGGCTATTGGCCGCACTGAGAGAGAGAACTGTTCACAAACAGCATAATGTGATAAACCAATTTAGCCAAACAGTAACTGAAAATTTTACATCGTCGCGGAATAGCTTGAATGAAAACAGGGAAGGGTTGAAAACACCATTAGGAAAGGTTCCCCACAGCGAGCTGTGGTTTTGATAGCTGCTGTTCGAGTAAAAATACTTCGCAATTCTACAGGCTGAGACCAGGAAATGAAGCGATAGCGCTATCGAAAACCACCGAGCCTCTTGTTTACACAGGCATCAACGTACGCCTATTGCCAATTGGAATAAGGATCACGCACGAGTTCCCCGAAATCAGCAACAACCAGTAGTAACGCGACACGTGTCGACTGGAGTGGAAGGAAGCTTGATATGAATCACCCATAGAGACTCGCTCTCTCAAATTAACCACCTGCCACAGACAGCCGGTGGCAGGAACCCTCGCGCCTCACTGGAGTTTCTCGAGTTAGCAATGGCCATCAATTGCTGTAAGTGTACGGAAGAAGCTTGCAAGTCGTAGCAAGTCTAGGTTTGCTTGCACACGCACAGGATAGGCGTGTGTAACTTATTTTTAAACATTAGATAGCGAGTTTTGAAAGTAACGCAACCATGAAAGCGCCTCTCAACAACGCACTTGTAATCGAAATAGAGTGGGAGCGCATAGTACTTGAAATTGAAAGCGCACTGACTGGCTCTGATGAGCGAATTTGGGGCAAATCGTTTTGGTCGAGTCATTTAAAAATGGATTTGGCACGAATTGGGGGCAAACGAGGGCAACGACACATTTGCGACACCCGGGAAAGTCGTCACGGTCCGAAAGGGAAAAAATAAACCATCAGAGCGACACAAACAACGACAACTATTCGCGGCCGACCGAGGAGTGCAAGCAGGTTCGCGCGGATCATTCACAGCGGATTGGTGTCAGGCAACTCGATGCGAAAAGCGACCTAGATTTGCATCCATGCGTCGAAACAAGCTCACAAGAACGGGTTCACAGGAGAATGCAGAACTGAGTGTTGTTTGAGTGTATACAAAGGTCAACCCGACGCACGACGACAAGGTTTTGCACCGGTATCCGCCAGAAACAAAACCACAAATAGTGGTTTCGTAACAAGAGGTTAACAAATTGCGCAGGTTACATCCGCGCAACGTCACAAAGCGCGGCGGCGACATTCTGCCAGGGTGCTTTTCGTGTTTGTGACGCCACACGCGTGCGCACGTACCGCTCCGTCAAGGCGTTTAGAAGGGCGGTGGTTGCGAAACAGGCGAAACGCAGTTTGTTACCGCGCGCGGCAACGCACCGGGCAGGGCAACAGTTGGCGACGCGGCGGTCGCGGGTGTGCGTGCACGCGCCGGCGACTCGCCGAGCGGACAGTGTCCACGAGATTAAAACGCTTTCAGCCGACTGCCCTCCACTGACTCGTCGCAACGGCGCGAACTCGCCGAAGAAATTCGCTTTGTACACTGCTGCCGCGGTCTGGATCGGCGACCTCGCCCGACCCCGGGTGATAATCGACTCCACTCTGCGCTTCACACGGAAAAAGCTGCTCACCCGGGTTATGAACCTTGCTGCGAACAGTCCACACGTGACAGGGTTTTACTAAATCACGCCTGATGCAGCCGACCAGCGCGAATCACGAGTGAAAAAGGCAACGCATTTGAACGGACGTTACGATCGGAACAAAGTCTGGCGATGGTTTTACGTACTTCTAGTGCTTTTCCGTGGGAAGCTGCGCAAGTTATTCGCTGTCACGTGCAATATATGCAAACGCTTACCAGTTCCTGCATAGTTTTCCTGCTACCCGGCTTCACTTTCTCTAGGAATTCCAGGAGGTGGTAGGTGTAGCGATCGATAATGTACACGCCAATGGCCGGGTCGACATGATGCTGAAAATTTCCACGAAGAAAACGTCAGGAGCCGAAAAGCGCTAAATGTTTGTTTATGTTTAAGAAAACTACATTACTCAGGATGGTACGCATCGGAAAAGATGCCCATCCCGCATATGCAGAAACCTAGTAACGTGAGCGAATAATGTAAACGAAAACCGGAGAACGTTGTAGTGTTGTTAGAGTTTATCAACCGTAGGTAAGCAGATACTCACCGAAAGAGAATCCTCGCCAATTTGGCTACTTGCGATCGCCATGATGTTGGGGCTATAAAAGCGCTTGTACATCGACACTGCCTGACACGTGTCGATAATGAAGAGAAGCTCATTATACCTGCAAGGAAGAAGGTGGATAAAGCGTTAATAAGCTGGTAGCTTAGCTTGTAGCTTGACTCCCTACCAAGCAGTTGATGCGAGGTGACTCGGTGCTCATTTCGTGGAGCGCTGTATTGTGTGGTCGGGTACCGCTGTACCGTGAATTCACGCTAATACACCAGTTTATTACGCGTTACATTTAAAAACCGCACGCCAGACGCGACCTTGAAGTCTGCGCCAGGCTAAATCCGGTTTAACGGGACAACACTGTTGCTGCTGTCATGAATGAGAAAAAGACAGTTAAAGACGATCGACTGAAGCACTAACCTTCTTTTCTGCCACATCTGCTCGAAGGCATCGGCAAGCTCGACATTGGAGATCTCCTCAGCGTCTTGAAACTTTAAAAAATCTTCACCCCCATGTCCTGCAACAAAACCCTTCTTATTATGCTGAGAACCTCACGCTTTTCAGCCTATTTGAAACTTACGTTCTCGCGTGACCACCCGCTGTTGGCCAGCGCACTGTACATTCTTGTTTTTTTTGTCATAGACCGAAGTGTTTTTGAAATGACCGAAAAAATTTGTTATTTCGGTCAGAACGTCTGACAATATAGGCTATTGAACACTGTTACGGCGAGTTTCAATGCAACTGTAACAAATGACCGAAATGTCTCAGCGAAAAAATAAACAGGTTTATTCTTAAAATGATTTTTAGAGTGGTTGGGATTTGTAAAGTGACTAGAGACGGCCAACAAGCAACGGCTGAACCAAGTCCAAATAAACGTTGATGCCGCTCGCCACATGCTGCTCACTGCACGACCGGTGCGCGCGCAAGGAGAGAAGCGGAAGCATCTGGAAAGCGGGCGCACCGCGCTGGATTTGGAAAACCGCGAAGCGAACATCAGCGCCGATGAAGACCGCGCTAAGTGGAAACCAAGTTTTTTCGTGCCGGAGCGGAGGATCGCCCTGTGATTAAAGTTTACGGCACGTGTGGACGCCGGATGCGTCAGGGCATCCATGGGACGCGGGATTAACCGCACTGGCACTAGTCATTATCTGCTGATTAAAATGAATACAGGAAACGCGCAAAATGAGAAAAGCGCTGAGGATATGCAGTTTCGGTGGGTGTAGTCGATTGGCATGCAGGTGATTATACGGCCCGGACCGGCTTCCAGAGAATTTCTCCACGGCCAACCGGGTCAAATGATGACTGGCACAGCGAAGATTAAGGCGCCACATGCAACCGCTGTCAACATACCTTCGCGTCGACAGAATACGCCGCGCTTAGTTTCAGCTGGTGTGTCATTGTCATCAACGGGGCATGCACTTCTTTCAGTTGTACGTACCGATCAAGCGTCATGTCACCTTAATCCAATGCGCTTGACAAGCACACAATCACATTGGTGATTAAGGTGTTCAACGCCAGCGGTGAGAAAGCATCAAAGTACGTAAAAGGCTGTAACGTGGAACAAACTCCTGCAATGACCCGCTGCACGGTATTCGCGAGTTTCTCCACCACTGGTTGCAAGGATAGGGGCATGCTGATAGCGCGAGTCGCCGTATCACCTTTCACCAACGCTGCCCTCTTAGTGGAATAAAACGAACAACATTGGTGACCAAGGTGCCACAGCAAAACGCTTAAGCGTAAGGTCTTCGGATGCTGTAGATTGAGAGAATTTCTACAAAATCCTTAGCCGATTTTATCGATTTGCTGCTTTCACCCTTTAAGAACTTGCCTGTCATGTACACAAGTACATTGCTGCTGTCATCAGTGTTCAATCGCTTCGATCTCGGTGTGTCGGATGGAAGACGGCCAGTCAGCACTCGAATGAAGTTCTCGGCTGTTACCTGCACGTGTGCACACAATCAACGTCACGTTCTGAACAAAGCAGAGGGTAAAAGCGACAGATGGCCGGCGATTAGCGTCTCGGTGAAAAAGGGCCGCAGATTTGACGATTTCACAGAAGTAATAAACAAGAAGGTGTCGCGAATCGGTCACAGGTATCATGTCAGAGCGGCGGTCAGCGCGTCTCGTTAGCAAATCGACCGAATGGCCAAGGGATTTGGTACGCAAAAACCGCGGAAATCGTTGTTCTCACAGCTGTGAAGGAAACGGTCTCGCTTGAGAACAGTGCCAGCACGATGTCGCACAATTCACCAGTTAATTCCCAGAGACAACCGCACTGACACCAACATCAAACAACCAGGCGCATGGGACAACTCGAATGCAACCATAAACGCTTTATAGGAAACAGTCAGCTTTCCAATTTCGTCAATAGGGCATTGTGAAACGTTCCCGTGGGTTGATGGCCTCGTAAAAACGTGACGAACATAAAGGTTGTGTTTATTAAAAAGCTACGCCCAGCGCACCATGTCACACGCCAAGGAGGACGAAACTAGGCTTACCTCATAACCTCGATAATCGACCTCTACATCGGAGCCGTAAACATCTATCGCTTGATCTTTATTGTTATACACTTTACCTGCAAAGAAACCGAAAGGTAAACATCGCACATAAGAGCACGCAAACATTTTGTGAAGCTCCCCAAGTAATACCAGCGATATTCGTAAAAAAAGGCGAAATAGCGGACGTGCACGTGACCGAAGTTTGGTCGATAAGCGCGGTGGAACTCAACCACCGAAAGTGCTGAGACAACAAAGGAAGTGAACGTTTTTCGGGTTTGCTAAGCCGCAGCCGACGACGAAGTCAGACATAACATGAACCTGACCACCTGTGATGAACGTTTCGGTCTCTGGGGCGAATTTCGCAATCGCGAAACGTCATGGAAGCGTCAGGCACACATCAAGCAAACCAAAGCAACACGAAGTTGACACGGGAGCCGATAGAATGAAGTCGCTTTTCGCGATTTCCACTTAAAACCCTGCCAAGACGAACTCAGCGCGGGAGGAAGGAAAAGTCATTGTTCTCGACCATTCCGCTTACTTCATGGGGCGAGGCAGAGCTCTGAGTCATGCTTCGAGCGTTTGGAAACTGCCTGGAATCGCGGAAACCGAATGAGGGCTTGCAACAAATGGCAGACAAAAATTTGCTATGGGCTACAGTGAAAGGGCAGGATATTTTTTTTCGGGCAATGGGCATCTAAAACTTGCTGCGGGAATGTGCTGTACACTGGAGACCGTGGTCTGCGCAGCCCTTCTGAGATAATGACCGAGATCTGTTTATTTCTGGCTCGTATTTTGCGTCAACACTTTGTGTCACGTCGCGACGAAGCACGTTTAGCGGATGCCAAGCAGGGCCAGGCGAACACAGCGGTGGCGCACGTGGAGCGGAGCACGGGACAAGAGGTACTTGGCACAAGGAGCTTAAGGCAAGCGATGAAAGAAGCAACTTGTGCTGATCACATGACAATGCTTTGAGGTAAACAGTAACGAAATAGGTCCCGTACAATGACACATCCTGGTAAACATTTCCTTTCGACCGCCCAGTGGTCAAATACTGTGAACGCTATTTGACCGCTTTCAAACACTGAACGGTTTAAACTACACCCTAATCTTTCGATATTTTACACTTGATTGTGGGATTCGCAATGATTATGCAAAATCATAAGGTCAGACCATAACCAACAACGCAGCGCGTGTGAAACACACAGTGAAGGTTAGGGTTTTGGTCAAGGGTTGTTTTACAAGCACGTTCCACCAGGCAATACTAGCCAGCGGTATAAATGGAATGCCAATATACTTTTCGTGAAGCGCACTTGATAGGAAGACTAACAGAACAGTTTCGCTCACAAAGACTGTCACTTTGTTTGACCAAGAACAAGCAACCTGCATGCTTACACACCACCTTAATAGCTGCCATCAGCAAATTACTGATTCTGACACATTTGTGATTTAGCCAGGTGGCTTCACTCAAAATTTGTACCAGCATCAATAACTTCTTCGTAGGAGTTAGACGCCAACTGAAAATAAATTAGGTGCGACTGTACGAACAATGAAACAGTGATCGACACGTTCAAAGTCTGGAGTCACATTGTATAACATTAGGTGCTTTTTTGTCACTTTTTTATTTTACGCAAATTTAAAGACTCCAAGCACGACATAAACGTTACAACTACATGGCCGTCTGGCCAGTCTGCAAAATAAGCAACAATTACAGAATTTGTTCTGCCTACTGCCTGACCTATCACTCAGTGCTGTGCAATCTTCGCATCTATTTGAGGGGCTGTTATGTACATTCATTAACGGTTATTTACATCGAATAACCTACGTATATCAGCCTTTAAGCCTGTTTGCAGTCAAAATCTGGATTCACATCGCGGACGACGAAAATCAAGTGCAATGTCACATCTAAAAACGGGGCTAAATGAAATTCTCACCAACAGCGCTGTTGAGTCACGAAATAACCTCCGGTGTGAGCAGTGCAGGCTAGTCACGTAGGCCACGTCTGGGACAAGTAATAAAAACAAGTCTAGGCAAAAAAAGGCTTAGGTCCGAAACTGCGCTATGCACCAAGCCGCCACTGAGCCAGACAACTTTCTCTCGCACTTGAAGAGAGCTCGCGCGACACCAGCAACGTGGGTACGACCTGCACCATTGCGCAATCGATAGCGGGTAGAGTAGCTTATCTCGCACAACTTGCGTTGGCGCAAGTTGTGAAACTTGAAGCAGTGCAATTTCTACATGGGCACCTGTTACTTACTAAAGAAACCACAGTACACTGGTTTCAACTCCACCGTTTAATAGCCAGGCTGCTGTTTTCATCCTAGTAGTAGTAAGCTTAACTTAGGTTAATTTTTTTGAGTATCTTAAGTAACTGCAGTATTTCATTTTCAACGTTCCCTGCCTTCTGTTGTTTCTCCATATGAGCTAACTCGTTCCAGCGAATCTCTAACCACATTTCTTTCTCACTTGGGAGTACCAATGCCACAAATGACTACGCATTTCGCGGAAACATGTTACGAAACCAGCTACTTTTTTCTTACCTTGCTCTTCCGCATGCCAAACATTGTTTCCAAGTTAACGACTGCCGTAAAATGCCACGACTATCCAATTTACTTCGTTATGCATACTCCGTGTGAGCTCCACCCAGCCACGAACAAGGAAAACTACCGAATGAAGAGCATGCACTGTACGACGGGCATAAAAGGCAAAAGCGAGAGAGTGGAAAAAAAACAGCAGACTCACTGGACCCACTGACGTCACGTCATTGATAAATTTAGGAAAGGCGGGAAACCCCTTTAATCATAGGGCGGGTGATGCTCAAGATGTCACGAACGCATAAGTTCACACATGTCGAGCGCGCCTGAGTCACGGCGCATGGGCAAGGCTTTGTCTCGAAAATGATGACTAGATGGAAAGCGGGACGTCCGGGGCCACGAACGGAAGCGCGTCACTTTCCTACAGCTTCCCGTGAAACGGATAGTGACGTCACGGTGCCATCTTAACTGTGATGATGTTCAAAGACATGATTTCCGCCAAAACAGAATTTGCCCACTTGACAAACATCACTTGTTGGTTGATTTGGCAACGAAGCAAGTGGCGCTGAAAAAACTGGAGATGTCTCCACCAACTTTCACAAATCCGCGTTAAAATTAGCGGTCAAGTGACGCGAAACCTCAAAACCGTCATGCTCGAAAAACTAAATGACTGAAAAGTTCATCTCTGAGCTCATTTCCATTTCAAAGACCACATAGGTTCAGTACCTTGGAAAATGAGGTCAATGAGGTCAATCAGGTCCAGTTGTTGTATCAACAAAATGTGCAAAAACAAACTGCTGGCTCCGGATTACAACCTATATGAAACTTGCATAGATTGTCCTAACAAAAATTTGACCACAACCAACATTATAACGCCGCCTGAGTTTTTTTTTGTTTAAACCCTACAAGGAAAGCAACAAATAGAATCAAGGAAAAATCTTTATAAACCAATACATTGCAGCAGTGTTTCACTTAAAACCGCTGATGCTAGCGGGATTGGTTTCCGTGAGCGGATTTATCGCCATGTGAATCACGCATAAGACCATAAGACCTTGTTTCAGTCTTAACCAATGCAACACGCAGACGCTGTATATGTAAGATTTACCGACTTCATACACTGAACTTACTTTATATGACTACAAGTCAATCATGCTGACCGATGTCGCACATAAGGTTTCTTGTAATCATTACATGTATCAGTAAGGGCAATTGTGCCTGCGGCTAAACGCCACATGCATCCAACACGCTGTTTCTCGACGAGACAACCAAAATCATAGGCCTGAGGTAGGCAACTTGTTCAATGGAAGAGTCACTTGCAGAAAAACAAAAACGCCAGCAAGCAGCAAAATCAGTTGGTAGTGTAATACAAATACGGTGAAGAATGTAAGTTTTACATAAAATGACCTACAGTAATTGAAATAAAACAAACGCATTATTAATCATTACTAGGTTTTTGTTTGATTTGCTATTCTCCTAGAAACTGGGCGATACTTTGTTAAAGCTGTGCGAATTAATTCTCGCAAGTGTTCATTCGTTAGGGTTGCACGATGTTTGATTTAAAAGAACTTCATTATAGAGAATAAAATTTCTCAGCAATATGTCGTGCTAAATACAGAAATGAGTCGAGCACTGGTCTTTTCAGTTCTGGAATTTACTTTCTGGAACCTGTCGCCAGAAATCAACTGTACAGTGGCCATGACTGAAATTTTTTAAAGCCAGATCTTCTTGCCTTTCGGTCAGTTTCATATCAACAGCAGACATGTTTGCAGCAGACGGTTGTCGAACTGGACAGCCATCACCGACTACGTTGAACAGATTTAGACGGAATGCAAACCATGGTTTTTGTTCCTGCAAATGGTTAAATCTGGCTTGGAACTCCTGCAGTAGTCTTCCAATGTATTTTTATATTTTTCTACTTTGTGGTGTGCAACTGCCTCTTCGTGAGAAGGATTTGTTCTCATTCTGACATTGGGAAATGACAGAATGTTTTGATAACTTGAGCTTTAGGTTCACTGTTTGCGAACAACTAACCTTACGAACTCGTGTAAATACATGGAATAAATGAAATAAACACGAGGCGCCAAGTCGACAACTCGCTACTAATTTGAGATATTGCTATTCCGCGAGAGCAGAAGTCTCCATACATTTTGTCCGAGGGCCACATCGCTATTATAAAACAGTTCGCGGGCGTAGCATAAACTCCCGGTCCAAAATAAAGAATGTCAAATGTTGTTTAATAATTAAAGAGAATGGTGAAATTGCTTCTTTGATTTCAGCATAGTGGGAAAATCTGGCTGCAGATGGAACGTACTTAATATTAACAAAGACCTCAGATTTCGGTAACATCAGCAAAGGTTAGGCCACCCTGCAGCGCAGTAATTCTCAGCCAACTGACATTTACGTGGCCGTCTTATGTAATGTTATTGTTTCGGGATATGTTACATTTTACAAAATCAACTAATTTTTCGTAAATATGCTATTTTCTCATTGTTGATAAAGTGTCTTAGCGGGCCGTAGTTTGGAGTCCCCTGAGCTAGACGAGCTACACAAAACATGTCGGCGAGTGGCAGTTTGCCCACCATTTCTGTAGGGTGGGCGGGAGAGATGAACGGATTTCGGTTTTTCAAATCCAAATCCAATCCGGCATTTCATTTTAAAATCCATATCCAAATCCAAAAACAGACCGTTTTAAAATCCGAATCCTGTTTATATCCGAAATGTTATCACTACTGTATTAGTCTACATGTAATCCAACTCAATATGGTTCGAGAAAAAATTTGCATCGTAATTCAAATTAACTTATGCTGTACCTTTGTTTTACAACACGTTAATAGTTGACACTTCACAGACTTAACGTAAATCGCAATCAATTTTAGCAGCAATGCATTGAGATGCTCAGTTCGTCATGAGTCAGTTTTAACCACTGAAAACTAGAATATCCCGCACAAAATTGTAACCATTACGACCAAAAATAGAAACAAGTTTTTAATGTACACATGCAACACCTCTAAAAACAATTCCATGAAAAAGGCATGTAGTGAATGACATTTGATCTATTCATATTAGCCAAGGCCACGTCTCTTGTTTGTCCGTTTTTGGCATTTTAAAATTTTTTATTCAAAAGCATCTACATTATTAGGCCCTAATTACTGCGTAGCCTGTCGGTCTAACTGAAATTACAGTATATTAAAAGCTTTCCCCGAAAGCATACAGAAACACTAGTGCTTTTAAGTATATTAAAAGCTTAACAGGCAAAAAGCACACGCAAGGTTTTGGCACTAGGCTACATAAATAATGATCTGATTAAATGTACTAAATCTAACTAAGCAGTAGGTATGACTGTTCTGTTACGCATAGCAATCATGAGTCCAGAAAAGGGACTGGGTCAATGAAAACCACACCAAATCGGTAACTTTGATGACATGATACGTCTGAACCAGTGTTGCCACTCTGTTGTTACGGAAAAGCACTGGATTTCATGATGAAAAAAAATAGATTCACAAAAAAAAGAAAACACTAGATCACAAATACATGACAGATTTGTCAGATTACAAGAAAATTGGTGTTGTACTTAGGAGCAGGTGGGTGTTTCGAACATCTTATATTTATTAGTCTCGGACCAGATAGACCATAGAACACACAAACACACGCAAACAATTATTCTTTTACGCCTTACAATCTTTTAACGTCACTTGTGCAACACCTTCACACATGGTAAATTACCACATAAA
>JGI24158J21664_10006592_pt1 | contig 15331 bp, 11 predicted proteins | sample Ectturendosymbi3_FD_21664 | JGI IMG/M metagenome (IMG submission 21664) | reverse complement strand
TTTTGAAACCCATTATAACCTAACGACCCCCTTCCAAAAATTTCCAGTTAGGCATATGTACGATATCACTACTATGTTGAACAAAGCTTCATTCATTAAATTCATGCACATGCCAGCATCAGTGAGAGACCCGTGCCGTATTCAAATCACTCCACAGCACAGCTCCTTTTTCAAGTCAGCTACCGCAATCAGATATCTAATTTACAAACAGTACATTCTTACGTCACAAATTTGTTCGTGCGTTGCCAAACGCAACAGTACTGTAAAGGTCATAATCACTCCCAAAATTTATAACGGTCATAATTACACTCAAAGCAATTTTGAATCTTTTATGCCAGGTGATCCTATTATTTTGGCTGCGACAAAAAGTGGTTCTATATACGAAATGTAAATTATAGAAGTAATTATGATGCCGTGAAGTAAGAGATTCATCCCAAAGCTTTTCGTCTGACACTCTTCAAGCGACATCGTCAGAATGAAGTGGAGGTACAACCGAACTGGTTTATAAACAGGAAAGCAGAGTTCTCATTGGTTGAAACAGTAGCCAACGATGTCGGCTACTGTTTCAGTAGCCAACATCTGACGATGTCGCTTGAAGAGTGTCAGACGAAAAGCTTTGGGATGAATCTCTTACTTCACGCCATCTTCAAGTTCTGTACCACCAAATGCTTATTCAAGTAATTATGAATATTTTTATTATAAGCTCTCGCGGCCCCTAGAAAAGAGGCAGACGACCCCCAGGTTGAAAAGCACTGCCATAGGACGTCGCGATCCTCAGAAACACTTCTGTGTGCACGGGGTCAGCACCAAGTACGTCCTAGTCTGTCTTTCGCGCGGCGTATTTACAGCTACGTGTTGCGCGTAGCTTTGCACGCGGTACCGTAGCTGGGCTCGAGCTATATGTCACTTTATTATTGCAGAGNCGTCATGGGATCACGGCTCAAAGTTGACTTTGACCAAGTCACAACCAAGCGNCCTGGAGGTATCAGTCGTTACGCGTGGGCGCTCAAGCGTACGAAGAGCGAGCTTTCGAACGTCGACGTCTGGAGAGCTGTTGGTGCAGAGTTCCTCGCAACCTTCTTCTTTATGTTTATTGTTTGCCTGACTTTGATGATACCACAGACTGTGCAAGGTAAGCCGACACTTCCGCCAATAGATTTTATGAAACATGAACGTTTTTCATTGTTACTCATGCGTAGCTCGTTTGCTCAGGTGATAGTCTGATTCAAGAAGCAGATGCCGAAGCTGCAGTGCAGTCCCAGTCTCAGCTCCAGGTCATTTACTTTTTGTTGTGCTGCTGTTTTGCTGACATCGTGATTTAAGAGAAGGAATAAAGTTTTAGACAATGCCACGTCTTTTTTTGAAGTTACTTGATGTCTGCAGATGCATCCAGAGACGGTTTTTACCGCAAAACAACAGTCAAATAACAATGTTTGTGGTTGTACGATAAAGTTATACCGTTGCTGTGCTTTTAATTTCAACATTCAATCATATAATTTTTTCCAAGTGCTCTTCTTACAATGATCTATGTGAATTGAACATTGTTTCAGGCATTTCAGTTACTTTGTTTGATTTGATACAAAGTAGTCTTGTCTGATTGATTGTTTCTTGGTGACANTGAAATTAACGGCTGTAAAACTATATTTTTTCTTGGCCTACTCGCCGGTAGCAGCCTGGATTCCTATTCAACATGTATTGCAGACCATCGTGGGGATTTCCCTTGCCTATGCAACGTTGATTCAATGCTTCGAGCATATGAGTGGGGCATACATGAACCCCGCCATCACAGTTGCCATGGCGACTGCTCGTCATTTGTCAGTCGTGAAAGCGATCATGTACATCGTTGCGCAAATGACTGGTTCTTTTTGCGCAGTTGCACTTTGCTTCGGGTGAGTTATGACAATGCTTTTGTGGAAAGTGTGACGTGAATAGAACATCATTATCCTGTTTTCTGTCCAAACTCGATGACTTTACGCGACAGTGCAGACCAACCCTTTGTCCATTATAAATCTGGGATTAATATGACGATGTGGTGAACGTCTGCATCAGATGATTTTATGCCTGTAGTTTGTTCGCCAGTAACTAGTTTTTGTTGTTTTCAGTTGGGATCCAAACAAAACAGTCAAGTTTCGAAACTGTAGACAACAAAGAATGAACGTGACATCATTTAAAAAGAAATTGTTTGGTTAAAAAGTTTAGGTTAAAATGATGTGCTGCAGGCTCAAATATTGGAAATTCTGCCCATAGACCCTGATTCGCACCAATTCATCCTAAAACTTTACAATCTCTGAAACCTTTTGCGATTCCGTTTCTTGGATGGCATGCCGCTGGTGTTGTAGAGGTGTCTTTTGTGCCGTAAATAATTTTTTTTACTGTGGGACTGAAAATGTGCGTCAATGCGTGTTGAGAATGAGCAAACATAAGATTATGTTGGTCGATCTAAGGTGGATACTATTTCGAATGCTTATAAATGATCTTCGAAAGTTTAACCTGTTGCGGAAAATTTAATAAATGCTACAGAAATGCATAGTTATGCAATTTTCGCCAACAAGCTTTACAGAATTAAAGTGCTTCTGTGAATCTTGGCTGATATTAACGTTAGGTGTTGTAACTGTCAAACCCAATTTACAATTCGTTCCTTTCGAAACATTTACCCGAAGTCAGACCTTTCCTCCAACGCTCAAAAGTTAACGTGCCTGTCACGATCAATGTTCTGTGTGCCGTGGCAGGAAGGCCTCAACGATCGTCATAAGCTCATCAACGTTTTTAAGAGCATTTTACGCTCCAGCGACGCATGACGCATGAGCAGCGATGCGTAGCAATGCCAGCGGGGCTCGATGGAACATAAGTTCTGTCCAGTCTGTGATGTCGTCGGTTAGAGAGTGTTGAGGACAAATGATGGGCGGGTTGATAGCTGGATATAGTCCAGAGGTGTTATATGACAGTTCGCAACGGTAGAATGGCGTTGAGACTGAAAATTCCCGCTATTTATCTTTCACTACCACCTTCCTTCAGCATTAATAAAAACATGTTGTGGACGAAACATTATTGCGTATTACCCTTGCAGCAACCATTGCGCATGTGTGTCCACTCCCAATGTATTGTTGGTGTGTTAGAACTACTTTGCCTTCGCCGTCTTACATCAATGTATCAGTTTTCTGTGAATGCTTCTTTGAATGTTGAAATGTTAATGAAAAATAACTTTTAGTGATCAACTGTTCCTTTTTTAATGTGACCTTTAGTAGCGAAACGCTGTCTGAGAAGTTTATTGCTTATGAAATGTTTATCTGAGTTCTTATGGAATAACACTCCGGTTGTACAACTGTGTTTTTACTCAGAAGCGTAATGTGTCCAAAGCTCCGTTACAGTCTCTTGTACAGTGATTCTTAACCTGGTTTAATTTACTCCGGTAAATTTCATCTTCCAAGGGTTAAATTTACTTAACCATAACTTACAGCCAATGTGAACTTTTATAAATCATTCTAAACTGTATGAGTTCGTTAATGTCCTATTTTCAATAAATTAGCACCATTCAGTGCATTGGGGTAAATCTGGACATATTGTTTGATAAAAGGGTAAGATATGTAAAAAAGTTTAAGAACCACTGCTCTTGTAGATGGCGCTTCTGCTTCATCAATTGCTCTGCAGTACACCCAGCACTGTCATGACATCAAAAGCGACAATAGAGGGACCTCACTACACACTCATGCAGTTTGTTAGTGCTAAGTTACTGGCCATGCTTCGTCTACCCTGTTTTAGTTTTCGAAGAACCATGTTTTATTGGACTTATCCCTGATTGAGCTGGTTATCTCGTTTCAACTGATGAGTTTTCGGATGACAATCATTGCCCAACTTTCATGTTACAGCCCCAGCCAGTGGCCACCTCGTGCCTCTCGTTCCATTTATTCGGTTTTGAAATACTTTCTCGATTACGTGACGTCAATGAGTGTTGATGACGAAATGGTGGCAAACCAGCATCATTAAGAAACAAGGCAAACGTCGTTGCAGCATTAACTGCCGCGACAACCACGCACTGACCCCGTGTGGTCTTGGCGATGGTAACACAATAGTGACAGCAGTAGTTTTGTCAAATGAATTAAAAATAATACTTTTTGGATGCAAAATTTCATAATTTTTTAAGATCGCGACAAGTTTTGAAATAAAAAACTCCAAGCATCGCAGATCTCTCTTTCATTAGTTTTTATTTTTGCAAATTTTACCTTTCCGACTTCTCGCAAGTGACCGGATCGACCCAGGTATTTTTCAAAACAGACTCCATCTTCGTTTGCGTCCGAAACAGATTTTTATTTATTTACGTCAGAAATGGTTTGCCTACGCCATAGTAATAACAGTAATATTCAGAGGTAAGCAAAGCTTGAAAGCAGCTCCTTGTTCAGAAAATGAGGAGTTTCTTTTGTGTTCTGGTCGAACCCCATTTAATGCGCTTCAATCGGTGTTGCTTATCGTCACGGTTGATCACTCACCCGTTGCACGCTTGTTAATCACTTCAACAAGGGTTGCTACCTGGCCTGGTTTGGATGAATTGTTGCGATGGTGCTGGATGTTGGTGCGAGTTCAGCCACCAAGAAAACTTTGCTTTTGTGGTAATCGCGGTCTAAGTTGAATCACGCCTTGGTCGAGTTTAAAAGATCTCTGAATTGATTTTCTGTGAAGTTTCAGCAAATTACCAGTTCTTCGTCTTTTAATGCGGCCATTTTATCAAAATACAAGCTTGTTTGAAATATTTCTTGCCTTTCCGCCTTTATTGCCATCAAACCTTGCTTGAAGGCTCAAGTATTGTAGTTTCATACTGAACACAACTTGAGAGTGACCAAGCTACTTCAATTGCAGAATGATTCCCGAAGTTTCTCAACAAAGGAAAACCATCTCACAGCTGCATAGAGACCTGCAACCTCTTCAAGGTTTTGGAATTGAGGTTTTGCAAATGGTGATACTCACAGTCACGTGGTTAGCAACGTATGCAACCAGCAGAGAACATCTGGGATCATCATCTCTGCCTGTGGGCGTGGCTTACTTGGCGATCTCCTTGTGGGCGGTGAGCCGTTTATTGTTTTCGAACTTTAGGTTTGCGGGCGCTGGACTATGTCGTCAGACCTTATAAGATGAAACAGGTTGAGCTGAGCTTCAGTTTTCAGTTAAAAAGCAAGCAGGGAAGTTCGGACATTCCGGTTAGATGAGTTGATGCGTGGAAGCCATGGACGGCACGTTTGCGTTGCCCTTTAACCCTGTGAACTGTTATGTACAGGAATAGGGCGAGTTCTGTTAACAGATCGTGAGCAAATAGTGGGCTACGTGCTGTTACTCAACCTAATAAAGAAGAAAATCGGAGCAAACAATCTTGTGCGTCTGAAGGCGTCGATCAGTTCCACGAATTTAGTTATTTGTTGCCTGGTGTTCAGGATTTCCACAAATGTAAGAGAATCCGGTGGAAATCGATGATGATATGTTCACTACTGAGCAAAACAATCTTTATCAATGCTGGGAAGTTCAGTCCAACCAAGTTGAAAGAAACCCGTGTTGTAGTTGAGGATATTTTTTGCAACAAACAATTGGCCATTCGTTGCGCAGAAGCCTTTTGTATTCAAAACCTTAAAATTTTTTGCCAATTTAAAGAATGTTTGCAAAATAAAGATTGTTGAACAAACTCACCCTGCTTGGAACATCACGAAATGGCTGGAATTAGAAAAGAATGCACATGTAGAGGGTTTAAATTTTTATTCTCTTGATGATTGCTGCCAAGCCAGATTTTTTGCAATATACAGTACTTTTGCACTGGACTTCACGGCTTCACGGCAAAAATGTTACACTCCTTGCTGCAAAGCAGTTTTCAGCAGATTCGATTCTAAACCTCCACCCCTTGTTTTCATTTGTTTTGAAGCGGCTTGTCGTGAAGCCTCAAATATAATTGGACTTTTAATCACTATGTATGAAATAGTTCTTGCAATCGAATTCTCTTGTGTTGTCCAGACACGCTTGACGGGTTCCGCAATGAACCCCGCCAGATCCTTGCCACCAGCCGTGCTACTAGGCCAGTGGAACAATTTATGGGTAAGATTTCATAAATTTGTTTGAGAATTGTTTTGATTTGATTTCTCGCCATTGTTTGCTTCACCAGTGAATAGCTTCCCTCCCACTTCTTGCCGCGTTTCAAACAAATGTTTTGTTTTGAAACCAAGACTCGCGTCACGTTTTCAGCGCCCAGGAAGTGCGTGTCTGTCCTGTTTATTGTCTCCGAACGAAGTTTAGATTTTCTTGCTACCCCGGCGGCCAGTGTGTAATTGTTCGCATAATATCAACTGATTGAACATTTAAAAGCTTTAGGTTTGCTGTAAAAGCTTTCGAGGAATCAGCTGACTGGGCTCTGCTTTCATCTTTTTGCGATGGTTCAATCTGTGTTCAAGTAATTACTCTCAGGAAAGGTGACGCAATCGAATCATTCAACAATTTGTTTTTAAATTTCCTGATAGATTCGACTGGGTCACTGTTGTGGAGATTAATTGCTTATGAATCTTTGTTGTGAAATAATTCGCAGATTGCACTGATCTTGAAGCGCATTTTTATAGTTATTGTCGACATTGGAAATCCACGACTTCGTTTCACGTTTAGTGAAAAGCATCTCCAATTTGTTTGCACATCAGTAACGTATCTGGCCGTCACTTCGGTGCAGGTTTATGTCGTCGCTCCATTTGTGGGAAGCGTCGCCGGAGCTTTACTTTATATCTACGTATTGATTGCAACTCCCAAGAGACGAGGCCACAACTTGGCGAGCTCTGGAAGAAGCGGCGAAGGTTTGTGGATTTGAACACCATTGTGTTTGGAGAGTTTCACTTTGTTCTGGCGCGGGAATGTATTTGAAGTGCGAGCGCCGAAATCTTTCGAAGCGTGGTTGAACTCAGCCAGCCCCCCCTGATGACTCTTTACTTCACTCTAGCGGTCATTTACAAGCAGAACCAGCGACTTGTTCACGACCAGTAGTTAAACAACTGGCTCCACTTGGGAAACAATGATACATTGTTTGATGCATTGTTTCCCGCTTTGGTGGAGTTCTTGTGAGAGAGTTTACATTAAACCGCACGCTGTTCGAATTTGTTAAAAGATGTTTTTGTTGTGAGATAGTGGATTGCTAAAAAAAACAATACTTAAAAAGTCATCTTAATCCTGAAGGAGCAAACTGATCACACCAAGGCTTCTCCTTCGCAGTGCTACAAAAAATGAAAACCAGTTCGTTTCAGAAACACGTTGGTGGAAGAACATTCATCAGAATATTAATCACTTGTTTTCGGCATTTACTGGTTGCAAGAGAATAAAAACTTGTGCTGGAACAGAAATTACAATCTTCACTTGCATCCTTTGGAGAACCCACTATAATAAATTNACCTTTGCCCTGTGCATTTTATCGAACTTGGCTCCCTCAACCCCTGCCGACGTCATACAGATGACGTAACTTGCTCTTTCCTTCTTGAATCGCGTGGACCAATGCTCTTGTTGTTTACACGACTGGTAAATATCTTAACGCAAAGCACAATGTGATCAACAGCGTTTAGAATTATCTGCTGCTAGACCTCCTTGGTGTTCATGGAGACGTTTAAGTCACTGCTTCAACTTGGAGACGTTTAAGTCACTGCTTCAAAGACTTTGTGTTATCCTCGATACGCACTTTTAAACTATTGATGCTTAAGTACCGTTGTTTCGCTGACAATCCGTTACTGGTCAAATTTATAAGCCGTCACTTTTTAATCCTTTTGATGTAGATCTTCTGGGATGACGTAATGCTGTGGAAAGATGTTCAATGATTATTTTTTATTAAAGGGGAGTCGGTGCAAAGTGACCCTGACAACGACGAACTCGTTCCGCTCCGTCGAACAGAGTCGAGGCTTCTGGATGCGTCAGTGCGTCATCATGACGTCAGAAGTGCCGTGACGTCAAACGTGCAGCATCAAGCAATCCAGGGCGCGGCCTCCCAAGAACCACGGCCCTCAACTCGTCAGCACCCCCACCAAAAGTTGAACGAGTTCGTGCGAGATGACCCTTCATCGCCGACACGTTTGTTGCATCGACGCCAAACCCTCCCCCCCACGACTCGCGCCTCCTCCCCCGCTCTGCAGAACTTGACTCCTGCGACCTTTTCTGGGGCGCTCCAGACCTGCATCGCTCTGTCGAAACTTTCGTCCCGACCTGCGACCAGGCCCAGCACGGCCTGTGGCATCCCGATGACGCCTCGTGGGCGCGTCGAGGCCCAGGCCGGGTCACGAAGTCACACTCCATCAAATGTGTTTAGAACGTTAAGTGTCACTGAACCTTTCACGCACACTGCCAATCACTTGATTGACGACAGCACTTTGTGACGTCACACTTTATTTTTGTTTATGTCGTCAGCGATTTGTTAGGCACAGACAGTAATTGTGATTTGCTTGGATTCTGGTTTCGTTGCCATTGTGTTGATGAAACAACTCGCAAACTCCGCTCAGTGATCACATTCTTCAATGTTTAGCCAAAGACCTTGAACCGGTCTTCAACTTCCAACGTTGTGAACTTTCCATCTTCATGTTGTTTTTCCACCAACACTGCACTTTTGCCCTGGTGCAAGTCACATTACGTTAATGGTTTTCTTTTCAACAATACTTATTTGCTTCAAACACTTGCCACAGCTTTCGAACGAATGGTCAACTCGTTTAGTTAAATTAAAATGCAGTGATAAAGTGACCAAAGGTGGAGAAGTTCATCTTCTGGCATAAGTTGCTCAGTGACGTAATTTGCTGAACCAGGATAATATATTTGTCAACGTTGAATAGGAGTTTACGTCAGAATAGAATCTCGTTTCGTTCTCTGCTGCTGGCGGAGCTTGCCATATTTTATGTTGTTGACAAATATCCCACGTTCCGCTTCGTTTGGACGAAAGTGTTTTTGTCCTTCGTTTGATATTAAACCGTTTTTGAAACAATTGTTCCTCATCTTTCAAGTCTACGTGTGACTTGTAAGCGAGATGTTGACTCGTTGTTGACGTTAACAACAGGACCCGACTCCATTTGATTGCAAAATAGTTTGAATGAAGCACATTGGTTGAGCACACGCCACTGACGCTGGCGGGCTGGGTTCGATTCCCGGCCGAGTCATATACCGAAGACTTGAACTTGCGGCCTATCCAACCTCGTGCTCGGCGTTGATGGGGGGGTTGCAAGGAAATGGACTCGTCACCAGTGCAGCATTCACTGCGAAAGTAGCGGCGTGGCCCACGGCGCAAGTAAGTGGAGATGGGGGCTGCAGACCACTCGTGGCACTCCAGAACAATGGTTATCAACCTGGGGGTCATCTGCCTTTTTCTAGGGATCGCGAGAGCTTCTGGTAAAAATATTCAAAGTTCTGTATTTTACATGTCATATATGGAACTATTTTTGTTGTAGCCAAAATAATAGGATCACCTGGAAAAAATGATGGCCCACTTTGTGTGACTACGACCTTTACAAAGTTTTGGGAGTGATTATNACCTTTTCAGTACTGTTNCGTTTGGCAACGCACGAAGAAATTTGTGACGTAAGAATGTGCTGTGTTGTTTGTAAATCAGATAGTTAACTTGGGAGTTATTCTAGTTTTCAATGAGTTGTGCTCTGGAATGATTTGAATACGGCACGGGTCTCTCACTGATGCTGGCATGTGCATGGATTTGATAAATGAGTCTTTTTTCAACATAGTGGTATGATAACGTATTTTTTAGTCATTGTGATTTCCTATTGGAAACACAACTACGTTTCATATGCCTGACTAGACATATTTGGAAAAGGGTCGTTATAGGTTAAATTGGTTGCAGAGGGGTAACGATGGGGGGGCAACGGGGGCACAATTCCCCGGGCGCCGAATCACTGCGGGGGCGCGAAATGACTGCGAGGAACGAAAAAAGTCCCAACAATGTCGCAAATACTTTCAGTGCAGTGCATTTGCTTCCAACCGACCTCAGGTTCGAACACTAGAGCACCAAACCTGCTTCTTGCCCCGAGCGTCATCTAACCTCGTTGCGCACCTGATTGGTTGGTAAAGTGGGTTGCTGCATAAAATAGGTTGAAAAGCACTACTCCAGAAAGAGTACAGAATCCGAGTATAACGGAAACTGAACTGATGCCAAAATTATTCAAACTACGCGTAACGTATCAAACGTTGAGAGCAACAGAATATTTTTCTCCTGTATATTTCACGTACGTCACTGAAAGTTTCATCAAACGTTTGAGAAGTACTTACAGCTATTTTTTGCGAATAGCATTTTTGGTGCATTCTTTTCCATCGATGTGAAATACGGAGCAAGTTAAGTTCGTATTCGTTTCAGTGTTTGGTAATTTTCATCTGAACACAAACGCTGACCCAGAGAAGCTTTCAACGCTAGTGTCAACTCAATTTTGACCAAAACTATTTTCATGAATGATTCGGAAAAGTTTTGTTCCGCTTATTGCTCCTGGAAATCTGGGCTTATTTTCAGAAAGGTTAATTTATTATTATCTGTACAAACCGAAAGCCACTTTTCGTTCTATTTCGCGAAGTAATCATGTAATGAAGTTTCTGCACAAAGCTGATTGTTTTTTAAATCAAATGGAAGTTTATTGTGCAATACACTGAACTTCTGGTTGACTAAACCTTGAAGCGAATTGCGTGCCACTCACGTTAAAATTAGAAACGAGATTGAATCGTAGGATACCCACAGGTTTTGTGCAAGAAGAGGTTGTTTTGGACAAAAGTGACATTCGGCGCTTGCAAGAAATTTCCCTCGCGATTTTATGCGAAGTGGAAACAAATTTATGCGTAAAACTCATCGTAAATTTCACGTGATGTAAGCCTTTGCGGCGTTTTGAAAAGCGCAGAACTATATCAAAACCAGGACTTCGGAAAAAATACCTGAAGTTAGTGCCGTGGTCAGCCCAAAAATTTGGGGGCGTCAGATTGTTTGATTTTAGGCGAATAACACTATTTTGTTTAGAAAAACGCCTCTCAAAGCACAAAATGACTATATTTTCTTAAGGTTTGGGGGGAACATGCCCCCTTTCGCCTCCCCCTGGATACGCCAATGCCTGAAGTCCGTTCAATATCGTAATCTTTTTGATCTCATGTGGAAAATCAGCATTGGCCGGGTTGCCCGGTCATTTCTTTTTTGTCTTTAACCTTCATGCCAGTCTGACTTGTCTTTACTCCTGGCTTCAAAGTTCTCGACACTTATAATTTGTTTAAAAGTTTATTTGTTACACGCAATAGTTGTGAGAGTAAATGTTGCTGCTTCAAAACATTGCTTTTCATTCAAATGATGTACGAGATTAAAATCGACAGCGAAGAACAGAAGCACCTCGACCTAGGGTCATTGGTGTTTGTCACAAGCAGCTGGAAATGATGCTTGAGTTGAAACCACTGCTCTGATTATCTTCACCTGTGATTTGTTGTGCTGCTCAAAGGTTCAGTCACTGTGTGGATCAGTTTGATATCAACTGTTGCAGTTGAGCCTTGCCTGACCTCATCGCCAAAGTTCGAAGGTTGGGATCAAAACCATATGGACGGTGGTAACTGATGCTGTCAAGTAAAGGTCTTGCTGAGTAGATTTCCAAACCGCTCAACGTCGCAATGCCTCTGCTTAATGTTCAAACTTCTGGCACCGTTTCAATTCATAAACATGTACCAGTTAAACACAAAACGCATTCCACAGGCAACACCCGATGCACTGTGGAACATAACGTAAGCAGCTTCGTTACCATTTATTCAACACCGGACAGGGATGTTAATGTTTACAGCGGCGGAGATGCTGGTGTTCATTTTAATGAAACCCAAGGTACCGTTTCTCGGCAACTGGTGCGAATTGTTTCATCATTTGCACCCGGAGAACCTGCGATTGTTTTGCAACAATTGCGAGGATATTGTCTGCGCTGGTGCGAACTCTTGCTGACGTGGTTGAATGTGCGACGAGAAATAATTCGTCCCGCGTTGCACGAATTTGTCGCCGGACGTGCTGTGGTTTCATTCCTCGCCATTGAAACTTTTTACTTCCAGGTGCAAGATCCTCTGAAGGTTGTCAATCTTGTTGCTCGTTTTGTTGATATCTTTACAATGAATGGAAGTGGCATGGCCAACTGTGAAGTTCTTTTCTCATCAACTATTTGATAAAACATCTACTGCCATAAAAGATTGATACAAACTTTCTTTCAGTGAATAACAGAAAAAAAATAAAGTTTCCAAAAAATTAACTCAGTTTCATATGCAAATAAAAAATATTGTTTCTTAATACTTTTCATTGTGACGTCAGACCGCACCCTCTACAAGGAAACCAGAGTTACGTCACCAGCAAGACTGTTCAAATATTATATCATATTGGGTCACATGGCGCTTGGGTTCACATACACGTCATTCGTTACATGATGTAAACAAATAACAGTTGACGATGGCAAAATGGACGCTGGCTCGAAATGGTTGACGTGCCAGTGAGTGCACTCGGCTGTCGGAGCACTTTTCCACTGTTTATCTGTGATATAAATATTCAGATTCCCATGAGTTTCTAGAAAGTTCTGCAGATAGGTAAATAGCGCCATTGTGTCATTTGGGTTTCACTGACCCACGTGACACCCTCAAGCAGGTTTTATTTTATTTTACAGTTGCCCTTACTCAGATTTAATGATGCGTTGCAAAGTTACTCTAACAGCAGGTTGCGGTAATTTCAAGAATGGACCGAAAGTCCATTAATTGCTGTTTACCTTGTTTGGCTTCCACAACGTTTGGTCAGCTCCAACTTGGCCAGCACAATGCAATACAGGCTGCGTTGTAACAAATCAGTCCCTATACTCACTTAACCTGAAGACTGCGCCGTATCTTGATGGTTCACATTTCATTACTCAGTTCTCACAGTATGTTTGAATTGCTGGTTTTCGAGTGCATCCCCTGCTTTGTTGAAAGCAGGCAGTTAATTTAAGAGAATACGTCCTGTTCTGACAATATCATGAATATCCACGGCAATGGTACACAGTGAAAAGCCACTTCCATGTTTGAACAGTTTTCATTCGCGAATTGAACTTTGTTCATTAACCGACTTTTCATCGGCAGATCAAGGTCACATTTGGCATTAATCTCTGAATTCTCCGGTGTTAGTTGCTGGCGCATGTCTTACTGGAGCACCTTATCCTGCTCATGAATGGGACCAGATGATTTGATGGCATCTGTTTGGAGATGGACAAAGGTTTCCAACAATTCTCTACTTCTTGATCTTTTATCCAGGTCTGGCAGTCGCTTCGCGCGAGCGGAAAACATCCGCCTGTGATTTTCTTGCAATGACAAAAGTAATGATTTGAACCGAAAACCCTTTTGTTTCATTGACCCAAGCGAAAACCTCTTACCGGTCGCCAGTTATCGCCCGCAGTCCCCCCCCCTGCTGCGTCGTGGAGAATTTCACGCCAGGACAACCAACGTTGCTGAATTGCGACCCGGAAAAAGCGGATGCTGGAACTCCGCAAGTTTTGCATCAAGGGTTGACGGACATGCTGCGCCGCGCTGTGGAAGTTGTTTATAAACCCCGAGATGTGTGGAGTTCATTCAGTTGGCATGAGACACTTTCAGCGAATGTGGTTCATGACATGTGGAATGAAGTGAGAAACCTTCGAGGTCTAGACAGGTGTGTGGGCCAGAGGAAAGAAATGCAGGTTGATAATTTCGAATCGCTGAATGTAGAAAAATGCCACTATCAATAAACGTTCGATGGTAATTTTTTATGTCTCAAATGTTTTCATCTGAAATCTACTGATACGCCCATTAACATACAGCGTAAGTGGCAAATGTCTGCATTTCAGTCGTTTCCTTACGTTTCCTTAACGAAAGAATCTAGAAATGCTGAAAAAGTAGCGAAAAGATAACAGCTATCATTTTGTTTGTGGCTTAATTTCACGCAGTTTTGCATAAACATGAAACTCAACAAACATGGTTCAAACACATCGGTCAAGCCATCTTTGAAAGGCAGTGAATAATGAACTGATTTTCATAATTGCATTAAAGGCACTACCCGAGGTTAATGGGACCAGCGTTACATTTCGTAAGTTTTTGTTTCTTTCCGTAGACACAGGGTATTTTCTCATCAACAATTAATCGTTTTGTTCCTAACTGGTATTTTCCTGCGGCGACATGATCAACACTTCCAGGCGATTTCCTGAAAGACGTTTGCGCTCTAAAGAGCATCGTACCTTGTTGTTTACCTGCACATCACGATCTGTACTTATGTTTGCACCTCCCTTGATAAAGGTCTTTATCGAACATGTATCTTTCTCGCCTCTGCGTGTTCGCGCGGAACTGTTCGCATGGCTGGCTATGAAAGCAGAAAGACAATGGGAATGGTGATAAAACAATAGGCCGCTTGCGAAAAAGGCGTTTCAGGCCACTTACGGAAAGCAAGCGGCATTTTCAAAATCACTTGAGACTGGCTTTGCCTGGTTTAAAACGAACACGAGAGGTGAATGAATGGCTACTTGCGTCATGACGAGCAAGAGAAAGTTCAGTTAGTGAACATCACGGCTGCATTTCTTAAAGAGCATCAGGTTGTATCAGGACTTAAACATTACATCTGAAATAAGTTGATGGAGGTTTAGTAAGGAATATATCAGTGTTGGAATGCTTTCCACGTGCCAATGAATATTGCAGTCAGCTGCGTGTCAAAGTTTTCCAGCTTCGTTAGCCTGCAACTTGCAGTGCTGGATTAAGGTGGTACGGGGCCTGTTGCATTTCGAGAGCGCGGGCCCCAAGTTCAAAAAAAATCTGAACACCTGCTAAATCATATAGTGTGTGGGTAAGGCAATCGTGTTACTATAGCTTTCTCTGCATAGTTTCTCTAGTTTGCATCGTGACATGACAGTCTTGAGTGTATCTTGCTGACCGCCAGTGTTGCCAGATGGCTGTGACCTAAATCCGCTAAATGATGTCACAAAAACTGCTAGAATTTGCTAAAAGTCTTATCACAGATTTTCAGCTAAAATCTGCTAAAAGCACTGAAATTCTGTTTGAAATCTGTTATTTTATTTGAACATGATTAAAAGAAACCTATAAAGTTATAAATTTAATTTTTCGTCTTGCACTGGCTCTCAATAAGCATGGGTTGAAAATGCCGGTCATGGCCAACACACTTTTCGGTTCACAATTTTCTTTCTGTCAACATTTTGAGCAACTTAACTGCAGCTTACTTCGTTTTTTTTGTATGACATACAGTTCTTGACGATCTCTTTCAAATAGTTGTATGTTTTTATACAGTAGAATAATGCTCAGCGATAAACAATCTGAGCATAGCTTCAGCCCTACAACTTTCTAAGTCTGGTCT
>JGI24158J21664_10006591_pt1 | contig 15332 bp, 5 predicted proteins | sample Ectturendosymbi3_FD_21664 | JGI IMG/M metagenome (IMG submission 21664) | reverse complement strand
ATTGGTTTCAGCCATAGTTGTATGTAATTGAGAATGCAATTGAAGTTCGATATTCCAGCCACAATACTTCTGTGCCGGTACATTCTAAATCCAGTCTTGATTTACTTTTCTAAATCCAGTACATTCTAAATCCAGTCTTGACCTTGACGGAACAGAAGCTGACATTCTCTGGACAGATGTTCGCGACGACACCCATGACACAGATGAAGGAGATGAAGATGACACCTTCGACGATCTACCGTACTTATAGACGAACTTCCTTCTTCCGAAGAAGAAGATTTCTTATGTTTTGAACAATAAAATTGACTTTCATTACATTTGCCTGTAATAATCAATATTTTGTGGTTGATTGATCACGCAGGGTCTTCACCGGTGAAAAGGTTAATTGACCTGCGGCTTTTTCGTGAATTACCCTTGATTCTCATCGGTATATGGCTAAAATTTCTGCTGCGGCTTATCTGCGGATGCGACTAATAAGCGAGTATATACGGGTACATCTCCGACCNTGCTTGGTCCCGTCTTGGTGTGGAGACAGCAGGGNTATCAGAGATTTTCAGAAACCTTTCAGAAACCCGTGAATTATTTCGATTCGTCCAATGGCAGCAGCCTCCGCGACTCTCTCTAGAGGAAAAAGGTGTATGACAATGGGTGAATGAGATTGGCAGCGGCAAACCGTTCTGCGCAATGGACTGTCTATTAGAGCCCTGCGCTGGCTGAAACTTTTTGTCCGCTCCCGCCCGCACCCGAGCCGCACGACACGCTCTCCCAATCCGCACCCGTCCCGCACTGTTTCCGTCCCAAGCCTGCATCTGTCACTGTGTGTCTGAAAGCCGCTAAAAACTCATGCAATGTGTTTCATCCTAGTGGCAATTTATTCAGTGGTTCATTTCAAAGCCAACAGAAGCTCTTAAAAGTGAAATACCTCGGTGTATTGCTTATTGCCTCACTGAAGGATGATGACGAAGACATCCAGAGACAAGTGAAATCACTGTACTGTGCAGCAAACAAGCTCAGTGGCACATTCGCTCAGTACTCACCCGCAGTAAAAGCATTCTCTTCCGTGTCTACTGCATGTCAATGTATGCTTGCCAATTGTGGAGCAAATACACACAGACTAGTATGAAGCGCTTACGTGCTGCGTACAACAATGCTTACTGAATTATGCGTCACATACCCAGAAATACAAGTGTTGGTCGCCCACACCAAGTCAACCATTATGTCAGGACATTTGATGCGTTGTTTAGAAACAATCTGTATCGCTTTTCACAACTTTGTGCATCTTCATCTAATTTTTTATCCGAACGCTTCAAATGCCTGATGCCTTTTACAAATCTTAGTTTTCCTCCACTGTTTAACGCTCCTGTATGACAGTGATCAACTGCAGTAGGTGTTGGGTCATTGTTGCGTTAATTGTTTCGGTGTATGTGTCTCATCAGTATTGTCGTTGCGTAGCAACCAAACTCTTCCATGTGCTTCGTGGCGCCTCATGATTTTTGCATTTTCTTGTGGTTTTTCTGTCACCTCCAACATACAGACGATGTGTGCAAACCAGACATGCCAAAAGTGAATATACATAACTAGTAAAACACCAAACGTTAAATCTTGCTTTAAATGCAGTGAAAACAAATGGCTGTCAGCCTCATGCTAAATGTCTCGCAATTTGAAACCTTTATCAAAACAACTTACACGCTTTTGTGCGCCACTGAGCATGGCCATCCGATTTATTTTTTTCTGTTGGCCGTTTGCGCCAAAACCAGAGCTGATGGTAACTTCACAAACATTTTTGAAAACATTGCGCATCCCCTGGCGCTGGCATGTTCATTGAACAGAGTAACTAACATTTAACGATGTCCACAGGAAAGAGCTAAGGGAGACAGATACTGCACAAAGGTTTTAAATTTGTATTTGATGAATACGTAAGTCCATTACACAAAGTCATTACTTTCGCAGTTGAGTCATACTGTGTCCGGAAAGTTGCACTACACCGCGGTCTCAGAGACTCCAAACAGCTGCAGCCAGCTCGCAATATAATGTCCATAAATGCATTGCCTTTTGCAGCCGCCCAGTTCGAGTTAGCAAGTGATTTTAATTGCAACGGAGAGAAGCGATTAGCACGGATCTTGGCTTAGGTTACTGCAAGAAAAGAAAGATTTAAGGTTGCATAGGCTGCTAAATAATATCTTTTTTGGCCTTTAGGTCTATTTCATTTCTAATCCAATTTTGTTTTATTGGCTAAGGACCAATTGTTTTCTGGGTGCGTGACTTGCAGCAACTTTATAAAGACAGTTCCTGTTTGAGACATAGTGCATCGTCCTTGAGGTGTTTGTTTCATTTATGTTCATTACATTCCGTTTTTCCTTGATCCTCATCTGCATATACTGTAGTGCATATGGCTATTTATGAAAACGGAATGAACCGAAAGTAGATACTGCTGATCATACTGATTAACAAAAATAAGTTTATTGGATGTTTTCGCACCCACATGCAGCATAGTTAAACCTACGGATATGTGGTGCCGATGCGAAGCACAAAACCCGTGATGGCTCTGACAAGCTAGCTTTGACACTTAGAACCACTTTTATGTTGCTGCAATAAGGTCCTACAGACCAATTTATAACGTTGTGGAAGGGGTGGGAGGTTGCGAAGGAACATATGTCATTTGCGCAGCAGTCCTCACCAAAGCGGAGTTGCATGCAACTGAAAAGGATCAGTAGGATGATAAAAATAAGGAAAAGTATGTTGCTGTGAGTATACACTGTTTTCTTCACGTAATGCGTTTACCCAGTGAAGTGAGATGAGATGTCAACAATGTGATGTACACAAACTTAAGGGGAAAAAAGAATTGCCTAAACTTGCCACAATAAAAGTGTCTGGAGTTCTCACGTACTTAGCAAGCATTGGGTAATATCGTGAGTTGAATTGCGTTTTTCAAGTCTTCGCTACGACCTGACAACGACGGGTCAGGGACCTTTTAGTAATGCGTAACGTGGCTTAACGGGCAAATCGGATCATGTTAAATAGAAACTGCTCTGAGCCTGTCTTCATTTTGGAAATTCACGACCGGGTATCTAACCTGACCTACCAGCTTTGGTGACGGGTGCCTAACCCACTGTAGTACCACTTACCGGTGAGCCACAAAAATAAACAGGTTTAGAAAAAGTCCTGCAAACACTTGTAAGATAAACGGAATTTGAGTCGCTGCTCTGACTCAGTCGTGGAAGCGGAGTTTCATATACTGTTCAGTGGCGATTGGAGACCAAAGACACCCCAATACGTTATGCGAGAGGCTAATGCAAAAATACGTCCAACATGTAGTAAACGCAACACAAGGAAATTAGATAAGTTATGACAATATTATCTTAAGTAGAAGCAAAGAAAAATCAATACAGAACCAATGCACTTGGTTAATGCGCCCAAACAAAGAAAGGAAAGTATGCCGACATTTAAATTTTCACCTTTGTACCCAGGTAATACTTCTCTTTCATGTTGGGCTGAAACAGTTCCCAAGAGTTTATTTTTTTAATTAAAGGTGTTTTTGACCAGATGACGTAACTTTACGAGCTTTAATTTTTCTGGTATTATACGGATGAACATGTGTGTTGTGCTTAAAATAAACATACATATCATTTAAAAGATGTAGATCCCAAAATGCAGTTTCTCGTAACTCAAACTTGTACATTGAAGTAGCAAGATGCTGAATAGATTTGCACACCTCATCCATTTAACATCAAGATCACTTCCATCTTTGCGGGATCATCAGGTGAAGTGATGTTTATCCATTCGTCAGTTGTCTTGTGTTTAACTTTTATATTGTTATTTCGGATGTAACACAAAGTATAGGTGCGCTTTGCTCAAAGACAGTTGAGTAACACTGAAAACCATTATCGTCCTTGTTTATGTGGCGACGAAAAAACTGAACTACAACTCTGATTCACTGTAGCGTTCGCAGTAGTGCTCGTGCAGCACTTTTTCACAGTATCCGAAATGTTTTTGCCAAACGCAACGTTGGTGAATGGTCAATGCTTTAATTTTTAGGCTAAACTGATTTGCTGATCTGGTTGCTATTTGATTTGCCAGAATTGTCAATTCAACCTTCCGTTGTTGTTTTAGGTCTATAAGTTTTTATAGGATCTTGCAACATACTTTTATTGTGCTCGTTATGCAATCTTGTATAGTTTCTTTGCTCATCGTGACACGATAAAATCGCATCAATCACTGTAACTAGAAGCTATTACAGAATTGTTAAATAGATAAATGCCTATCTTTACAGTAAACGTAAATCCAATTTCGTGCTAACAGGAGTGTCCAAGACATTTTCATGTGGTGGTTAAATAAAGTCTTATTGGAATAAGATTGCAAGTTCCTGATCAATGAGGTGTTGAGCGTCGACTGTGGCCGTCACTTTTTTGGCCATAGCTTGGCAGCTGCTATAGCTAGAGAGCTGTTCAAACCATCCACGGATTCAGCAAGTTTTCTAGTTTCGATTTAAAAAGCTTATTTGATTTGGGTGTGGGGTTTTATCTTGTTGACGTCACAAAGAGGGCATGTTTTTGAATTTTTGACCAACTTTACCAGGCCCTGGGGCCTGGACGCCAATCCAATGAGGCATTTTTTTGACTCAAAATTTTACTTTGAAACTAGACGATCATCCGCGTCTTTAGAGCCCTTGATTGACCTTCTAGCATGTCTGAAACCAGAATTATGACCCAAAAACCCCGTTTTGCACAAAAATCCAAAATTTGTAGAAAAAGCACGAGTCTCCCATTGGCGGCTTGCGTCACCGGCGATAACTCGCCAGCAGCTTATGCTAGAAAGCTATTCAAACCCTCGAAAGACTCGTGAAGTCTTGTAGTTTGTACTGAAAAAAAAAACCTTTTGAGATTTGCGTTTGGGGTTTTCGGCGGATGTCGTCAGGGTTGGGGTATGTTTTACTTTTTTTTGTTTTTTTATCACGTCATCGCCCAGACAATGAGCCGAAACTGTAGCTCAAACTTTGTATGGATCCAAGGCTGTAATATGAGTCTTCAGAGGCCTAGATCGACTTCCTGGCGTTTCTGGTGCCAAAGTTGTGGGCGAAAGACCCCAAATCTTGTAAGGATTCCCTAGGGAATTAGTGGGATTCCCTAATTAATTTCTGCTTATTTTGCCATAACTTTTGAACCAGAAATGCTAGAAAGTCCATCAAACCCCCTAAAGACTCGTATTGTAGTCTAGAATAAAAACAAATTTTGAGCCACAAAATCGGCTCGATTGGTTGACTCCCAGGGGAAGATGACGTCATCCACATGTAAACAAATATGCATCAACATCTTCTCATTATGTAAATATCAACAAAAAACCCGAGATCTGAAATTAAAATTTTTTTTTCAGTCTAAGCTACAAGTCTTCAAGAGTCTTTAGAGGGATTTAACAACTCTCTAGTCTATTCTGGCGGCGAGTTATGGCCATATACAAAATGGGTCTTATTCACCCCAGGTTGGAGTTTGTAAGGGTAGAAATTTTGACCACTTTTTGGTTTTTGTGGCATAATTTTGGCTCCAAATATGCTAGAAAGCCAATCAAAAGCTCTAAAGACTCGCATGATAGTCTAGTTTCGAAAAAAAACTTGAGCGAAAAAATTGGCTCATTGCATTGGCGCCTAGGGCCGGGTAAAGCAGGCCATAAAAACGCTAAAACACCCCCACTTGTGACGTCTCTCCGGGGTGTTCCCAGACCGGAAAATATTTTTTTCAGTCGGAACTAGAAGATTTGCTGAATCCGTAGAGGGTGTGAACACCTCTCTAGCTCTAGCAGCTGGCGAGTTGTGGCCAAAAGAGTACCGGCCACTATAGTGGTCGGCGCGGTCGTTAAAGGGTTAAAAAGTATAAAAATCATCGGCATGTATAGCCAGGGAAATGTCAACGCTCAAGAAGAAGGTGCGGTTTCATAAAACAATTGGCGCTTTGCAGTTTGGAGCGGTTCTTGCTTTCTGAAATTAAATAACCTGAGTAAATCATTTACCGGATGTCCATCAGCATCCTGATTCTCGAACCAGCATATCCCGATAACGCCATTGTCCGCACCGACCCAACGCGCACCAAACAGTCACTTTCTCCATACTACATGGGCGATCCGGATGCTCATGCTGGCTGAGGCTGAGCTCGAAAGCAGACGTGGACAACTAAATAATTCTAGTTTTCTAATTCGATGAATTATAGCGAAATGACGGTAATTCTAATCTAATTTGCAAAAAGCTTCAGTAGTCTAATTCTAGTTCTAATCTAATTTCCGGATTTGCTAAAAATGCTAATTTGTCCAACGGTATTTTTAAAGATGAACGAGAATGCATCCTCGTGCAAGGAAAGGGCAACAAAATGGTGACAAGTACCATGCCGCCATCCTATCACTTGAGCAGTGAAAATAGTAAAAGCTCGATCAATATATTTTCTCATTCACAACTGCAGCACAAACTATGTGGCCTTCAATGATTATTACGTCACATTGCCTATCCACTCACGCGCAGAAGTCACAATAGTCATCAGTAGGGCAAACAAAAGTCAATAAAGTCAAAAATTTTCTGCCGTTTCTAGAGTTTACAAAACGTCCACAAACCAAATTTCACGCTGATACCAATGTGGTCTTACAGTACTTGTTTTGCTGAATGCTCAATCCATCATGCATATAGTGATTCAACTTTATGATGTTTTCAGGTTTGACTCTATTGTAGTTATTTAATGTACTTATCAATATATCATGCCCAAAGTTAAACAAGTAATTTTTTTTTTTATTTCGAAGATTAGAGTGCACTAATATGCTTCTGAGTTAACCTCAACATCAAAGGCTAAATTATTTTGCAGATGCAAATGCAAAAAATTTATAGGTCAAACTAAAGTCAAAATTTGTAAATTATAAAGTCAAAATGTTAAGTTTTAGGTCAAAAAATTGGTTGACCTAGTCATCAGGTACCTACGACAGTCAGACAGCTATGATGTTTTAGGGCAGTGGTTCTCAACCGGTGGGCAGGCTTTCCCAGGGGGGCGTCAATAAACGTCCAGAGGGGGCGCCCTTACACGCTCTACAACATGGAAAGTTTGGTCAATAAATTTTCCAATAAATACATTTGATTTTACAACTTATTTAATATAAGGAGGACGTGAAACAAAGGACAATTACTTGAGGGAAGCGTGGTAGAAAAAAGGTCAAGAACCACAGTTTTAGGGTGTTGGAAAAGCGAACTTCGTTTCCCTCATCTGAAGACTGCTGCTCGAGAAATCCTGGGTATGACAGCGGCATCGGCTCCGTCGGAACAAGTCTTTAGCCATGTAGGCGAATTGTACAGCGCGAAACGCGCCAATCTTGGCGTAGGGTACGAATCTTTGCTCTTCACATGCTTATGAGAATGAATCCGCATTTGGGCATGAATTGAACTTGGATTAAAGTCGCTTTGATTCATGTAAATGTAATTATGATTATAATTTTAGTTTAATTTCTGTTTTTCGAATTTCCGCTAATTTTAATTCTAATTCAATTTGTGAAAGCTGAGTAAGCTCTAATTTTAGTTCTAATCCAATTTCAAAAAGGTAAAAAAAATTCTAGTTGTCCAAGTCTGCTCGAAAGCGCATATTCTATTTGTCACGTTGACATAAGGTTGAAATTTGCCTCGTCACTTCCTGTCTCCCTAAATTTGTCCAGTAGGCGCTTGGTTGGAGCGTTTTTGCCTGGAAAGCCCCTCCGAAATTGTTACTAAGTTTGGACAAGTGATTTCATCGCGAAATAAACCACTGTAATCTTAATCCTCTCCTGTGCGGAATATGTTGTTGTTTAATCCGTTGAAGCTGGGAAATATAACTTTTATGGAGCTTTAACTATAATTTACCTGTAAAAAAGAAACCTAGCTTACTTTTATATGAAATGATAACGATAATAAAATGTATACATTAACTATTGGACCACCCTGTGAGAAACCGGTTTATAAATTAAAAGTGTAAGGTTTATTTTAACAATTTTTTTCAACAAAACTTTTTGTTTCAGAAGTTTAACACAATAAGAATCGCTGTTGAGCAAATCAGTTGTTTTTGAACACAACCTGTTGTAGCAAAATAAAAACAAGGACAATATATTTAATACTTTCTGGACTTTGGGTATTGCACAGAAATGAAAAAGAACGACCACTTTTTATCATATATTGCGTATAGAAATCCATCTTGCTGTTTATTTAATGGAATCCTACAATTTATCGGACAGACGATTCTATTCAGCAACAGGATATTACAATTCTCTGGCGTTGACTTGATCAGCTTTAAATCACGATAAGATGTTCTAATGACAATGAACTGCCGGATACATGCTTCTTTTTATCTCATTTCATAATTCCGTGATAATGCAGTTTTTCTCCGCAAATGAAAAATTCTAGCAGTTAGATTATAAAATTTGTTTGAAAATATTTCTTTTGTACAAATAAGAATTATCCCAAGTGTTAATTTGGTTTAAAGAGCGTTACTTTGACCTTAGAGAAATTGAAACTCATTAATTCAGGAGCGCAATATTTTCCTCTCTTTCTACAGCTTTAGTCAAAATTCAGATCCCATAGTGATATGCTAACGTGCTGCAAGCATATATTGTGCATAAACTTTGCTAAGACCACTAGTGCAGTCGATTTCGTTTACAAGCCATGTAAGTAGTTATTGTTGCTACAGACAATAGAATCTCTCATGAAAAGATTTAATTGATGCAAACCGGATTGGAAAATGGTTTTGCGATCCAGTGAAGATCTCGTGTTGAGTTAAAATGCGTAATTGCAAAATACAAAGAAGCTGTTTTGTTTTTCCTGTTTTCGTACTTGGCCGGCCAGGTTTTATTTGGAAAAGTGCAGCAGAGAACGAGAAACATAATAACTATGCGTTTCATACAATCACAACGCTATCCTAATGTTGGTTTAAGATTTCAACAAAAACCCAACTCTTGCGCATGAACGCATCAAAATGTAAATAAACCTATTTAAATACCCATCTTATTTTTGTAGGCATTTCCTCAGGAGTGCTATCAAAAAAATCTGCTAGTGTAACAAACAAATATTAGACGTAGATATTGCAACATTGACGATCTTGAATGTCTTTATGGTAAGAAGGTTTAAACTCTGTAAATTGGCCATGAAAAGTGGTACAACTGCATCCTGGGCAGTCGTTGTTGGCCGTTATCTAGTACATTCCTGTGAAAGAACTAACCTCATGCACATAACATCAGCAATCTACTGTGAAAATAGGCCTGCAACCAAGAGGGTAACCAGATTATTTCCCCCCCACCAATTTTTTTCGTAAACATTTTGAGAGCGCCAAAAGTTTTTTCAGTTGTTAGGTAAAACAACAAGTTTCAGTCGTTTCGTCTCACCCCCGAAAATATCAGCTGGTTGTGACCCTGCACGTAAACATGAAATCTGCTTCAGCAGCTTCTCACAAATCAGAGTTTTTTCAAGGATATTGCGTAAGATACATTCAAATAATCAATTTAAAATCTAAAAATTACATGGTATTAAAATAAATATATGTTTCTAAGCTCTGTTGTTAAATAAAGCAAACGAACGAAAATAAAATAAGCCTATAGTTTGCGAAATAAAACAACGTTATCACAGTTTGACAAATGACTTTTTGTCTTTGAGACGAAGAACACTCGTTAGCAAGTAGCGGTTCACCAAAAGAACGCACCTAAATTTACAACTGAACGAATTTCACATTCGCGTTAAAATGTGGGCATCGGTACGTAAAAAATGAATGAGTTTTTTTCAAGCGAACAAATCTCACCAATAAAGGTTTGCGCAAGTGAACAAACATCAGCACAAGTAAGGAAACAACATTTCATGTGCTACTGCACTTGAATCAAACCGATCACGGGTAGATTGTCTGTTTTACTTCGTCCCGACACCACGCACAGCATTAACTTTGAGCTGCACGCCAAGAACAAAGGTTTGCAAATGCTTTGGATTCCTCGTGGCAAGAAATCTTTAAAGGTTGCTTGACCATTTTTGACGTCTACAGCAACAACACGGTCCTTCTTCGGAATGCACCCAATCAACTGCGATTGATGCCCGTAAAAAGCAATTCCTTGAAGCCCTTCGCGGTCTTTGTAAATCTGCAAGCAAGTCTACGTGAGTTTAGGGTGGTTGCAAAATGCTTTTGTTTGTTCCAGCACAGATGATGATTAAAATTGTTGACAGTGACAGGTGTTGAGCTTCCAACAAAATGTCAAGAATGTGAATTAGTTAAGATGCGAAGAGAGTCGCAGTCGTTAAATGTGAAGAACGCCACAACGAAGAACGTGGAAGTCGTTTTAACTGACTAACCTCGCATCCGCTGTTTGTATGCATGTCACACAGGAAAAACAAAAAACGCTTTCTTCCCACATTTTTTGAATTCTTGCGAACTTGACAAGACCCTTTACTTTTAGTCCTGCGTTTCGATTCTATTGTCTTGAAACATAAACAAATTAAACAAACGAATTTACAAAACAACCGCTTGCAATGCATTTGGCCCTCATTGCAGTTTGATCTCATGTGTCACATTCAAGGATCGGTGGCCAACTATGGCCCACCACGTATGTACATGTGAATCACAAGGGCATAAAAATTGTATGAAAATACGTTTACGTGCTTTACAATATACGTTAACAGTCAACCTTATCTCCCACAGAGCATCGTGCAATATATACCCACTGCAGGGCTTAGTGTATTCATTTGCTTTTTTTAAATGCTACATCTGCCACTGATGTTCTCAGCAGCTTGCGATTGTTGGTTGTGTTATAGCTGATAATCTATATAACAAGGGTGGACAAACTTGAGTGGAAGGGTCAACTGCAGAAAAGCACCAGCGAGCGACAAAGTCAGTTTGTTGTATCAATACAAATATGCTAAAGAATGCAAATTTTGCATAAAATGACCTACAGAGTAATATCGAAACAAACACACTTCGTATTATTTATCAATATTAGGTTTTTCTTTTGAATCTCCGAAAATGCGGACAATTCGTTGTTAAAGTTGTGCGAATTTATTCTTACAGGTTTTCGTTTGTTAGAGTGGCAGGATGTTTTGATTTTACGAACTTCATTCCAGAGAATAAAAATTCACAGCAACATGACGTGCTAAATGCAGAGTAAAGACTCGTACACTGGTCTTTTAATTTCAGGGTATTTACTTTCTGGAACCTTTCGCCAGAATTCAACTGCAGAGTGGAATTCACTGAAATTTTTTAGAGGCAGATCTTCTTGCATTTTGGTCAGTTTCAATCTAAAGAAGACAAGTGTGTGACAAAAGGTTGGCGAATTGGACAGCCATCGCTGACTACATTAAAGTTAAATGGATTTAAAGAATGCAAAGCATGGTTTATACTCTTGCAAATGGTCAAATCTGGGTTGGAACTCCTCAAGCAGTCTTGCAATGTATTGTCGTATTTTTTCATTTTGTGGTCTGCAATTGCCTCTTCGTGAAAAACATTCTTTCTCACTCTGACATTGGAAAATGACAGAACGATTTTCATAACATTTCTCTTTGATCACTTTTAATTTGTCTTTGTTATCCAATCGCGTAGACCAGTGTGGTCCAACTACTTTTGACCTACGGGCCATTTTACGAAAACGTGACAAGCCGCGGGCCACTTTCAACAAAATGATGTACAAAACAACAGATTCACATTCACAAGATGTAAAATTGAAAAGGGAAAATAGGTGAGTTAAGTCAGTGTGTCATTGATCATTGAAATTATTACACAATAGCAACAAGCAATTTATTACAAATTTCTATCAGTGCGATGCCTGTGGCGGAGGCTTCTCTGACACTGTCATTCCTTTATCAATACCAGTGTTTGTGGTAGTCGGAGACTATATCGTCCAGTGTTTCGTCTGCCATTCTACTTCTGTATTTAGATTTGATTTGCTTCACGGTAGAAAATGTACTCTCATACACGTATGTGCTTCCAAACATCGAGCGCATTTTTAGTGCGAAATCTTGCAGTTTGAGAAACCTATTTTTGCTGACTAATTTCTAGCAGCTCTCTACACTCTAGTCTAACGCCATTAATGTTGTTCATGATCATTAATAGATGTCACGCTTATTGCTTGTTCTAATTAAAATTGCCTGCTGTAACAAATACACAACAATCAATACTAAGAAAGCTCGCGGGCCTTAAAAATTCTGTCAGTGGGCCACATGTGGCCCTCGGGCCTGTAGTTGGACCACGCTGGCGTAGACTCCTTGGTAACTAACCTTACGAACTCGTGTAAACACATTGACAAATGAAACAAACATTAAATATGAGGCGACAACTCTCTATCAATTTGAGATACTGCTATTCGGCGAGAAGAGCCACACAAAACATGTCGGCGAGCGGCGGTTTGCCCACCATTGTTCTATACACATTTATACTCTCGTAAGTGACAATTGATAGCAAATCGTGATGTAGACATGTCCCTCGGTGGAAAACGTTTGACACACCTGTAGTAGACAGTTTTTAACAGGGCTCCGATTTAGTAATTTCTAATAAACCCAGACTGTAGATGAAAAAACATTTATCTTCCACAAAAACTCAGAAATGTTAATTTGCGAAAAGACATAATGAATGCAAATACATGAGGTGAAGCAGTGATTGAAATTCTGATTACTTGTAGTTCCTCTTCCAAATTTTCGTCTGCAGCCTGAACACATTTTATACCTTCGTAAAAGTTACAACTGGCTGCTTGAGAACAAACCGTGATGTTGACGTGTCGCTCGGTGAAAAACGTTTGACACACCTGTATTTCGATTACTTTTCCGTTGCTCAAAACGTTTTATATAATGCTGGTGACATACGCCATTTATGACATCTCTCACTAATTCAGGCTTAGGTGTCCAATAGCCGTTTTGCTGGCTTGTTGAAAATGCTACACCGTTTCCCTAGCAGTATCGATTTTAGCGAGTTTGTTTTTATTTTAACATGATTCACAAGTGAAAATTTTCTTTCTAGTGATACAGTAAACCGTGGCAAACCATAGGCGTAAATCTGTTCATTAAATCATGAAGTATTCCCAACTCCGAGATATCTAAGCAGTCGTTGATGTTACGCAGGTAATACCAGGAATCAGGAATGGATTTATTGGACAAGAACACATCTTTAAACTATCGATATAGCCTCCAGCTGATGTTCAGGCACAAGGTGGAGAAAATGTAGGGGAACATTTGCTATTGAACTTGGATCTTTTGTGAGACCTTGAGCTGCAACGGAACTTAAAATCTCGAAGTTGGCAACAGATCCTTGTTCCAATGGAAATAATTTTTAAATTTGAATGCACAGGGCAGCCATGAAATTTGAACATTCGTTCTAAAAGATTGTTTCATCAATTTCCTCAGCTGGCATCTGAGGCAATGTCCTTATATGCACACGGCATGCGTCCTGTGCGTTTTTTGGGCGCATGCGTCTGGTATAGTCTGCGTTCGAGTACAACCTGTTTCTGTATTGACGCATCAGACTCACTGCCCAAGGTTCGGGAAAGAGCGGTGATGTGATGTACTCGTAGACACACTGTTTTGTACAAAGGTAAGGAAAAAGATGAAAAACGTCTACAAAACAAATATTACTGTTTTTTTTATACCTGAGACACAGTGGATTTGCGAAAGATCAATTTGCAATCTAGTCTGCGTCCCCCGTGGAGATATAATCATACAGAAGGCCCAGTGCGGCAAGCTACTAAACTACTGTAGGCTACAATTTGCATGACCCGGCCTACCTGATCGGTGATGTTGATTGAAGTTTTTGTCGCAAGCCGTGATTTGTGGGACTTGCTGTCATTTACTGTAGACCATTGTAGCCCAGAACCGTCGCCAGAAAGTTTTCAACAGGGGGTTTGCAGTTCTGCGGGGGGGCTTTGCGTTTGTTTGGGGGGGCTTGGCATTTGAAAATTAACCAAAACTCATTTATAGTGTTTCACGTTTCAATTTGGGGGGCTTAGAGCTTTGTTTTGGGGGGATAAGCCCACCAAAGCCCCCGTGGCGACGAGACTGTTGTAGCCATTGGGCAAGGTCATGTTAAATAATTTTATTTTTGCAGTACTCGAACTGTAATTGAAAGTAAAATGTGTGACTCAGAGGAACCTTTTTCAAAGTGGGGGGGCACAAGTGCACGTCAAAAAACTATGGAAAAATTTTTTCATTAAGCGATTTACTTTAACAAAGGACCCGATACAAATTGTGTTGCTTAAACTTATTATTTAAGCAAAATTCGAAATGTAAAACTGCGGGCCAGGCCTCCCAGCAAAAAGTGGTGGCCTAGGCCCATGCGATCCCCCGGTTCCGCCACCCCTGTTGTAACTGTCAATTAACATTTGATGAGTTTTTTTCAGGCAAGACCCTTGCTACATAATTCGTCACGTATGGAGTACAAGAATGATAAAATAATGGATAACATTTCGGAAATATCACAAATTATGCAAACGTATGGTAACAGGTTTGGCTATCTTACCAAAACAAATTCAAGGCTATTGCTGTTTTTTTCACTGCTGATTTTTTTGTATGGGACTCTGTGTGACATTAATTTTATCTATTGTCCATACTGCTTACATTTTTCGATACTTGGCTCCTCTAGAAATAAAACAAATGGTTTGAAGCAATGCCATTATGACAATGGAGATAAGCCTACACAAATCTCATTGTGGCAACAAATCATGCAAATTTTGCGTAATGTAACATTTTGTTCTCTTACATGTGGACAGCATTACTTTTTAAACAATTTGTGAGGCATTTTACAAAGCAAAATTTAGCTATTTACGTTTCTTTTGAATGCACGAAATGTAAAGATTTTAAGTGATGCTTTCAGCAATCATTTCAAGGCTTTGTACAGTGTATTGCAAAAGGACTTGTGTAGCTTTGTTCAAAAGTATGGTGTACAAAATTTAAAACACCTTAACAGTATATCACATGTGATGTGAAAACTTAGGGAAAACACAGTGTTGCACTGCAGAACATCAACCTAATCACCGACTTCAGGGTCTCAGCCATCCATTTACCCCAGGGGCCTCAAATTCAAATTGTTCCGTGGGCCACATGAGGACTTACAAGGTAACCCACGGGCCGCATTATGACGTTGACGCAAAAATAACGGTACTTGAACTTAAATTTTACATCTTATTTCCTGCGAAAGGTATCATGAATTAGGCAAATCGTTTCTAGCCGTCTACGTTCATATTAATCAAATCTAGTTGTGCATGGAAATCGTGTTCACTCCCTAGCTGAGCACTTTCAAACACCGGTGGATAAACTAACGTAAATGTCATTCATTTTCATGCCTGCTTTTCCTCTTGGGAGAGTCGCGGGAGCAACAGCCCCAGGAGGACTTGGA
>JGI24158J21664_10006589_pt1 | contig 15333 bp, 8 predicted proteins | sample Ectturendosymbi3_FD_21664 | JGI IMG/M metagenome (IMG submission 21664) | reverse complement strand
CCTGGCGGCAAGCTTCTGAGGAATCTGCCTGCTTTCTGCTTTCATTCTTCTGCGACGATTAAAACTTGCAAGCATATCTATTTTTCATAGTTATAGGTCACAAAGATGGCGGCAACTAAATCAGTCACAGTTTATTAATGGGGAAACTAGTTACGCGTTTTGCAACACGACAGGTCAAGCTATGCATGGCGCAGACAAATAACAATCTACGAAGCACGTTTGAGCAGAAATACAGCAACGATTAATTTGAGGTATAACTGGAAACGGAAGTTCAGTTGCATCGAATGTTCTGAATGAACAATCACGGATGTGCGACCAAACGTGCCCCTAGCTGTTTATGACGCAATCAAAGACATTGTTACGTCACAGAGAAATCGGTAGTGGTGCTTCACAAAGCGAAAAAGATTCCAGCTATACCTCGCAATGTAGCTTTATGTCGCATATTGTCAAGCAACAAAAAACGGGCAACGCTTCAAACCATGCAATGAAAGCATGCGGCGTTTGAAACTGCAAAGCATTCGCTCACTTGTACTGCGTGTAATCCGGGACAATCCTGGCCACGGCGATCAGTGGTCCTTGCGAGTTTTTAATCTCGTACTCGAAGTCTCGCAGCGTGACCTCGAGGCCACAGAAACCAAATCCCTGTCAGAGCGACACGACAGACTGGAGTCAGTTGTCCACACAAATGACGGTATTTGAATAATCTTCAAACGCTTTATAAACCTTAGTCTCTATGGTGCCTCGACAATAGTGCACTTTGCGACCGATCTAACAAAATTTCCAAGTAAATCAGAAGGAAATCAAACCTGCTGTTTGTTTTATAAAATATATGCAACAAGCTAGTTGTATTTTTGTCGATGCACCCAAGCCATAGTGCCTTGAATACCTTTTTCCGAAGGATATGAGGCGATGTTCTCATTCTTCCCTTTCTGGTGGTTTTACACGGATCTCAGCAGAACAGCGCAACATCTCCATATGCTTAAAATATTTTGCAGGTGCTTTTGGCACGCTACAGGCCGCTTTCAAGGTTCTCCCCCGCGGCTGACCCCTTGCATGTTGAACTTGCTCATGTGTTCTGCTGGTTTACAAACAAAACCACTTAAGAAATTGCGTTTGCCGGCCTTGACCAAGTTCGCTTGTCCCCGGCAGTTGATCCTTCCACCGTTGTAACACAACAAACGCACATTGGCCTGTGCAGCTGTCGCGTGTTGTTTTACGTTGTAAAGCGTAGCGAAGTTGCTCGTGACCGGGATATGATGACGTTAGGGAATGCCGACTAGAGTGTGAAAAGGTCCTAATTAACTTTTGATTCCAACTATGGATGCGTGTGCGGCAAGGCATCTCGCTGAGATGATGACTGCCTTGAGAAATTCCAAAGCGAGTTCGCTCAAAGGTGAGGGTCGCTGAGTAGTTCAAACGTCAACAGACCTTCGCACCACCAGGTATTATTCGCCGCATCGCGCACGCACGGGCAAGTTAAAAAATCCCAAATTGTTAAAGCGCTTGCAGTCAAACATACTGTAGGAACAGGTAGAAACTTTGCACTGAGTCGTAGGAAACAACCGAATTCAGCAAAACAGCAGCGAAGTTCAGCAGGTAGATGTAAGAGATGTCCATTTGTATTTTCGAACAGTTTATTATTCAGAGAGCAGATCACCCGAAACAGATGCTGCAGCTTACCTATCGGCGAAGCACAAGCGACATACCTGCAGCCTGGGAAGATAGCTGAGTTTACGGACGATGGTCGCGTAGAGGCGTATGCCTGATGGAATGGACTTGGTTGGCTGCATGGAAAATGAAGATAAAAATTCAAATTTTTATCTTAGCGACGCGAATACATTAACGACGATAAAATTGTTGATATCAATCTACTGCAAGCAAACTGATCGCATTTCAAATTGGATTCAATAGCCACCTTTGTTTTCAGAAAGCATACGCACCGTGGGCTTTGCCTTAAAAAAACTTGGTTTTAGCACAAAATAACTACTATTCCGAACAATCCGATTGGGATCGCTTGATTTTTAGCCAATTGCTTCGCAAAATTGAAGATGTTCTTCAGCAGCACATAACAAAGACAGAATCGCAAAAAATACACAGAAGCAAGTCAGCGACTGCAAATCGTAGAAACACTAGTACAGCGTTGACAAAATTGGCAAACGAACAATTAAGCACATCAGGAATCCATCTACGTTTCTGTTAGCAAATAAAATACCTGCACAAGTTCAAAGTGGTAGGGATGAAACGGTGTGAGCTTAGTGACTGGGATCTCGTATCTGACCAGCTTTTCCTTTGACACGCTGTCGGACACGGTGATGATCACTTCTTCATCAGCCACTCTCTCTTCAGGAATCTGGTGAAATATTTACGACGGTGATCGGTTTCTTGCTTCGTCGCAGCCATTTAAATATTAAAATAACGGCCACCTAACATGGCGCTATGTGCGACTTCGATATTTCACAGAAGATTTTAACCATCCATACAACAAAATTTGAATGCATTTAGCAAGCGCTATGAAACAGCAGCGATTAGAAACGCAACAAACAGTAGCTTGTGAGACAACAGTGAGCATACGTCCATGGTCATGATCTCCTCCCAGGTCGGCGAGTGGGTCGGTTGCAAGGTGGCATGTGTTGCGCACTGGGCGGGGCGTCCCCCTCGATCGTCATAACGACTTTTCCTGATAATGCATGAAAAAGACATTGCTGGTCAGATTTGTTTAGAAAAGGGTGTAAAATGCAATTGTTGTTTCAAAAGCATGATCAGAAATGTAATTCATCAAATGGTGTGTGATCAGCAAGAAGCTTCAAAGTCAAGCACAAAGAGGCACTATGAACGATAAAAATGTTGTCTGCATCGATGGGGCAGAAATATGGCTTGAAACCAAACGGAGTTTTTTGTTGGCAGATAATAACCAATGGATCAAAAATACAGCAAAAGATTTCTTCACGTTAAAATCAAGGGAACTATAAACTTACTACGAGCTTTACGTCAAGCAGTTTGGAAACAATCAGTGCTTTGCGCAAGCCGATTTTGACATGAACGAAATGCACCCAGACATAGAACTGTACACAAGGTATTACCAGCAGGGCTGGGGACCGGAGAGGGAGCTAGAGTCGGATCCAAGGTGATTTTGGGTGATTGCAGTTGGAACCAGATCTAAAAACTTTTAAATGGAGCCTGAAATTTGGTATCAGATTACACAGCCCTAGTTTGTGGGGCAAGCGAGTTGTACAAATAATACTGTGGTGTTCAGTTTTCAATGGACCAAATCATTTTGGAGCCAGAGCCGGAACCAACAACTTTTAGATGTTGGAGCCAAAGCCGGAGCCTGAAATTTGAGTTCTGGCTCCACAGCCCTGGTTACCAGCAAGAAACTCGAACACAACCGTAGCTGTGAGGATCGGACGTCATACTGTCACAAACCCATGCCACACGGACTGTGAGAGCTTCATCTGATTTTCTTCCTTAATCGTGGCTTACAGTTTTAAACACTTTGACCCTAAACACGGCCATAATATGCTTAATCCATTGCAAAGAAGTCCGAAAATGAGCACGATTTGGTCGCACTCTCCAGTTTCTCCCCAGTTAAAAACTGTTTTTGTTTTCGCTGAGACATTTCGGTCATTGAAATGTTTCCATAATTTTTCCCATAGTTGTATTGAAACTCGTCGTAACAATATGCGCTGCTCTATATTTTCAGACATTATGACCAAGTTGACTTAAGTTTTTTCGGTCATTTAAAAAAAAATTCGGTCAGTGACCGAAAAATGACTGAAAAAAACGGATTGAAAAACGTTTTTGTGTAAGACCAGAACTTAAAACAAACTTCAACACAAATAGACATGAGTAGAGGGGACAACAACATTGTACTTACAAGGTGGCGAAGGGGAGAGGGTCCGAACCGTCCGAGCGGGAGGGAAGACTTGTGGCTCCATGAATAATCAAGTAAATTTCCTCGTGTCCAGGCTTCGCCACATGCCGATTGCTTGAGCCTTTACTGCTGATTGGACGCGGACTGGTAACAGTGGGGGATTTTGCAAGAGGACTGGTCTTGCTAGCTGCTTTCCTCAGGGAGGTTGGTCTGAATTCTGCCTGAGGCTGGACGCCCGCAGGATTGTCCATTGTTTTCTTAAAAACAAGGCTCTATTTCAAGGGATAGTTTTTTTGCCAATTACAACAACCAGTCCGTGTAGTATGTAAGTTAAGACTGTAAAAGAAAACAAATAATGATTCGCAGTGCAAATGCAAATGGTGCAAATGATTCTCAGTTGCAGCTGTGAAATTACAAGACATCCAAATTACTGGACTTCGTTAGACGACCAAAGAACTCTGTACCAGGAGGGAAAACAGCGCGATTTCTGTGTTAATAAACCCAGACCGCGTTGACCGAGTCAAATCATCAAATTTACCTTCTGCAAACCAATCTGATACACAACTCTGACCATCATTTTCTCAAAAATGCATCATGCCTTTCACGTGCAATACGTCATGACCTATTCAGTAAAAAAGTCGAGGTACGCTGTGGTTTCGTCAAAACAGAAACGACAACAAGGGATTTTATCCGCAAGCCTACACCGTGTCACAGGCCTTGTGAAGTCATTTCTGCGCATGTGGCCGGTTGTAAATACCGTGTTGTTTTCATCCTATCGTCCACAAGGCAAGCCAAACAGTTGAACTGACATCCAATCATGTTTTGCGCGGAGAAATGTGTTTTAGAAAAGCAGCAGCAGTGAGGGATTAACTGTTATGCAGACCACGACCTTCACCAATACACGTTTGACGACCCTCGAAAGCGCTAGTTCACCCCGTTGGGAACTAAATAATAAATGCATTAAAAACCTTAATGCCAAGTGTATTGAATTGCATCAATAATTCTGCCGTTATCAATTATTTATATAAGTATGCACGCAATAGAAAAACATTCATTACTCTGATAAATGAGAATTTCAAATGCACCGCGGTTCACTATAGCACGAGCACAGAATACCAGCAGGAAAGGGCATTTGCGTTCAGTGTCAATATACCAACGAAGCACGCAAAGTTGGAGCTACTTCTAGCTGGTGTGAAGTGTTCAGATTGACGCCAGGAGTCGGTAAAATCAAAGCCAGCACATGCAACAGAGCGCGGTATATGGAAACAAGATACTTGCAGACACACCAAATACAGAAGTAATTTGTGAAAATGTCTCAGCAAAACGAAACAGTCGGAAATGGATCGGACCCCAGCCCAACGAGCACCAGCGCGGCTTCAAGTCGCTCGTCGTCGCGAACAAGCAGTTCTCAGAGTGCGGTAGGTAGCGATGCCTTGTTTACAAGCAATGAAAGTCGATTTAAGATTGAAAATAACAGCAGTCCGCGCAACGTGGAAAACTACACGACTAACTGTGCAGATCAAAGCTCTGCGCAGTGATTGTGTTTATGAGACGTCAGTTGCAAACAATGGTTAGTGTTTAACAGAAGCATCATTTAAAGGAAATCGCAATGAAATATACAAAGCTTGAAGGGGTTGTTCACGTTTACCTAAGACTAGACTTTTTACTTTTTCTGTTGAAAACGCTAAATGCGGCACTTGGCTACGAATTGATTTCTGACATTACGGCACAGTTGAAAGTCGACGACAAGACGCTGGCAATCATTGAAGAAGTTGCGAATCAAGTCAAAGCTGAACTGATTGTCCACGCACAGGTAAGAACGATGTACAAATTAACTTCTGTTTGAAGTCTTCATTCAGCGTACAGTACGTAAAGGTCAGCGATGCATGTTCTGCAGCAGTCAATTCGCTTGGCTGGACACGACGTGGGCTCAGTTCCGTCAAGGCCTCTCTTTTCTAGGAGGCTTTGGTTCCGTGGCTCAAAGCTTTGCTACTATTTGCTCACTGGTTTTGCGCAGCGCCCGAGAAGAAGTCACAGCGGGAAACAGTTCAGGGACTTTATCAGTGATTCCTAACCTGGGGTAAATTTACCCCTGGGAATGAATTTCATCTTCTAAGGGGTTAAATTTAGTGAAGTATAAATTGCAGCCAATGTAAATTTTTTTAAACCATTCTAAACTTTAAGTTTGTATTTTCAATAAATGTATTTTCAATAAATGGACACCACTGAGTGTGTTGGGGGTAAATCTGGTAATCTCGTTTGATAAAAAGGTAAGACATGTTAAAAAGGTCAAGAACCACTGCCCTAGGTGCAATCATACGCGCCGGCGGGGTCAAAAAGGCATTCGGATGTTTATTGAAAACAAACGGCGCCAAGTAACTTCACGTGTTGCAAAAGCTTAATTCCTGCCCGGCGTGTTTCACGAAGTGGGGAGTGAATTTACGTTCATGTTCCAAAAACCCGAAGCGCAACCCGGACTGACTGTCGTGGCGCGAACAAACATTTTCATGCGATTTTTCAATTAGTTACGATTATCAGGAATTATTTTTTGGCGTATTTCTGCATTTTGGAGTATTTCTACGTACAGGTTGTGACGATAAGGTCAGTAATAAATGAGCGCCTCCAATTCGGAAAAATTAACAGTCTAGTCTGTTCACCTGAGAGAATTCATTGATTTACATAAATTTAGAACATATATAAATTTTACAATTGCTTAATTCACATTAAACAACTTTGGCATAAATTGGCAATAAATCGTGAATAAGTAGATGATTCGAAGTTTGAGCGAAATCCTACTTTAATGCAGAAACGAATGCTGCATAAAAAAAATTTTAAAACTGTGCACAAGTAATTTTAGAACATCTAACCACCATTTTCAACACCCAAAATCGCAATAATCGATTATTAGAACGACATTACGTAACAGGTTTTCGAAAACAACTGTTATCATCAAAATTGTCTTACAGCCAGCAAGGATTAAATGCTGCTCGTGATGAAAACCATTCGCATATGTCCGAAGTCATCGGCACTTGCATTGCTGTTTGTAGTAATACTTCCAAGTTTATTCTGTTCTTTTTTAAACCCATTCTACAAAGCTATTATTTGGCAGAAAACGGAAAGAATAGCGATAAATCATACATGGAATTGAAACTATTTGCCGATCCTTGATGGAGCGTTATTTCTCTAGTAAAGAAACGAACCGCTTAGCGGTGAAAAGTGCAAACACTTATCTTAGTATGAAGAAAAGCACCTGTAAAGGACTGATTCTTTCCATCAATCGTTGTTGTTGTAATTTTCAGTGACTTTGTTTAAGCTGCTTTTGAGAAAAGTCAATTTTACTGGAAGTATAACAAGTCACCGATTGGACGGAATCAGTAGACAATGCCAGTTACACCTGCATTGTCCTGCATTATTCAATATTTATACACACTGATGACCAATTTTAGAACATTCTTGCTAACGATAAACAAAAGTGTGATTAACATTTGCAATGCTGGTGCAAGTAAGGGTCAAAGGTCATGGCTAACAAACGTGTCCAGCTATCTGACACTGTCCTCAGATGAAAAGCTTCAGCAAAGCTTCAAAAAAAATTGACAGCGTTTTTTAACTCTGCGTAATTTAACACGTTTTGTATTGTGAGATGCTGAGATGCTACCAGTACTCAGTGGTTTTGAACCTATGCTGATAAATTTACGTGGGTGTGTTTTGATTGGGCAGAAAGAAGTGGAAAGCGAAATGCAGCAGCTGCTGAAAGAGGTGCGACAACACTATGAGGATCGATTCAAGAAAAATCTGATAACGGCTTGCGCGAGCTCCTTGAGACAAGCAGAACTTCAACAACAAAAAAACAACGTTAACAACAAACGAAAAATTCGCGGTTTAAAGAATCAAGTTAAGCATGAAACAGAGGAAGAGGTGGTAAAAGTGAGCAAAATGTGAACAAGGAGACATTTTCATTTCTGTTAAAAATATTTATGAGATTTTGAAGAAATAAAGGTGCTCGTAAAGTACAAAGCGAATTTCCGCTATTGCTTTTCAAAAACCTTCACATATACGCTTTGCTTCGATCACCAGCAGCACACGCCCTAGAAACGAGGCAAATAAATCATATGATCGCCGTCATTTCTCCAACAAACGCGACAGACCGCGTTTTTCTTTCTGCGCACAAACTCGATTGCTGTTACAGTTTAGTCGGAATCGACGAGCAAAGTCACATGGCCGCCCACAAACGTAAAAATAGTACCTGGCTGCCATGGTAAACGTGGCTTTCGCTGTCAAGCCACAAGCGCAGTAAGTTTGAATGGTAGAAACTATCTCGATGCCTCTGAACAGGACCGTGCTCAGGTCACACTGCAGCAGCAGCTTGCAGTAAACATTCAACGCTTCCGAACATAAAATAAACACGAAAAGCTTTGCAACAGAGGAATTCATTCCTGAATTTCTCAAACAATTGAACCTCTCGTGTAGGCACAGCAAGATCAGTTTTCGAGCGAATGGCAGGATGTCGCAAACGACTATACAGAACATATCACAGATGACCTTGAAACCGAACTGTGGGAAGAGATGACCTCCAACTTGCAAAACGTTTATCGATTTTACAGAAATACAGCGAACTCTCTGAAACTGGACAAACAAGTAAGATACGCAAAGTAGTAGTTTTTTCTGATTCCGGTTTAAATATGCTGATCGTGATGCGTGTGTTTTACCGCAAGGGAATTTTGTTAGCTATTTTCCACACATTCATCACCATAATTTCTTTAAATTGAGATTTTTGTGCTACGGTTTCAAAGTAAGTATACCGTCGTCTCTTCTGAAATCACCAGCGTCAGAAACACAATTCTAAACAATGGAACACCGAGCATAGTGGCAGTCGATCAAACAAACTAACGGAAGACGAAGTGTTTTCATACGACAGTTGTTTTGCGCGGGGAGTCGGTCACCGGAATACAAAGTTGTTAAAACGGTGAGGTTTGTCCACAGAAATCAACACGACTTGGACCAACTAACATCAGTAATCAACAAGACACGTCTTCTTTTTGCGCCCGGTATTCGTAGAAGCCCGGTCGCTGTCAATTTGCCGAACAATAAGCAACACAAAACAATCAGAAGTTAACCTATTGCGCAGCACCTTGTTAAGAACATGATCTTGCTGGATTTCAGTCGCACATTTTCAACCAGTAAGCTGCATTTACGGTAGGAACCAGAAAACTTCAGCACTACCAATACTGCTGCGTGGTGAAAAGTACGTCCAAATAGTTTTTTTTATTCTAAATTGACCACGACAAAACTTGATGACTTAATCCGATACCGCATCTCTTTTTTCCATTTTATTACAAACCAAATACTCCTGATATGGTTTTATTAAACCTGACACCACCAGGGCCTGTGCCTTGCTTCAGCTACATCACTTCTATTCATCGAGAGTTTATCTGACCAACAGCAGACTTCTAACTTTAGTACATTTATATTTCGTGACACAAATACATCCTTATTATCCTACTTGATACCACAGCACGAATATTTACTTTTGGGTTTTAGGTAATCAAGGAAAGCCTCGCACTAACACGCCCGATGTCTATGATATGAAAACGGTCATTCAAAAACACTAAACTCTCTCGCGATGGCAAAGTGACTTAGATTTGATTGTCAGCAATTTGAATGTTTTTTTTTCATGCTTTGCGCATTAATTAATCCATACGTGAAAGGCAAGCACTCAGACAATAACTACCTCGCCACTGTTTTAACAAAAAATACTGAACAACACCAACTACAAGAATACCGTCCTTGCAATGCGAATATCATAATATAATTAGGGAAGTTGAAAACACACTTTTGATTGATATTCAATTCATCACGTATGGAGGTAGTGTGACCACAAAACTTAGTTTCATTTCTGCACAACCAGATAATCACTTTTTGCGCTAGTTCTAGCGACTCTAACTGTTCAATGAATTGTAGTATGAAGCTTGCTTCTGCCGTCGTCACGTTTAGAAGATGGAAGTGGGATTGCACCAACTTCAGAACGTTGCAAACCCCAGTCGCAAGAACAACGCTTGTCAGAAAACACCAAAATCGCTAAAAGTTTTATATGTAAAAATACGAGAGTATAAACTGCTCCTTACCTTCAAGAAGTATAGATCTCACGTTACATAACTGCAAGAACTACAGCAAGGCAACAGTAAAAGAGCGCCCGCCAATCAACCACAGCAGGAGAGTACTTCAACTATAACACCACAACCAGATAGTAGATAAATGGCGTTATGATGTCATAAACAAAATAATAGCACACCTGAATGCAATGTTTGTCAGATAAACCAACTGTCTTAAAATTACAAGACATCAACGCCTTGCAAAATATAAACAAACCACACAAAATTATGGAATATATCCGAAATCACGAGGCAAAATGTCTCACGTGGAACACAGGATTGGCAAACGAAAGGCCGCCCTAAGGCCCTGATGCAGTGGCTCCATGAATTTGGGGTCCCGAGGCCAAATTTTTGAGGGAGTTGAGCCATTTAACAGAAGTAGGCACTTAACAAATCACAGCAAATGTTAAATTTATATACATCGCATATTGCATACCCTACTACTGCTCGCGCGTTAGGTGACAATAACCTACATAGCATTTGGAAGTGCTGCTTGTCGCAGAATACTACATCAAAGCACGGTAGATTAACGCACAATTTTAACGCACAGATTAACGCAAATAACTCACATCTGCATTGTTACTTGCAAATCCATTGTAGAGTTGTACTTAAAAAAAAACTGATACATTGGGTGAATGATATGCTCAAGCATGAGTGGATTTGAAAAAGCGTTGCTATGAAGCAGAATTGGCAGAAAAACCTACATGCATTAATCATCAACAACTATATCGACATTTCATGAAAGAGGGACCCAAGACAAATGCCTCATCCTAAATCCAAACCGATAAATTTCACATGTGGAGAAAACTCTATTGGAACTAAATTAAATATTTTTCGTATTGTACTAAATTCTAAAAAATGCTACCTTGACTGTTTGTAATGAAGCTTGTTTTCAATTTTTATGCCAATCTAATGCGTAGACGAGGGCATTCTTTTGGGTAGTTTTTTCAACTAAAGTGAGCCTTAAACTAGTAACACTTAAAAAAACAATTTCCGATTTTTGAAACCTTTTTAATCTGTCCGATTGCTGAATCAACAGGCTAGCGTCGATTTGACCTACAACCGCCTAGAATCCTTGCTGACCAAATTCCGAGCTAATAACAACGAGGGAGTCCGCTGTCTTACCACAACAACAGAGCACTACCTCCGTGACGAAATCAAGCGAAGAGAGCTGGATTTTCAAACGAAGTTGGGATTAGAATCTAGGACACTACGTCGGGAACTAGCACAGATTAGCCAAGACGCTGCAAGACGAAAAGTATCACAGTCAACAACTTGCTTACTGCTCTAGACGCTGGACAGCATTTCGAAGGTTTTGCACAGAAACACCTGCTTCTAATTGTTTCATTTTTAGGCGCTACACAATCAAGCACATCTCGATGCAACCAAACAAACATGCAGTAGCAAGTCAAGTGGTTCAAAACACGACGTTAAATTCAGTGCTTGTGATAAATTTTTGAAAACTGCTGCGAAGTGCGAACTCTCGCGTAGCTGAGGCTCTCCCAATCACACTGCGTTTCGCAACGCGGACAAAACCAACAGAGATTTTATCAGGCGTGACAGGCCAGAGGCCTTAGCGCTGAAAGAGAATAAACAGATACAACAAGGTCTGTTGTGTTGCTAGTCAAACGCAGAAAGTGTGTCGTATCGCATTACGACTTGTTCCGTTTTGAAACAAATCTTCCCGGGAGGCGGCGAACCAACAAAGCGGCCTTCCAAGACGTGGTCATAAAATCTGACACGCGCACGAGTCACGTGACCACTAGAGATTCCATTTACATTCTTGCAGCTGTCGCTTTTCAAAAACGTTTGCCCGAACCAAAAATCAATATTTCGCACGTGANACATATATACTCAGCTTAGCAAAACCGCCATGATCTTCACTGCNACCTTGGTTGCGTTTTCAGCAGAGCCACTTGCTTGAGTTTGAGGCCATACATGACCTTCNTAAGCGCAGATTACGCTTCCCTGTAAGCTCACCCGAACGGACCGACATCTGCGCAGCACCGAAAAGCTCTCTTTTTATTACGCTGGAGCAACTACATGTCAAGGCAAGATACGCATCAGTGACCAGGATTGTTACCATGGGGCGCACGTCAGCGCCGCGAAAGTTCGTTCATCCGTATGCAGTGCTCTCCGTTTTAGGGATTTTGTCCCGAGATTGGAGCTTTTAACCCTTTTCAGGGATTTTCGGTAAAGTTTCAAATTGTGTAAAACGAACCATTTGAGTTTATTTTGCAAACCACGGTTGCCCCTATTTTCAACGCTTATCGTGGCGCTCCGATTTTATGCTGCGCCACCACCGTCTGTAACCCAGTGTTTCTCAACCGGGGGGCCGCGTCACCCCAGGGGCCATTTATAATACTCAGTAGTGTTGAACATGATCCGGTTCCGGATCGTGATCCAACCGGATTCTGCAATTCAGAACCGGATCCGGATCGGACTGGATTTCGAAAAACCTCTACCGGATCAGATATGGATATCCAAACCGCGTTGATTACTGCAGTCAAATGTTTAATCAGAGGTTTATCTTGGNTATCAACCGTATTGNATCAAATATTTGGACTGTACTACCGGATTAGGATCGGACTGGACTACACAATGAAAAGATTGGACTGGATTAGGATTGCAAAATCTCCGATCCGTTCAACACTGACACTCAGGTGAGCCGCGAGCCAATACGTCTTTTGATGTATCATTAAAAAATGCATTTTCCAAATGTCTTCAAACCTAAAAGCAAATTGCTATGAGCTCGCCATTGGGTGCCGCAAATTATATTTCCCTTCTGCAGGGTATTGCATGCCAAAAAAGGTTGGGAAACACTGCTGTAACCTTTCCATTCCATGTGTTGTATTTCCAGCTTTGATTAATAAAATTAACTTCATACTGCATGTGCTTTAATGAAGATCAAAGTGTTGTTGATGATTTGTGTTTCTTACAGAGTTAGGGATTTTTTATGTAAAATAGGGACTTTTTGATACTGTTCTTGGAACGTTTGGAGTTGCATTTGTGAAGGCCTTGTTCGTATAATAACAATTATAATCACACGGCATTGGAGCAGTAGCAGCACGGCAACACCGGCAGGATTGGAGTATCGTAGCAGAGTATGCGGGGTGCTGAGATGTTTTTTTAAAGTCAGCCGTTCTTAAATCAGCAAAGTTCCAGTACCTTGCGAATATGCAAGCATCTGTTGTTGATTGAAGAAACACGTTTCAAAGGATTAATATAAACAACAACAAAATCGGAAGCCAATTTTGTCGCAAACGGTTCACTTCAAGCGGCGAATGCGTTGAATGTGAAGCCAGAAGGACCATCGGAATAAAAACCGCAACAACTTTCGCTAGTAAGCGCATGGCGTAGCATTGCACAATAGTGAAGGGCATCGTTCGCGAGCCCTAAGTCAACACATACACACATGCCCGCGTACATAGCGCTGGAGTTCTTAACCCATTGACTCATTGTCGCCGACACACTTAAGTACACAGTTTAGTGCTTTGTCACGTTTTCTCTAATGAAAAAGCTACAAAAGAACCCAAGCTCTGATGTTTTCTTGAATTCCACAGCAACCAACGACGCCGGCAGCCCGTTACTACAGCCGCCCAACACGCCGTAGAGTAAAAGTCACGGTCTTTTAAACCGAAGCCAAAGCCTCAGCAGATAGTAAAAACGCGACGTGCCAAACATGCCAACAAGCATCGCTCGCTGCTGATTAGCATCTACGTGTTGGTAGTTACATAGCTTGTTAAATCTATCACCAGGGACAAAGTGTTGATTGTGAATTGTTGGAGTGTTATGAGTTGAGGGGACAACGCAACTTTTTTTTCTCCATTATCTACGTACTTGCATGTTCGACGGCGAGTTCAAATCATCTGGAGGAGGAGTGGACGATACGCTGATGTAAAACGATTCTTCAGAGGCAAACAGCTCAGGGCTCATCAACACCGCATCGGGCTGGGCCTGCGTGTCTAAAGCAAAACAAAAACGTTTTTAGTTAACCACACATTAGTGCTGGATAAATTGCAAAGAAACAAACGTAACATGTATAGTGACAAACGTAAAATGTAAAGTAACAAACGCCAAATGTAAGAAACTCCTCTAAAGAAACCAACAGTTACTGAACGTTTCCAAGACAACGCAAATAAACCTTGTTCAGCGGGGCTGCGTAAGCTTGTCCTTTTTGAACGATTTGTCTTCTCCGTTTTGTCGCTCATGTTGGAAGGTGGCGCAGGCGACACATATGCATTGTCAGAAATAGGTGACGTCACTTCCTTCAGTGGAGGGCTGCCTGGATATAAACAAGTTAGTCAGGGTCTAACTGAACTAACGCTGCAGCAAAACGAATAGTAGTTTTTTTTACCTGAACTGTAGCGTCCTGAACTGATCATACTCTTCCGCGACTGCTGCTTTCTGGAAACAGGCTTCAGGTTGCTTCGAGGTGTCTATATACCAGAAGGATTGACCAATGAATCACTCGAAATCCAATAACGAGCACCATCCATCTTATCAACACTTACCGTAATCAAGGTTTCTTCGTCCTCGTTGCCACTTGATGCTTGCTCGGCCGAATCTAAAAACTCTCGAAAACCAACTGAGTAGGTAAGTCTGCCGCAGTGCATTGAAGTTGAGGCTCTCGAAAGTGGTCGAAGTAACGTAATTATACCAGAGTACTTGTAGTAATCACGTCCTTTCCTGAAAAAAATTAGTGATATTGAAGAACGATCTGAATTAGATTTTTATTCAAAAACTGCGATTTTAGAACTACTCATCACCACACATCATCAGTTGGCACCGTTGCACTATACTCAAATAAGCTGAATGTTGATATTTCGTTGTATGCCTTTGCCAAAGTTCCTCCAACCTATGCAAGTAGGCTTCTTCACTTCAATATTTTAACCACAGGCAAATGCAAGGTACGATAACAACAAACAATGGGTAATTATGACGTACTTCGACAATAAAATCAAGCGGTACTACACCTACACGTGATAGATTCTATTTGAATAAGAGCTGATGATGCCTACATCGTAAAGGCGAAATAAATACTCTGTAAGATCTTAGTGTCTGATTCTTTGCTGAGAACGGATTTCTTTCCATAGACATTAGGTTGCCAGACGTCCTTGAGCGCCAAGAATTGTCCTTGAATTTGCTATCAAAACGCGTTATGTCCTTGATTCTTGAAAAACATCATGTTGTCCTTGAATATTTTCCGGCGTCCGTGAAAATTCTTGAATAGTTTTTAAATTGTTCATTTTTGAACTATTGATTACATTGAACATTCAAGAATCAAGAATAAACTATGTAAATGAACAGAAC
>JGI24158J21664_10006584_pt1 | contig 15335 bp, 16 predicted proteins | sample Ectturendosymbi3_FD_21664 | JGI IMG/M metagenome (IMG submission 21664) | reverse complement strand
GTGTTGATTTGTGTTTTGACTGAAGATGGATTAAGAATAATCCGAAACGTCTCGAAATAAAACATGTATAGTTTTTTGAAGGCTTTTTTAGTGTTGATGAAACTGTTTAATCTATCCCAGTTTTATGCTCCAAACTTATTAGATTCAGTTGTTGTCTTCCATTGTTATTTTAATGTATATTATTCTTCTGAATAAACTAAGATTCGATAAAATTATTTGTTCTAGAAGAAGTGGTACGCGTTGACAATACGAGGTGCCCAAGAGGAACGAGATGGTAAAAAGGTTGTGAACCCCTGATTTGGAGTCATTACATGACTGAACCGACTCATTTCGGAATGAACGACTCGATTCATTTTGAGTTATGAAAAAAATGTGGTGAATTTTGCTTGAGTCCAGACAATTACTCGAGTTGTCCCTTCTCTGGTTGACGGTATAGTCTTTTTTTTGAGAGTTACAGTATTTAGTTGTCTAAACACAGTTGGTGTTGTAACTACTTTTACTAGAGGCAAGCAGGCCCGTAACCAGGGGACGCTGGGGGGGAATCCCCCCTAAAAGTTTTTCGCCCCCGTGGAAAAATATCTTGGACATAGTTTGAAAGTATTGGACATAGTTTAAAAAATTAGGGCCACGCTCAGAAAACTCTTCGCCACTCCTGGTGTCCCAAGATAGTTACGGGCCTGGAGTCAAGGACTGGCTATTTGCAGGGTTGAGGAGTCGAAGGTAAAATGTCCGACTCCGACTCCAAACCCGACGCCAACCTTTCCAAAATTTCCGACACTGACTCCCGACTCCGACTCCTTACCAAAACGTGGATGAAGTTTGGCTGTCAACAATTTTGTAGCAACTAGCAATCAGTAGAAATCGTGGTACACCACAAGAATACCCTGTTTCAATAAAAGTTTCAAAAGAAATTGTACCATTTCAACAAGCACGATCTAGGCTGCCCAACTTAGGAGTGCGATGCAAAAATGATTCAATTGGACTTCCGGAGTCGGAGTCGAATAAAAATCGGGATCCTACTCCTAGTGTTCATGGGAATCCGACTCCGACTCCACCCGAAAACATCCGACTCCTTGCGACTCCGACTCTGCAACCCTGGTTACTAGCCTGTGGCAGGTTTGCCAGATGGTGCCAAAATTTGGCGAATATTGCCAAAATTCACTGTTTTCGAAGTTTGCCAACTTTTTGGCAGCACTTTTTATACCAAATTTTGCTATTTTTTGAAATGCCAATTGCCAGTTTTGACAAAACAGTCCATTTTGAATAACTTCTCAAATGAATTCCGAATGTTTAGAGAGAAAATACACCTCAACCTTAATCGTTGTGAATCTTATATACGTGCATGTGCGCCAGATAATATGTCTGTCTGAAGATGATTATTGGTTGAAGAATAGCTGTTATCTTTGCAGTGTTACATTTCATTCAGAAGTGATCTTAACTGCGTATTTATTTTGAAATTAACTTGTTGTTACTGTGTTGTGTTTCAAGTCTTACCATGCTTAGGTTTGTGTGCATTTAAAGCAGGCCTAAACAAAATACGGCCAGCGGGCCGCATGCGGTCTCTTAGAGCTTTTCCTGCGGCCCGCGAGAGCTTTTTCGATTGCAGAAATTGTTGCAAAAGCCTGTTCTTCAGTAAAATAATTATTTTTTGTTCCAGAATTTCTTTCAAACTACAACGAAATAAAATAGAGTAGACCCACGGCAAATTTATGTTGATCAATTTGGCACTTCGAGCTTTCTGAGCTCGCATGCCTGATTTGAAGCAATAGCTCTGTAAATAGTGATTAAAAAAGCTTAAACATTACCTTCCAATTTGTAACTATGAATCAAAAGGAATCATTTGGTAGCCAAGAATAAGAGATTATGATCTATCTAATCTAAACAGAGGATATATTTTGCCTACTGAGTAGGCATCTTGAGACCCACTAGAACAAATCTTTATTTAATTGTCAAACTTTAAAAATTGAAAAGTATGGATAAAACATTGCAAAAATAATTAAGCACATTAAAAATTGCAAAAAACATTAAGTATTGAATATCCAATATTGCCAATAAATTTTTCCAAACACTTGCCATATTCTTAGTAAAGCTTCTGGAAACCATGGCCCGTGGCCCATTTGGAAACCACCCCACAGCCTACACCAGTTTGTGGGCTACGGGGTTGAGAAGCATTGACTTGCTATTTTTAAGTTGATTTCATTTCCAAAAGAAGTTGGGCTTTGCGCTGACGCAATAATCCACTGACAATCACCGGTACCGCAATAGGTTGTAGACGCTCTGACGGTTGTAGACGGTTGTAGACACAAACTTATTTGCTTGCTTGCAGTTGCATGTTGTGCGTGGCAAGACCCGCGCGTTTGCAGACGAACAAGCTGTTTCAAAAATGGCCGATAAAGTGCACGGAGAACACGATCTGGCAAGGTCTTGTTCGTGCTTACTGTACATTATTGTCAACGAGGAGCCGCATCAAATGAAACGTGATATTTTGTCAAATGTTTTTGGCACGGTGTAAATCACGGTCCGCGCGGTTAATGTCTAATGACTTTTCAAAAGCTTATAAATATAGTGATCTGCAAGTAGCTGCACTGAGTCAACACTGTATTCGTCAGCATTTGCAGCAAACATGAAGCTTGTGCTTGCAATACTCTTGATTGCCTGCGTTTACGACATCTCCGCCCAGGATCCGGAGCAAGGTGAGAAAATTGTTTATTTTGTATAAATTCTACGCTAACGCAAATGTTTTCTGCTAGGGGTGCAAGCAGTTTGTCCGCCGGAAGAAATGCTTACCAACGAAACCACGTTATAAGCAGTGCCGGAGCAAACCATTCCAGCAGCAAGATCCGTTTTCAGGAAGCAAGATCCGTTTTCAGGCAGCAAGATCCGTTTTCAGCGCTCCATGTCTTTGCTCATGAAAACGTCTTGCTGTTTAAGGACTGCAGAAGCCGATATATCGTTTTTACGGGGCGGTTTCTACAATAACTCGTAAACCACTGAAGCAACCTCGACAAGTAACACCTTGTAAAAAAGTTTTCGAGCGATCTTTCCCATTATCTCCAAAACAGGCATGTTTGCATTTGAAATTTTTGAGAAAGAACATTTTGCTTTTTCGCAAGCAATTTTTTTGGAAATTTTCGGTTGTCTTTGAGAAATCGGCTTCACGTTTGCCTGTTAGCTTTTTCGAAGCGTTTTGTTAACTTGACTCCTTGCAAGAACCACAACTAACCGCAAATACTAAAAAACTCACCTTACCGTTGTCTTGGGGAATGATGTTCGGGCAAAAAATGCATTTTTTCGAAATTTGAAAAAATACGATTTTTTGTTTTTTTACGCCAAAAGGTTCATGAAGTGTACCATTGGAAAGAACGTGAAAAATACTACAAAATGGAGTCAACAAGTTTGGCAAAAATTATGTCAAATTTTGTCAAAAGTTTGTCAAAATTTTAGATTTTAAATTGCCATAACATTTTTCTTTTCATTTTTACTTGAAAAATGATAGGTATTGTAAGACGTGAACGTCAACATAATGTACTATTTTCAAATTTTTCGGTCTTTGGAACAGGAGATGTGGGCCTTCGAAAGCGAAAAGTGACAAAACACCCCCTAAAAAATATTTTTCCCATGAACTCCCAAAACTATGTTGGATTTTTCGTCTAAAATTTTTAAAGATTTGATAATGGCTGACTTTTGATATGCAGAACGATTTTTTTTAACGTGTTTGGTTATCTCTCCACACCACAGGTCTTTCAACAAAACCACTGCTTTTTTTGCTACGCCGAAGTCATTTTTTTCCCGGCCTGACATTACAAATGCACCATCAAGAACTCACAAGATACGCCATCAAAAAACCTTTCTTACAATGTCTTACGTGTCGACGTAGCTTCAGTGGTCCGCGAGTTACCGCAAAACAGTGGAAAAGCCGACATATCGACTCCTGCAGTCCATAAAGAGTCGTGGCACGTCTTTTTTGCAAATCTGCCTAACGACTGCACTTGAAAAATGTGCATTTGCTTCTGCAAATCTTAAAATGGCCAAATAGACTCCGGCTGCACATCTTAAAATTGCCGGGGCGTCCTAAGCAAGGTCCATCAAGTGTCCTTGCCAAGGTCCGTTCCAGCACCCCCAAAATACCCTTTTCCGTTGTACACAGGTGTAGATAGGGAGGATTTTTTCATCATGCTAATTTTTTAGATGAATATCAAGTTTATTTGAACACCAAGTTTATAAAAAAATTATCTACAGAACATTCATATAAACAAAAAATCAAGCATTGAACCTCAAAACTTTGTTACAGACCCATTCTCACAATCTGGTGTCGTACCATTAGGCGGAGCTCCACCTGCACAACCAATCTCTGGCATTGGCGAACGAAACTTTGTTGATCCTGGTGAGTACCAGCTGGAATTTGTTTGGCTAAATAAGTTAAGGCGGTGCGTCCAATAATCGAAATTTGACTGGTTAACTACTAACGCCAATAATGCTGGCTGGCGTTTCCTATCCTGACTACACTGGATGGCTGAAACATGATTTAGTGAAGGCTTCGTCAAAAACCTACTCCGGTGAAATCGGGGCAGCCAGGACAAATCAAGACATGAAAAGAACTAAGCTGATAGCATTAAAATTTAGTCGTTAACTTGATAAAGTGTGGTCTACAGGGCATGCCTTGCTGGCCCTGACAGCACGCTGTTAATAGACTTGTCAGCACACGAGAAAAGATCCATTCCAGCGCCCACCCCTCCTATACAAAGATCTTTACTCTACATATCATCACGTTACTCATTACGGAAATAAGAAAGGGGTTGTAGTGCATTAGAAAAGTTCATTAGATGAATAAAATTTACAACAAATTTCTCTATAGAGATACCGAGCATATGTGATATTGAAATTAATATGAAAAATATTAACCTTTCTGAAGCAAACCTGAAATAGTGTAGCATCTCTATCTTCTCATCAACTGCGTGAACGTGTATTCCATTCACTTTCATCATGTTCAGTCACTTTTACTTGGTGTACGTTCGTCACTTTCTGAACCACGCAGTTGTTACTCTTAGTCCTTTTTGGCGCCCTTTCTGGCCCAGCGCCCTAGGCAGCCGCGGAGTTTGCGTAATGGTAGCGTCGACGCTACTTATAAGTGATAACAACATTTGTGCGTAGCTGATTGCACTGGTTTTACGTTCTCTGGCTACAAATCTAATTCGTCGCCCTGTGAGGTTTTACTTCTCCCTTGCGCAGCGTTTTAGGTGTTTCAACTAGTCAAAACATGCCACACAACAACAGTCAGGCCGCTGCCAACAAGGATACTTGATAAAGCAATACGACTGTAAAGCGCAAAACATAGTTAAATATTTCGCATGTGCTTGCATGCTCGATATGTTGCGTGCTGCTCTCAGAACGCCAGCCAGGGTCCATCCAAAAACATGTAGTCCCAACCAGGCCCGTAGCTAGGTTTTAAGGTTTGGGGGCGAAATATAATTTTATAGGGCAACTTTATTATTTTTATAATATTTTTAAAACAAATTTTTCTGGGCACAACAAAGTTTGGGGGGAACAAAAATATTTAAGGGGGCGCCACCCCCGAATGCCCCCACGGCTATGGGCCTCGTCCCAACGTGGGCCAAGGCGTTCACGGGGATTTTGCAGCGTTGATTTTATTGAGGGGTTTGATCCAATTTCGGTTCTTTACTCACATCCATATTCCTGCATGGGACAAGGAGCGATTTCTTTGAAAAATATGCCAAAGCCCGATATGCTTGAAAACGCTGGGAAACACTCAAATTAATATTGTATGTGTGTTAAGTGGCGGACGGCTGTCAGGGTTGCATAGGCTGACACCGAAGGCCCGGATGTGTTAGGGGCCTTCCATAAATATGTGGATAAGAAAAAGAGCAACTGCTAAACAAAATTATTTATTTCAGAAAATGAACCACACAAAAAGTAAATATACAATTGCCCGGTGAGTCGGGGACAATCATTTTGGCCTTCCCCGGAAAATATCAGTTGGTTGCGAGTCTGTCACGAACTTTGCTGTGAGCATTTTTTATGTAGAATTTCCGGCATTAAGCTCTTATTCATCTAATTACACAAATGGCATTATCTACTCATCCACGTCTGCCTAGGACATTGGTTCTTAACCTTTTTTACACATCTTACCCTTTTATCAAACAAGATTACCAGATTTACTCCCGATACATTTAGTGGTGCTCATTTCTTAAAATGCGAAATTTACAAACTCTTACAGTTTAGAATGATTTATAAAAATTTACATTTGTTGCAGTTTATGGTTCAGTAAATTTACCCCCTGGGAAGATGAAATTTATCCCAGGGGTAAATTTACACCAGGTTAAGCACCACTGGCCTAGGAGGAGTTGAACTACCTCACGGTTAACAGCAAACAATCTTAGATAATTTCGCTGGCTCCACACAAAGACGGTACCAAAAAAAGTCGGAGATGTAGTCATGCAATCTTGTCTTTGGACGACTTCTGGGCTACTTTTCCGTGGGTGTAGGCAGCACGACGTCCCTTGACAATTTTTTCTGGGACATTCTGGTCACATGGCCGAACCAATGTGGCTGGGATCTCGCTATTCGGAGGAATGGCTCGACATTCAGAGCTTTATGAATTTCACATCTGCGCTCTTGTTCGCGAAGTGTCACAGCGTGAACTCTTCGCAACAATCCCATCTCCGCTTGCACTTGGGATAGTATGCGAGCATCAACGAAAAAAACACTCATTAATTTTTTACTTCTGTGTTTAACTGTGACATATAATGCTTAGCATAGAATATATCTTACAGTTAACATAGTAACACACAACGTAACACTCACCGCTTGCGGTTGGTTACAATTCGCCGACAACCGCGATTAAGCGACCGGACGATTCGTTAACGATTCGACGTGGCGACAACACAATAGGGCAAAGCGACAAATGGCGGTCGAGGTTATTTTACAGCTGACAAAACATTGCCTCGCCGGTTGATTGATAATAATTTACCTAACGTTTGCGGTTGAACGATAACTCCCAGTCAGAAAAGTTCAAGAAGATAACCTGGGTTTTTTTAAGGTGTTTTAGGGACCCGATTCGGTCCCTAGAGATGAAAATTGGCTCCCTAGGATCAGAGAAAATTATCATCGAGTCCGTAGAATCAGAGAAAATCGGGTCCCTAAAATAAGAGAAATCGGGTCCCCAGAGTTACGTAGCGGGTACCTAACGTTTTCGTTAAAAAAAAACTGACAACCGCTGTTTTAACAAAAAGTTTCCTAAAATTTGTCCTTGAAACAATATAAAGTATCGTAAGTAGTTTGACATTCAGCATAGATATCTTTTAAAAGTGTCCCGAAACCTTTCTATATACCCTAGGAAAGCACAGAAAAGTTTTTATACACTAACATGACTGTCAGTGCAATTCAGTTTTTTTTTTATTTGAACTAACATCACTGTCAGGGAGCCGTCTGAGTTGGTTCACAACGTCTAAATACAACTTTTTTTCAGGCCTGGGCTCTCCGGGTTCTTTTCCTGGGATACCAATAATTCCTGGAGGTATCTGTCCCAGAAATCAAAGGTGGTTCAGTTGCAAACCATGCAACTGGCACTGTGGCGACCTGCTTCGATACAGGATTTGCCCATTGCAATGTCGCTCTGGCTGCGCTTGTGAACGAGGAAGGTTCTGGAATGGACGGCGGTGCGTGAGGCCACGACGGTGCCTGCTTGGTAGTAGACGTGAGTACTGTTTGTAGAAACCGTGCATTGCTGAAAAAGATTGAGCGCTCTCTGCCCAAATATCTTCCGTATCATACGATAGGCAGTTCAGAGATAAAAGCGAAAATCAAAAAGTCACTTGAATAGGTTCAAATACGTCGCTAATGATTTTATAACACTAAATTAACGTAACCCTATTCTTATGGCCAGTAAGAAGGTCACCAGCCTAAAAAAGTTTTTCTCGTCGGCTGATGTCATGAACACATTATATTTAAAGCAAATCACATGCTTGGTTTCTTTCACAAAATGCATGTAAGCAGATATTGTTCTACTTCATCAAGTTTTCGATATGCTTCTCACTGCCAAGCACTTCCTTTTGCATGGTTTTAGATTTGTTATCAAATTATAAAGGTTTGAGCACAGTTATGGGTGGAACCTCGGTACAAATTTTAATTAATAGAGCACACCATCGATGTCATTTTCACTGCATATGATTTTGCAAAGTTGATAACTGCAACTGGTTTGCTCCCATATGTTATTTTTTTTCAAAATCATTACAATATTTTAACCGTAAATCAGCTTCCTTTATGTGAATATTTCTCTCACGGGATTCTTGAATGAGATGTGCGTTGCTCCTTGGTTGTTCTTGATTTGGAGCTTTTTTACGCATGACATATAGGAAGACATTTTACGTGATGCTTAAACAAGAATGTAGTGCTAACAAAAATGGTGTGGGAACGCACACAAAAATGGCCATTTCAAAACAGCTTCAAACTCATTTTAAAGCAAAACCTGAAAAAGGTGTGGGAACACCGATCCCGCCACACTACACCCTTGTGCATAATCTACTATATCTTTCAAAATGTTTTCTTTCAAACAAAACCTACTGTATACATGCTACCTAGGTTCTCCATACAGGCAGCGGATTTCTTGTGAGTCATCATCTTTACCCACATCCACTTTTTGCTCCTGTAAAGTTATCTGTACTTTACGGCAGTCCTAATATCTAAAAACCCAAATAGAGGTATGTAAATTTCAATGATAAGGTACGGTTTCAAAACGAATTTTCTATTTCGTCACTGTTTCTAATACGAAATTTCGTCACTGTTTCTAATGTGTGTGGGACTTAGAGCTAGGTTAGAGCATGATTTTGCTTTTTGACTATTTGTTTGGGTTTCGAATAACAGAGGCTTATTCAATTATGGTGATATTTTCATAAATTCACGCATCTGTAATCAAATATTTTGCAAAAGCATAATAGTAAGTGGAGTAGTTTCTGGAATGGAAAAACTGATCAGTGGCTTTGCAGTTAGTGGTTTTTGGGCACACAAGTCTTTGTTGTTTAGCACACGACTGCAATTAAGAAAGACTTGGTAATATGGAACAAAAAATATTGATGCATCTCTTTTATGCACAAGAAAGTCTTGAAATGTATTCGCAGACGGTAAAGACTTAGCATTTTATTTTTAAAGTCTTTCCCAAAGTATTCTGATGAGGAAAAACTTTATACAATAGGATTGCGAGCTTGAAATATCTATTTGTTTGTTACAAACACTTTTCCGTCCGTAACCCCGCTATAATCAGGGTCGTAACGAAGAGGGGCAAGGGGGGCACAACTCCCCTGGCGCCGAATCACTGCGGGGGCCAAAAATGGCTGCGGGAGGCACCGAAAAGCCCGAACAATGTTACAAGTACTTCCTTCAATACAGTACATTTGCTTCCGAAAGATCTCAGTTTCAAACATGGGGCGCCAAACTTGCTTCTTGCCCCGGGCGCCATCTAACCTCGTTACGCCCCTTGGTATAATCAACGGTGTTTTGAGCTAAATTGTGTTGTGCTGTTTAAAAAATTGTGTTGTGCTGTTTAACCCGAGTAAAACAGTGCTGTTTCACCCGAGCTATATATGCCGCTGTAGCGGACAAAATATTTTATGTCAGTGTGGAGCAGGCTCGCAAATAGGGGGGAAACCGGGCAATTGCCCCATCCCGAAATTTTCAGAAACATTGTGAAAACGTCAATAAGTTTTTTATTTGTTAAGTACAACAAGGTCAATTATTTTTTCCCCATTCCCGAAAATGTCCGCTGGTTGCTGTTCGTGGTGTGTGACAAGCTTAGAAAAAAAGTAAAGTCGACCTAAAACATCTTTACAAATACAAATGCTTAGAAACTGCACAGAAGGTAAAACCTGCTTCTCAGCTGCAAAGATTCTTGTTTCTGAACATACGCAAAAGTATTCTCTGTGAGCTACATATGTGTCATATCTGGTCCTGTCATATGGCTAAACTCAAATATAATCTTGTACTGATTTGTATTGAACGTAAAGCTAGTACAGAAAACTCCAAAAGGGCCTCTGCAGGCACTTAACAGAATGGAAAACCATTTCTTTGACAAAATCGCGCTATAATTTGGCAGCAAAAAAGAAGATGAAGATTGCCAAAATACGTGGATGACAAGAAACGTGCTGTGACTGCAACCTTGCTGACAAGACATCACCATAAATGTGATTTGATTGCAACATTTTTGACAAAATATGGCCATCGACGTGATGTGACCGCAACATTTTTGACCGGGGGCGGTCTGAGTAGAACTGTTGAGTCCGACATCTGAGAGATTTCTTGGTGTAAAGCTGGCCTGCACAACATACAGCCCTTTTCTTGCGGCCCGCGAGAGCTTTTTTAATTGCAGAAGTTTTGCAAAGGCTCGACCTCGAGTAAGTAATTGTCTTTCCAGAATTTCTTCCATACTACAACGAAATCTCCACATAGAAATGAAACAGGCATTTTCGGCCCACGGCAAGTTTATGTTGATAATTTGGCCCTTCAAGCTTTCCGATTTGTGCAGGCCTGGTTTAAAGCATATTCTAATAAAATTGTCAAGTGCACAGCACTAATAATTTCAAGCGATTCCAATTTCAAAAATAGACAACTATGAGTGGATCGTCATTGCTGATAAAGGAAAGAAGTAGCTGTTTAGTCGATTGCGCCCTTCTCTTGCCAAATCCCTCCATTTTGTGTCAAAAACAAAATATTTCTGTCAACTCCCAAAATTTGTCGCCAGGATTGCCACAACCCCCTTGCTCTTACAGTAGCTACGCTTCCTTTCAAAGGGATAATTTCGCAATCCTTGGCTATGCTCTTGCTTGCATGTCTAATGTTTCAGCCCAGTGGTTTTTAACCTATTTTCTACCACGCCTCCATAAGCAATTGTTACTTGTTTCACGCCCCCTGACTTTAAAAAAGCTGCAAAAGCAATTGTATTCATTGGCACATTTATTGATCAAGCTTTCCATGTAATAGAGCGCGTAAGGGCTCGCGCCCCCGTCGAAATTTCTTGACGCCCCCATTGGGGGCGCGCCTCCCGGTCAAGAACCACTGTTTTAGACCCTTAGTCACAATAATACCGGGATGCGTAACTGCAAACGGTTGTAAGCACATAAGCCTAAAACACATTTGCTAATATGCATTGTTAAACATAATACGCATTATTGCACACAATATGTATTAGTACATACTTCGAAGCCTGACTCACACTCCACCTATTATCAAGCCTCAGCCCGACCTCTAACTCTGGACCCAAACTCCACCCCGCAGCAGACCAGCAGCTTGTTCTTGTATAATTACTGCACAGTCTAAAAAATGGAGAGCAGCGCTTCCTCGCAGATTCAATCAGCGAACTTCATCCAGTCAAAGACAAAATCGCTGAAAGCGATTCCTGCATCACAGCAGAAACGAAGATGCACACAAATGCGAATATTTATAAACTAAAAGCGCAACTGCGATTGTGAATGCAGTGCAAACTTTAATTAACAAACTGCACAGTTACCCTATGACGGCAAACAATTATACCGGGCCCGTCGCCAGTATCTCGCTGTAGGGGGGGACCAAAAACCAAAAGGTGTGGCACATTTTTTAAATGCAATATTGGGTTATACAGCAATCGGGTGGCCAAACATGAAATGGGGGCACAGATTTCAAATGGGGAGGCCGGGCACCACTGAACCCCCGCTGGCAATGACCCTGAATTATACTGAGGTTTAACGAATTAATTTCTAACCGAACGGTATGAATTTCCACAGCTCTAGCGTTTAGTTTACATTTCTTCCGAATAATACTTGTTGTTTCTACTAGCAGCGGTTTGCGTTATGTTCAAGAGTCGAAAAAAATTTCTAGCTTGTGATTGTTAGTCTGAACATCAGTAGATAATGTATTTTCAACAATACGAACAGTTTATGATTTGTTCCTTGAACTAAAACCTCCTGTTCAGGATGCAAAAGAAGATGGAATGAAGTGTGGAGAAGATGTGCACCGTTGTGCGATCGAGCCTGCTTTCATCGGAACCGGCGCTGTGCCCGACGTCGTGGGTTCTGCATTCCCCGATGCACTTGCCGCAGAGGTTTCGTTCGTAACTGGCGCGGGAGATGTGTGAGAAGAAGAAGATGCGGAAGAAGATGTAAGGGCTTGCCAACTTTTTGTAGAAGCGGTTTGAACCGTACTTGACCAACTAGAATTTTTCAGTTTTTCCAAATTAGAAGTAAAATTGATGCTTCTCAAGTTTTCCTAAGTTAGTTAGAATTGGAATCACCGAATTCGCCAAAAATAGAAATTCAACCAAACTACCAGAGAGAATTACATTTGATCAAATCAAGTCCAAATCATACCTAATCTTAATTCATTTGGATAATCACGAGAATGACAAAAATCTTGCGACAATATTGGCGCGTTTCGCGCTGTACAATTCGCCTGGGTGGCTAAAAATTCATTTCAACATAGCTGACGCTGCCGTCATAGGTTGTCAGTACAATGTACATACTGTACTAGTTACTGTTCGTCACAACTTCTATGACTGTATGGCTACTATGACTGTATGGCTGGCTTAATGATGTGGTGGTGGCGTGCCATTTTCGTCTTTTCGTTGCGCTTTCCTTGCGCGAGATGCATTTCAGTGTCAATTGCTGAAAAACGCCTTGGACAAAGCAGCAAAACAGGAAATTAGAAGCAAATTTGGATCACATAAGCCTTTCAAAAATTAGATTAGAACTACAGTTACCGGTATTTCTCTCTAATTCGTCAAATTAGACTACCTATCTAGTTGTCCAAGACTTGTTTAAAGGGAATATTGAGCAGGGTGGAAAACGGATAAAAAGAGTGCCCGAAATTAATTCTCATACTACTGTATGTTGGTCAGCTGTGCTTTAAGGCTCTTCTCATGACATTGACATATACCAGTGATGGAGTCTAAAGGCTCAGTATTTATCTTGAGACTAATGTCAAGGCCAGTTACAGTAAATCGTAGCTTGGTAGGACCCCGGTCTCTGTCTCCGGGGATGCAGGTCCCTATCTCAACTCTTTTGTCGTGAACATGCAATGTTTAATTCGTCCTTAAATGTTGAATAAAATATTCACTATTTAAACATGGCTTGGAAAACCGCTCGTTAAAATCTAAAGTCATCTGTCAGCAAGACAAAAAGTGCATTCGTCATTCTCTACGTCTTGTCTTCGAGAAAATGCAAAGCACACACTAGAGCAGGGCGGGGAACCTAATTACTATTGCGGGCAGCAAATTCAATTGATTTTATCCTAAAATTATACCTTTGTCAACAATGAGGAAGAGTAACTTATTTTGAATTACTATCTGAGTACCTACTTACCATACTGCTTCGTTTTGACGTGATGTTGTACTCTAACTTCGGTAACGAAAATTCTGATGCGGGCCATATCAAATGTTAACATGGGCCGCAGGTTCCCCACCCCTGCACTAGAATAAAGTTCTAGAAATGGAGGTGGGGAGCATAGATGAGCATTGGACTGCACTTGGGTTGGACTGGATCCGGACTATGACGAAATTTGTTGATTTTGGATTGGATCCGGACTATGACGAAATTTGTTGATTTTGGGTTGGATACGGACTGTAAAATGCTTCATAACTTTAGGATCAGGACGGGATTTGGACCGAGTTAACGGAAAAGGATTGCGTGAAGTTTTTCAGTGAAAATCTGTATTTTTTTTATCTTTTGGACTTTATTTGGATATGGATTTTAAATTTCTTTCACTTTTCGCACTATGGCTGGACTTGGACTGAGTTTTAAACATTTATGACTGGACCTGGATTGCAAAACATGACAGTTCGCTCAACTCTGGTGCGGGGTGTCATTTCTGAACATAAAATTTTCCATCCCCGGGTCTCAACCTCATTACACGTTTTTGACCAAGTCTCGGTCTATGCCTCACACCATGAACAAACACTTGGTAACAGGAATTCAGGTGACGGCTGCGTCACTGATATATATTCTACTGTCAGGTAAAAAAGTTTTTAAACTACTTGTAATGATGACGCCATTTAATAATTTGTTTGATTTTTCACGATGACCTAACCCCTTATCAAAGGCGTATTTGCAAATGATCAAGCGTTTTTTATTTTCAGTTTTCTGAAGGCGCAAATGCCTCTTGCCAGTCACAGAAGACGACAGATTTTCGCCTCTGCTAAATCATGTTCATTTGTTGTTTTGATGACATAATAATCAAGAATTGTTCGGTATCCTGGTTTGCTTTCATATGTCAATAAAATCATCGTTACAAGACTTCATTAATTTGTTCAAATGGTTCTAGGAGCTTCAGTTATAATGGTTTTATATGTAAACTGGGCTATATTGCTCTTTTCTTCCGTAGGAACAGTTTGTGGTTACTAACAGAGTAACTAGGTACCAGCACCAACGTGAGGCAGTAACAGGTTTTGTTGAAAAGCACAGTTTTGATTGCTTTTCTGAGCAGGTAGGAAAACAAAAATTTTTTTCAGTAGATTGTTACGTCTACGAAAGTGCAACCAACCGCCGGGACGCTTTCATAAGTCAACGATGAAAACCTGATACAATTTTTTGTCTTATACATTGCATTGGAAACAAGTCGTGCTATAGATAAGAAAACGATGCAGAAAACTTCATAAAAGTTTGTTTTGGTTTTTGGCATAACGTACAAGCGTGAAACAGCGAATAGAAGCTACCGAGAACCGGACTGATGTGATGCGAGGGTCCTATAAGCTAATCCACTTGTGAGGCCCCACCTCCCACTGTTACGAGAAAAAAATGGAAAAGCGCTAAGTCGAAAATGATGATATTGATGCTCCAAAAGTACGGTCAAGAAATAATTTGTAAATTCTTGTTAGAGTGCCCCACGATCGCTGCGCTTGTTACTACTTTCAACGCAGAAGCGTTCAATGACACGAAATTGTGGAAATCGTGCTTGGTTGGCTGGAACTGACACGATTGAACCAAAGACAAAAGTCACGGTTAAATCTGACAAAACACATTCCCTACGTCAAGTTTCACATATGCTTTTCTTATCTGTGCTCATCAGTAGCATCTAAAACAGTGTTTCTCAAACTTGTTATTCCATCGCCCCCTTTTCACTCTCGACACATCGTTTTCGCCCCCAAAGCCTGATAAAGCAAACATAAAGCAGTAAATTTAAGTATTTTTATTTAAAGAAAGTATTAAATAGCTGAACCAAGCCACTGACAAGCTGAACTAAGCAACTGTATTACGACGCTGATTCTATTTGAATAAGGTCTAAGTAGGTTTTTGTTGTTAATAAGTAGGCTTGCTTTGCTGCTGCCTTTGTAATTAACTTCTGCTGGACTTGTGTTCCAA
>JGI24158J21664_10006582_pt1 | contig 15338 bp, 10 predicted proteins | sample Ectturendosymbi3_FD_21664 | JGI IMG/M metagenome (IMG submission 21664) | reverse complement strand
ATCTTTGCGCTCATTCTTGTTTTAATCATTTTCAAACATCCCAAATATACAATACGAAAAAATTGTGTTGATATGTGTGCTAGGCATGGTAGGGGGGTGAAAGAAATTTGTTTGCCAGAAAAAGGGGCGCTAGCTAAAAAAAGAGTGGGAAACACTGCTCTAACCTGTGGAAATATGTTTTCTTAGTAAGAATAGCGTTTGCTCTCTTCTCGCAGCTAACTATGTGCAGATGAGAACCGTATTTATTCGATTGTAAGCGGCGGCTTATAAAGTTTTTTCATCATTTCATGTGGCTTACATTTTTTATTTCTTTGCTTTATCGAAAGGTGTAGATGACGCTGTCTTTACTTGGCTACGTTTTGTCGACCAAACTCTTCTTTCACATTCGATTTTCTTCAGCAACGCGTGCACACCCGTCACAGGAGGAATTATGATAAACAGCAGGCAGTTGTAGTAGTGGAAGCATCATTGATACTGGGGTTGCCATTGATACTGGGGGTTAGATGGGAAATGCAAGAGTACGCGAACGTCGAGAATGCATGTCAGAGGCACAGGTAACCGGGTCTAGGACATTTCGGCGATGCCGTTTCGGTGACGGGACGTTTCGGCGATGGTGGTCGCAGATGTTGTATATGAAAAAAAGTGTGTTTTTGAAATACTTCAATGGTTAAACTACAAAGGATGTTTGCTTGATAAGCATTTTTGTTGCAATCCTGAGGGCAGGTGTGGTTTCTCTTCCGCCGATAGTTTGGAAGAGTTTAGTGCGACCGTGACCATGTGTGGAAGGAAATATGGCTTGTGACGTTTTTTTTGCTGGCATGAGACGTTCGTGAGTTTACACAAAAGTTAAGCTTGGACGGCAGCTTTCGCGTAGTTATTCTGATTGCATTTCGCGGATAATTTAAGAGTATATTCGTTGTTTCTTTCTGTCAGTGTACGAATATGTTCGTATTTCCAATCCCTTGCCAGCAGTTGCCTCCAGGAGTGCGCAAGCTCTTGTTCTAGCAGCGCGGTGCCAGAGATTGCCTCTGGGCGAACACGAACACGCGTTTGTCGAAGCGGGATGCCGGAGTTTGCTCAAAGGCAAACTCCAACTCGCTTACAACCAAATACCAAGCAGGCCTAATCTTTTTCTATGGACGTCTGACAAATATTTTTGGCCACCTTGGCCATGAATATCAACGGTAGAAACTTTTCTAGAACAACTGAGCAGGCTTGACACTGTGGAAGTTCAAAAGTTTTGAAGCAACAACTTTGATCTAAAGCCCTTCGCCGACATGTTCATCGCCGAAATATCTCATTTCGTAGGTAACCTATGTTCAAGTGCGGTTACGATCACGGCCAGCCTACATTAATTTTTAACACCATTTCGTGCGGCTTACAGTCAAAGGTGGCTAACAGTCGAGTGAATACGGCAGGCGCATAATTAAAATTGACTACCGGAAAAAGCAAACCGAGAACGTTGCGAATCAGCGAAAACATAAATTTACAATCGATGACGCCATTTAGTACGTCATAGGCAGGGGCCCTCCGGTGAAAATTGCCCCGGGCCCCCTACCATTTAATCCGGCTCTGGCTGCGGGATATGGCACTGGCGGCTAAGGTTTTACTTTACAGCGAGGTTGGAAACTTATGCAAGACTAGCAGATAACATTGTAATATATGTGCAATATTTTAATGCGTGTTGTGCTCTGGGACAACACGCAGTTTATGTCAATCCTTGCAAACTTTAAAATGCACTGTTTTTTACAAGTTGTTTATTACACATTGTTCGAGTCAATGACATTTGTGCGAGTTAATTGCTTCTTGACTCCTGTTATTTCTAAGTTGTATTAGATGGAACAGTGAAATAATCCGAAGTGATTATCTGTTGTTCTTCGTTACACTTGCAGTATCGACAAACTGACGAGGCCTGAGTATTACGTAAGCGTTGATCTTTTTACCAAGTTAGGCTAAAATGCAGTTACTGTGTTCATATGGTAGCCTAATTAATGATTGTGGCATAAGGATGTCACGACAGCATTCTGCCATTCTGGAAAAATAATATAGTTTTTTTTGTTTTCAACACAACTTAAAGCAATACAGGAGCGTGAAGCTTCGATAAGCATTTAAAAACCAACATTTGTGAGATTGAGGGTTGATTGTCACTTGTTAGCATCTTAGCACGTAGGCTACGCGTGAAATCCGACACTCTTCATGTGCTATCAGTAAGAACATGGTATTTCACGTTGATACTTTTCAAGTTTTCATTTGTTGATTTTGTTGTTCACATGGACAAATTCGGTTTAATTTCTTTATTGAAACCAGCCAAGGCCTGCTTTGACCGATTTCTTCTAATCGGGCCCCGCACTACGTCCAGGGTTGCCAGATGCTTGACAGAAAATATGGCAAGTGTTTGTCTAAGTTATGGCAAATTTTTGGCAAAGAATTTTTGAAAATGGCACTATTTTTGGCAATATTGGTTTTTCATTAAAAATGGTAATTTTTGGCAATATTGATTTCATAGTTTTGGCAATTCGTATTATTTCCATACTTTTAAATTTTTGAAGTTTGACAATTAAAAAAAGGTCTATTTCTTGAGAATCAAAATGCGTGCTCAGTAGGCGAAATATATCCTCTGCAGCACAGCGAGACCTGAAAAAGTAACAGCAGGTCAATTTTAAAATAAATTCACAGTTGTAATTGGTTGTCAATTAAGTGAAACACTACAACAATTACAGCAATTCCTCAAGCAGTAAATCATATTCAAACATTTTACCTCAATATCTGAGCTGTACTTTCCAAAGTTTTGGTATTAATTTGATAAATTTTGTTAATATGAATAGTCACAACTGGTATTTCCAAAAATGGCAAATTTTTGGCATTAAAAAGTATTGCCAAAAAAATTAGCAAATTTTTTGGAAAGCAGTGATTTTTGGCAATATTTGCCAAATTTGACACCATCTGGCAACCCTGGCTACGTCTACTAACCTTCGTAAACTTGAACTTTCTACCGAAACTGCTGGTGTAGTGTCGGCGCGGGGCCCACAGTGTTTTGTAAAAGGGGGTTCCGTTGCCAACGAAAATCAAAGTGAGCTGCACGGTTTTTAACGCCCTCATCATAATTCGTTCTGTGATTAATCTTAGCGATGGTCATTGTTTTTCCGTAGTGTGCAGTCCAGTTGTTTCAAAAGAATCTTTTTAAAAAAAGTTCAAAACTGAATTTCAAAAATATTTCTTCAGTGTTGTTTGCAGGGCCCTGATGCCCTCTTAGCACTGGCCATGAACCAATGACGTAGGAGACCGCAAACTCCGAAATTGCATTCAGACACCAAGACCTGAAAATTTCTTGGCTGGTTGCTGAAATTCAAAATTCATACACAGTGCTGTGTTAACAGTCGTCACGATTATTATACGTCTAAGGAAAATTCACGCGAATGGTTTTAAGGTGATCCGCGTATACGCTCTTCAGTTTTGTCGTATCGACATGCGCTTCTGCGGAAAAACGTTATGACAGTTGGGCTGATTCTGTTCAGCATTGAGATAATTTGTGGTATATCCTAATAATCTTGCAACAGCGTATTCGCAAAACGTATTCCTGGGCGGGACCAGCTCTTCCACTAGGTGGCCTAGACCGCAGCCTTTGGGGCCGCAGATTACGCTTTTTTCTTGGATACTAATTTCTATGTCCCGAATGTTTTAGTGTAACGGGGGTGTTAATATTAGTTTGCCTAGGGCGCAGAACAGAACTGTTTCGGGCCAGCCCTGTCCGTGGGTTTCCATCTTGTGTCAAGCGTAAATTACACCAACCTATTGCCAACATCGGCTTGCAGTTGCTTCGCGTGTCTGCTGCTCTGATGGAGGTCGGCCAAAACGTTGGCGTAGCTTTCACGTTTATGCGTGAATCAACAGGATGCGCATTTAAAAAATAAGATTTTATCTCTGGCTGGTCCTAACTTATCTTCAATAGATTAAGATGTCCGAATTTACTTATGTTTTTTTTTTTCACAATCGCTGAAACAGCTGCCGTTGGACAGAGATCTGTAGATTTTATCGAAAAGGTTCGCAGAGTTCTGCTGCGATTTCACTCTTTAACCAAAGAACTCAACATTAAAAAAGTTTTTTCCAACTACCTATGAAACTAGGCTTGGAACGTTTGGTTAAGGCTGCCACACGGTCAGCAGCGGAGGAAAGAGCTGCAACTTGGAAACCTAGCGCCGATCGCTCTTGCACGGGCAGCGCAGCAAAATCAGAACAGAACGTACGAAAAAACAAAATGCAGCGTTTTTATTTCACTAACAGCATTACAAGGCATGTGGAAAACGCGCGGTGCTATTCGACAGAAACACAGAAAACAGTCACGTCATCGAATCAACCGCAGGTGCGTCAAGCGAACGAAAAAAACCACACAGGGTTTTCAAAACCGCACGACGCCTTGGAATGACTGCCATGAAGCAGCAAGGACCTCGAGGTGGGCTTGGAAGCAGCCTGTTGACTTTTAAGTTTGACCGTGCGCCAAATGTGTGCAAGCCTTTGAATCCGAAATATGAACAGCACTAACGCGGTATCACAAGACAGCTAGAACTTTGTGCTGCACGTAATCGCCCGGTGCGCGAGGTGATAGTGTTTTGCTCAAGCGACACAGGCATCTGGCAACAACATGGCAGGTCATGGAGACCAAGAATTATGAGACTTCACGAAATGCCATCGTGCCCTAAATATCGCGCTGCTCGAAGATGCTCCAAAGTTTGGGGGAATTCGACCTGGCAACAGCAACAAGGGCAAGACACACGTTCATCGGTAAGTTGTTTTTTTCGGCAGTGATCCAGATAATGCGCGAAAATACTGCACACGTAAACAAAACCTGTAGAACAGTCCAGCTACAACAAAATCGCCTAGAACGGTTTGTTTACCGCGAGCAACGAGCGTTCATCGCGACCCAGCTGTTCACAAGTGACGCGGGAGCGCAAGCTTCGTCCACAATAAAACGAGCAACAGTCTCCGTCACAAGTCTACTTGTTGTCTTTCTGGGACTCAGCGCGGTCGACGATCATCTGAAGACGTTGCAGGCGCCGAGACATGTTGTGCTCGTAGAACTCGTGCTCGTCAAGGAGAGTGTCTCCGGGTGAGGGCAGGGGGTCCCGCTTTGTCGCCGCGACGCCGTTCATCTTCGCGTGCTCGGTTCCGTTTCGCATCGCGACGTCGCGAGCAGCAGCTCCCCGTTTCGGTGACCGATCCATCGGCGCCTGTTTGCTCGCGAGCTGGTCGAACCTGTCCAGGCAATAACAAAGTTGATGCACTGAGTTCTCGTAACTAAGGGCAAAAATTACGCCCACGAGGAAAAAACAAGCAGCGTCGCGGTCGATCTCATTTTGGTGTGCACATATTTTTCACATTTCTTTGAAGGATTTGGTTGTTGTGGTTGAGTGGTGAGCATTGGGTAACGCAGGCTTTAGGAGACAAAGCAACTTATCACTGCGCCTATACATACGGCAAAGAATATCTTTAAAAAGCATCGGAAAAACCGGCCAAACTTTTTTGTATCTTGTTACGAAAACGTAACAATCCAGAAAATCCAGAAACGCCGGCAACGCAAGTTAGCCCCGTAGTCANGGGGGGGGGGCATTCAGGGGCAGTTCCCCCAAAATTGTGTTGTGCCCTGGAAAACTTGTTTTAAACAAATAATGAAAATAAAAATCTTGCCCTCCTACAAATGTACTTTGTCCCAGCAAACCTTGACACCTGGCTACGGGCCTGAGCACACCGCTCCTAATGCGTTGCTTCGAATACAGTAGAATTCGCCTGTAACGACGCTTTTTCTCCGGTCCCATGAAGTATCGTTACAGGGGAATTCTACTGTATTACAGCTGCTGTGCCAACGGTGCCAATTTTTCAAAAGAAAATGGTTAACAACGTAGCAGTGCTGGCATGTTGAGCGACGACAAACGAAGTGACAGTTTCTGGTGCCTTTGTACGAATTCACTACGAGACTTACTGCTCCATCAAAGACAAAAGTGTCGAGGATCTGAGTACACCGAAGTCAACCAGCGTGACGAAGTGAAGAAGCAGATTGCGACGCAACGAATGACGTGCAATCAGCGGACCGTATACGTCGATGAAAGTGCGACACTGGCTCTCCATCTGTTCATCCGAAATGCAACTGAACAGAAATGTGAAGGATTGGATTTGAATTGACGAGGTCCACCGCCAGGAGCAGTGAATAANGAAATAACAACAAATCAAACAAAATATTGAAACTTGCCGCTAAGTAGCAACTGCGACCTTGGGTTCTGATGCTGGGTACATTTCCAAGGGTGCTCTACTAGCTAAGGGTTCAAGGCTAGTTGTTGCAGAAGCGTGGGTCAGTCTCCCAACTAAGTCACCTGGTTTCTTGAGGTTGCTAAGCCGAAGCAAGGAACATACAAAGGCCTCTCAACACTCTGTCCGTGAATAATTCTCCTGCAGCACTCTACCTGCTTTCCTTGGTATATTCAGATATGGACCAAAACCACCAACACCCGTGAACGTTAGGTCACAGCAAGGCAGCGTAAAACGGTTCAGTGTTGAAAACCGTCGAACAACAGCGTTGGACGTTCACAGCAGCAATTAATTACCGTGGGATCATGTCAGTTGTTACGCTGTACACAAGCTAGTACGTTGCAACAAACCACGAATAGATATGCATGAAATCACTAATTAGGAACGCAGAAAACACTAAGGCACATATGCAACCATTATACTGCGAGGTAAGTGTGGAGTACTTGCTCCTTTAAGTTGTTAGGCTCGTTTGATGGCAATGACGGCAAAAGTCGGAAGCCTTTGCTTCATTTCGCGTCTGTTCAGAAAAAGAATCGTGTTGGTTGTTTCAGTGTTTGACCCCTCTGGCGTCAACTCCTGCCAGAATCAGGTAGAGTGGTATCACATTATAATAAATATCTGCCCTAGCAACATATGTTCAAGCACGTGATTTGCGAAAACAACTGCTAACTGGAGCAACAATGCATGCTGCAAAAAACTGCTAGTTTTCAGGCCAAAATAATATAGAGTATGACTAAAGATTCGTCCCAGTGTAGCAAGCCACAGTAAGGCGGTCGCCTGCGCTGCAGTGCAAAAGCTGCGGATCTGTTCACTCACCTGGTTTTCATGACAAACAAGTTCCACAGCTTCATAATCGGCTTCTCGCCTTCGTTGACGTCGGTGAACTCGTCGAGCATGCACTTCGTGTACGCCCGAAGCCACTCAGGATCCGGTTCGTCTTCCGAATCCTCGTCGAACTCGCACGGCCGGATCGGGACCGCGTTTCGACAGTGAAAGTAAAGTCTATGATGACCTGTCAAGTGAATTGATCGGTGAGTCGCCGAGCGATGACTTGCGCAGCGTCTGAGACAGTCAAACGCAGTGACGTTTTTGGCGAGCAAAATCGAGATTTAATAAACCCTGACACGGTCCATTTTCGCAAATATTTGACGGCATTTTGGCAGCTTTATCTTTCCATGGCGACGCAAAACAGACTGGTGATTTTACTACACACAACAGCTCTGACCAACAACACAAGCATTTGCACATATTTTGGCTTCGAAATTCTGCGCGACATTGTTTCATGAAGCCGTGTTGAACGCTTAAGCAAGTTAACAGCCAACACATCCACCATATCTACATCTGAAAGCAACTGCCAAACAGCACCCGGTTACAATGTTTTGAGAAACTGCCAAACAACGAAAGACAGCAAAGCACCTGCACTATAGTGCGCGACCGGCGCTATGTCGTTCTCTTCCTGCTGCAGAAGATCGTCGAACGTAGCGGCGTCAAAACGTCGATCTCTGCGTCGGCGACACACGAGAGTGTCGGTGACCGCGATTCTGCGAACGGGACCGCGTCGACCGAAGGCCATGCCCGGCTGGGCGAAGATGAACTGTTGAAGCGAGAGACTTTGATCATAACCAAATACGGCTGAGACACGGAGCAAATCAACCGCTCTGGTTGAACAAACTCACTTAAATGTCTGCGAACAGGCATAGGCATGATTTCCGAATTCGACCACAACCTGCTTCAAACAAAATCTTAAGCTGCAGTATTTCCACACAGATAGTTCGTTAGAAAAAAAGCTTTGTTAGGAAGTCTCTCAGTCAAAAACCAAACAGGGATCTTTTCGGGAAGTAATCAAATGTCCTTGACACCAGTGCTTTCATCTCATATATCGTAGTTTCAGAGTTTTCCAAGGACGGGCACACAACGTATTGGTATATCGTTTCACGTGTGTACACCAACGTATTAGAACTCTATGGCTGTGAAGGTGTGCACGAAAGCTATTGGTATTAACTCCTTGTGTATGTAGGTGAAGTTCTGCACGAAATGGGATTTCACAACATCCTAGCCTGTTTCTGCCAAAAAGGTTGTACAATTTGCTAAACAAAGAGCATCATGTGAAATTTTGATGTCGCGATACCTCAACCACCGTCTTTTCCAAGCCGTTTGTTCCTGTGATCCTTTACGGTCGATCTCCGACAGGAAAACATCGTTGAAATTAAGAAAGAACAATAAGGCGCAAAGGACAATGAATCTCTGCATAAACACACCTGAGGATTACCGGAGTAGGAACCATCGTAGCACTCGTTCACAGTCACTTCGACTGAAGCTCCTTGCGGCTGAGGCGAGTAAGTAAAATTGAAACGCGGATGGCAGAGCTTGAGGTGCTGTGAAGATATAACAGCGGATTTAAACAGTAGCCGAGCTGATCTTGCGACGCAACATACGCAGGTGAGGCGTTGGAGGCGCAGTCAATAACATATTTTACCAACGATGAGAATGCTTTACTGCTATTCTGCAAACGTTTTTGCGTGCCTTTGCTTCATCCCGGTCCGCTTACGCGATTGGTCCGGGTGCAAAACCTCCAATTTATTATCTTCTACCTTAACAAGGCCGAACATCGTCATGCAGTTGAGCTGACACCACGGACAGTGGAGGTCGGCTCTGGCTTCGGTTTGCTGCTGAGTTTCGTTGTTGTAAATGAAGTGAAAATGGACGACGAACTTCTCCGTCGCGCCCAGCTGCGCCTCAGCGGCGTCTCCGGCAGTCTTCGGTGTCGGGCGCCGAAGAAGACGGGACTTGCGATACTCGACGAGATCGATGGGCAAAACAGGCGGCTTTTCCGCTTCGCCAATTGCGTTTTCGTCATTTCCGGATGCGGCAGCTGAAAAGCACAAGTAGCTTCGGGCAAACGAGAGCTTCGACGACTACTGTCTTACCAGTTACCATACGCAAGTTCTAGCACAGTGTTTCTTAACCGTCGGGGGGAAGCACGCGTGGCGTACCCAGGGAGCGACAACAAATTTCCGGGGGGGAGGGGGCGAACCCTGACGCTCCCGCAATATACAACGTGGAAGTTTTGATCAATAAATTTGCCAATAAATATATTTGCTTTTACAACTTTTTTAAAGCCATGTGGATTGAAACAAAGGATAATTACTAAGGGAGGTGTGGTAAGAAAAGGTTAAGAGGCACTATTCTAGCATTTAAGCGATTCACTCAGGCGATGCGTTTAGGCTCAGGAGTGAAATCCTGGTGGCGAGTGACGTCACTGAGCCAACAACAGTCAGTAGAAACAATACGATAGGCGTCCATTTTGTTTTTCCATTATATGCAGGAAAACATAGACTTAAAATTTTGTACAAAACAAGATACGTGCCGTCGCTTTCAATCTACCCTTTAACCGTTATCGACAATCTCTTTCTTTTCCTACAAGCCTACTACAAGTAAGTTCTTGTACCAGCATCGTTTTCACCGGTTTTGGCAGAAGCTGCTCGTCTTTTAACACGTTTTGCTTCCGGTTCGTCCAAAACATCCTCGCTTTTCTTTTCTTCCGCTGAGGCAAGTGGACCAGGCTTCTCGTTTCCCATCCATCTGTTGGGAGGGATTATTTCAAACTTGACATGAATCAGATGGAGTTCAGAATCGAAGGCACCAAATTTATAAAAACGCATGTTTGCTGAATTTTACCTCTGAAGACCTGCGCTGTAAAGATCTCGTCCATCACATTCAAAACCAACCGCTCCCGATGTCAACTTAACGAACGAATCTCATAACGTAAAAAGTAACTGATAATTGAGAAATTCGTATCTTCACGTAAGGTTAAACCTTTCGATAACTTTCATGAACATTTAACAAAATTTGTCGAGAAACAGATCGATGCATAAACGCAAGTCCAAGAGAAGAAACGATCTTTTTCGACAGCACAGTTTCATGAAATACCCACTTGAGGTTGAACTTCAGAACAGGAGCGCAGTTCATCGCACTAAGCATCTCTATGTCTCTACCGCCATCCAGTGCTTCCCACGACGCGGACCTATTGCATTTACCACCGGCCGCCAAGACCCTGCAAGAGATTGCAGCAAATGTTGAGCGCCATCCACACCATTTTTTCCAAAATAACATACTTGGTTACAGAATTCTTAACAACACTGAGTAACGGTGTTAGCAGTGGCGTAACTAGAGGTTTGCGCCAGGGGATGCAAAACTTAGCTGAAGAGGGCTCACTGGCCAACACACTGAAAAAAAAGATAAGATATAATAGTGGATCCGAATATCGTGGATGTCTATACCAGCTAAAAAAATGAAAACACCCCAAAAAACGCAAAAAAACAACAACCTACAGAAAATCAAAAGAATACTAAATACCGAAATGTCAGCCAAAGGAGGCCCAGTTTTTACAGTTAAGCTGCCAGTGGGGGCGGCTCGTCCCCTTGCCCCCTGTCAGTTACGCCACTGGGTGTTAGTGAATAAATATAATGTTAATATAAGAAACAAACATGATTCACCTGTTCATTGCGAGCTCGTAATCGCCATCCACCAGAAGTAGTTGCTTGTCACTACCAAACATGGTCAGTTCCGCTTCGTACAACACTTGGGCTGTTTGCTTCACGTGCCTGGCCAAATCAGTACGAAAGCTAGTCCTTGGCAATGTGCTTTTTGTGAAGAGTTTTCGCCTTCTACGATAACTTCGGTGCACAAAAAGCAACATCCACTAAAGACAGCTTTCTCCGCATTTTTGTTGCTATTAATAATAATCTATTTTAACTGCTTCCTGACTGGCGTATTTACCAATACCACCCAAGCCACCTAAGGAAATAAAACTCGAAGTCGCATTTCTTCTCCGGCAGAAACAAAAATTGTGAAAAACTTACGCAGTTTTAGCAAACTTCATTCAATTTTTTTTTCTTGATAAGGCTGTTTTCAACATTGAAGACAATTTGTAAGATTTTAGACATTTTTAGCTGACTTTTGAAGAACTATTCTTGAATATTTTTGTACAGAACTTTTTTGCAGCAATTACGTTTTTAAATACGTAAATTTCAAAATGAGTGCAAAACATTTATTTGATGTGCTTAATATGCCGTATCCCAACTGAGCCAAGCGACGGGTGTGCTACTCTTTCGCATTCAAAAATGCATTTGCTTCATAGTTTTTTAGATCACCACACAGACTTGGCATACTGATCAGCCAATGATTGACAAGTAACCAAGTTTTGTAAACGTAATGTATTCTAATATAGAAAAGAAATTATAAAATACATGCCCGCTCAATGTAAAATAACATCAACGTCACATCAAAACATTAAAGTCTTGTCTGAAACTCATTCATGGCTGTGTCATTTGCCATCACGTCGCATGTTAAATTGACTGTAAACACAGAGAGAACAACGGCAGCAAAAGTTGTTTCAATTAATAATAAGACTAGTTACTTCGTGTCCGTACTTTGAAAGAGGCAGAACATCAGAAACTTCTCAAATTTCACCATAATAACTTAGAAACCTGCACTTGCTATTAAAATTTGTTCACTAAGATCTTTTTGGTGATGAACTTCCACACAAAACATACATCAGTTTTTCCTGAACGCCCGTTTCGACTTAATAGATCTGAGAGTTAAATTAGGATTCAGCTTGCTGTCGAGTTGAAGTTACACCATCGAATCAAGTCTTGACTGTACTTGTAACCAACTGAATACTGGCGAAACTTATTAGAAAAGTTTCCAAGAGCATGATTATTTCAATCAACTTGACCAACATGGTTACCCACAAATGGCTCAGCGTTTTTCCACCTGGCCTATAACCTGAAAACCACTATATATTAATTACACTGAATTAATTATAATTAATGATAGAAGGCCGACTGTCCCGTAACTGATAAACGCTGCACGACACTTCATGCAAAGCGTTTGCTGAGGTCGACACGATGGCAGTAAGATCCACAAACTTTCTTCTTTGGTCGGTCCAAACGAATACTTCCTTTCCGCTGAACCGGCCACATTTACCATTCCTAAAAATTCTCAATCGCGGATTACCTTTACTCGCGCTGACAACCTGTATATACTCCGTGAAGGTCTATGATCTTGAGCTTGCACTTTCACTAGCCTCCTGCCACTAACAGAAATGTAAAAGACTAAAAAATCTTCTTAAAATCTGAAATACAACGTCAACGCTTTCGACGTAAACAACCAGCACCTGCTTTGTTCTTTATCAACTTTCACTACACTTTAAGACAGAAATGCTGCAGGATCCTTGAGTGAATTACTGTGTTAAGCAAAGCGTAAGCATCGTTGCGTCATGCACAGGTTTCACAGCATGCTGACCTGCCACTGCCAGGTTTTCTCCGAGCGCGTGTAGTGCGTGAACTCGTTTGCGTTTCTGCGTCTTCATCGCTCTTGCCCTTTTCTTCTGCATGAAAAAGCATCAAGTTTTACAAGAACGTGAAACGAAAGCATAGCTTTGGTGAAAATCAAAGCTGATCGCTTTACGCAACAAATGCACTGAACAAAAAAGACTTAAGATCAGCCTAAGATTCCGCGATGCAAGTCAAATAATCTAATAAATTCTACCCGGAAACAAAAAGGAAGCAAAGTATAGAAACGGAAGAGAGGATTTGGAGAGATACAACAATGTTCCAAACGAAAATAACAGTTTTGAATAAAAATCAGGACATCGTTTGTAAATAAATCCCAAAGCCGTAATAGCACTCTCTTATTTTCGCCCAAGCTTATTAAAGCAACATTGACGAAGAGAAACAAAAAACTGCATATATGTCAGTGGCGGATTAAGACCTGTCAAGAAACAAGGCGGCTAAATGCCTCTTATTTGTAAATTATTATTGAAAGAAAGCTGAAGAGCAATAACTGCACCAAACTGGACCCTTTGATCCGTCAGTGGTGCATGTTACCTGAAAAAACACAAATACGAACCTACTTCTTAGCATGAGCAAATCGCATCTTGAGTAGAGCTCGACCGATGTATGGGCACACCGATATATATCGGCCGATATGACGATGTATCGCATCGGCAAAAAAATATATCGACAATATTTGCTCACAAAAGTGTTGCGCTGTTCCTCTGCATGGAGTGTTCGGAAATCCAAGTTGTTACTTCGTCTCTGACTTTGATTGATTAACACAAATGCTCTGTTCCGTTCCTAGCGCACAGTAGGGCAAGATTTATCAAATTCACGCGGTTGCGGGACGAGTTTAAATTGTTGCGGGGGGGGGAGCGGACAAAAAATTTCAACCCGCGCAGCCCTTGTGTCAAAAATAACCCAGTACCACTAGGATTTATTGCCTTCTAAATTGGAAAAAGCGCATTTTACAGTGCGTTTTGCAAGCGCACTAATAGTAAATTGTTGACGAAACACGTCCGTGAAGTATCAAAGCTAGAAACAAAGCGATAAAAATTCTAAACACAAAAATCCCTACGGATCCCTACAAAATTGCGATTTTTCCTGTAGGGATTCCCAAGTCCCTACAAAAACCTAAAAATCCCTACTGTAGGGATTTTAGATTTTTGTGTCAATCAAACTACTGTAACATGGTTCTGTGAAATCCCTACTGTAGGGATTTTTCCCTACGAGTGGCAACACTGGGTAGCATTGGAAAATTTCCACTTACCCACCACATGGCAAGAGCCTGAGCTACTGTTTCGCAACAATGCGTTGCTACATCATAATGTAATAATTGCTGCAGGCCTACTGTCCTAAGCGCAATGCCGCCAACTTAAGTACATCCAAGTGTTTTGGGATTTTTGAGTTGATTAAGTTCGTGCGCTTTGACTCAACACTCAGTTACCCGCACAAAGAATTTCTCAACCCGCGCCCGCCCCGCACCAAGTACAACCCGCGCGGGTTAACCCGCCCCGCGCAGCACTTTAGCGCACAATATCATGTCGAATATGAGCAGTGGAGCATAGAAGTGTGCGGTTGGACTGCCTGACGCACACCCCGGTTTCCAAGATCGAATCTTGCTAAAGTACACAAGAATTGAGAATGCGCATGAAGTACGCAAGAAAACTTTCGATTTTTGTTACGTATAGAAGTCCAGCAAATTTTTAGTTTTCCTTTTTCCCAGCTGAGACAATTTCAAATGCCTGAATGCTTCTATGTTAATTGCAAGAAAACTATTGGTCTACTTTTTTGACACAAAAACAATGAACAACCTGCTCCATCGAATGATTTTCGGAATGGTGTACAAATACGATTTTTTGATCAAGCCAAATATCTTGGTGTATTGGTAAATGCCTCACTGAACGATGAAGATGACATCCAGAGACAAGTGAAATTATTGCACTGTGCAGTAAACAAACTCAGAGGTAGTGGCGTAACTGACAGATAGATGGATGAACTGCCTCCCTGGGAGGCTAAAAGTAAAAACCGGGCCCCAACTTAACCTATTTCTGCTATGTTTTGTCGTTTTTCATGGTGTTTTCTGGTTAATTCGGGTTTTACTGTACTATGGACATCCACATCCAGATTCACTATCATTTTCAACGTTTTTTTTGTTGTTAGCTAGTGGGCCCCTTATAGTGGCCAGTGCGCCTGCTTCAGTTCAGTTAAGTTTTGCTCCCTTGGTTCAAAACCTCTAATTACGTTACTGCCCATGGGCACTTTTGCTCAGTGCTTACCTGCAGCAGAAAACACTCTATGCTGTGTCTAGTGCATGCCAATGTATGCTTGAAAATACCTGTCTTGTTAGCGTCTGCTGAATTGAGCCTGTGTATATACCAGTGGTCTTCAACGGGGGCGATTTTGTGATTTACGAGATTTGGTGGGTGAATTCGGTTTCCAGGGGGGGCGATTTCTGCAGGTTAAAACATACTCAAATGTTGAATTGATTCCAAAAATTCAATATTTGTTACTTTGGAATCAAAGCCTTTGATGCACGTTCGACTCCATGGTTTGTAACAAAGCTTATAAAACACATATCGGACTGGTCACTCAATCAAACTACTGTAACATGGTTCTGTGAAACGCTTCACTGCACCAACTATCCAAGACCACTGAGATTGTGACTGGTTGGGAGTCAAGCATTGCGGTTCTCACGAAGAT
>JGI24158J21664_10006579_pt1 | contig 15342 bp, 10 predicted proteins | sample Ectturendosymbi3_FD_21664 | JGI IMG/M metagenome (IMG submission 21664) | reverse complement strand
AGTTCCTGAATGAGAAGTATGAAGAATGAAATGAGCAGCATCAAACAAACAAACAAGGAATTACAAACTGAAAATAAGTATCTCAAAGAGACTCTGCTTGGCTTGAAATCACAAAATGGAAGCTCTAGAACTTTCTGTGAATGAACTTGAACAATACAGTAGAAGACCATGCATTGAATTTCAGGGCATACCGTTCACCAAGGATGAATCTACAGATAACTCATAAACTGGAAAGTAGCCGCTTGGCTGATAGCGCAAGCTAGTGGAGATGGGCACACGCAGACCACTCGTGACACTCCGAGTGCAACGAAAGACTCTTATTTTGGAAACGTTTTTCATTAGGGTTTATCCCGTTTTCTTTACGTATGAAAAGTTGCAAGAGCAAGAACTACTAACACGATCACATTTCTTAATTCAACTGGGCGTGTAAGGGCCGGGCCGGACCCGACCAAACGTTCTTAAGCACCTTCAATAATTTTGACGCAGTGTTCTGCACTCAGCGAAAAAGGTGGTACTTAAATGAAACTGAGCTTGGTGTACGTGCTTTGTCAGATTTTTCTGATCACCATCTACAGGTTCTTTCAATTATATGAAACAATAAATCAAAGCAATCTTCGGCGTGACATTCCTCGAATCCAATGAAAAGTGAAATCTCAATTTGAAATGAAAAGCCCGCAATGTTCCTCTGGGTATTCCCCCAAAAACACTCAAAAACTTGCTCGAAATGCTCAAAATGGTCAGGAAATGCTCAAAATGGTCAGAACAAACGTATGTGAGCAGATCGGAATTTTATAACATTTTTGTTAATCGTTAGGTTTGAAATGTTGTGCGCACATTCTCTTGTCCAACATCTGTATCTAGCTCGACTGTTAAAATACTGTTGCGATGCGAGGGCCGGAGCGGCAAGCGCGCAAAGCTTCGCACTGTGGCAGCTGGCAACAACAGAGTTGACACGCCGGACTCTGTTATTGCTTGTTTGCGTCACAAAACACATACTGTAGGTGCTATTCGTAACCCACATCCCGTTCGTGGTGCATCACTCATTCGACACCGCGCCAACCGAGCGTCTGCAAACTAGGCCTCCTACTTAGATATTTTCTAGGAGGCCTTGCTGCAACACTACCAATCAGGGGCGGTTTCAGCCAGTAAGGTTGGTGGGGCGATTTCTGTATGGTTTATCAAGTCTAATTACGGGTTCACTGTTGTAAGTGAGATGAAGTATACTTCACAACGCTGATCTGATAAAACAATGGATGGCAAAAATGGCCATATATCGCGAATGCTGTTTTCCGAATTGTACAAAATCATGGTGAATAAAGATACTTTCGTAGATTTTAGGGGGGCTATCGCCCCCTCCCTGGATTCACCCCTGCTACCAATGCATCAACACAAAACGATTCGCATTTCGAAGTTCCAAGCTGTCCACACTGTTGGTTTGAACGTTGATTTGTCAAAAAGAACGAGACATAAGCAATGACAATACAAAACGCAATTGGACGCTGAGATAAAAAGTGATCGTATCAGTCCTGTCGCCACGGGGCTTTAGTCGGCTTAGCCCCCCAAACAAACCTCCAAGTCACCCCAAATTGAAATACGAAACTTTATAAACTAGTAGAATTTTTGTCAAATATGAATATCATGCCCCCCTTGCACGAACGTAAAGCCCCCCTATTGACGACTTTCTGGCGACGGTTCAGGATCGTTTCAACGTTGCCAGCCAGGTGAGGTTGCATTGTCGTAATGCCGCAGGTTGGTACACACACGCCAAAGTACACTGGAAATAAAACTGGTTGAAAAACAAGGGATTGAGATTAAAAGGGTAAATCTTGCATGACAGATTTACGTAAAGGAACTAAACCCAAAGGAAAACGTACACTTCCTGTACTTTTTTCGTTTTAGGCACAGTTGTAAAACAAAAAAGGACAGGAAGTGTACATTTTCGGCAAAAACATTGTATTGTGCATTTTTACCAAACAGTATAAATGTGCTTCGTCAGGAAACTAAATACGCAAACACAGTGGCGAAAAAAGCAAAGCTTCATCGCTAGACTACATCAGCGCAGTGATGATTCGTAAACTCGAATGGCAATTGACATAGTAACGTAGCATTGCAGCATGAGCAAAACAAACGATCCTTCATCGCGATTCTATCAAAAAACATACTATCTATGCGTTGCTGTGACAGAGGTCGTATCAATGGCCATTGGTTAGGAAATGTTTGGTCGACACTTGACGGGTGGCCGGTTGTGAAACTCAACGGTAATTTGGAAAAACCTCAATTGGACAAATATTCATTCGTAAAAGAGAAGTACACCTGTTTTAGAAAAATTGAATCAACCAATCTGTCACCATCGCTCACTGGAATACGTTTACACGAAACAAAAGCTACAGTGCACAGTTAAAACAAGCGCTTCGTTCTGAAACGAGCCCAGCTTGACGCGGGTTGCCCTCAAATGCATTTTAAAAGCATAATGGAATGCTGTAGTGCAGAGGTATCAAACAAATTTTACCTCAGGGCCACATGGAAGAAAAACCACTCCCAGGCCGGCGGGACCAGTTAACTCATGGCATAAAATAACTACAAATAACAAGAACTTTAGGTTGTTTTCTTTGATCCAGAATAAAACAAGCACATTCTGAAAATGTACATATCACACTCTTGTATGACAAAAACACTCGAGTTCTGAGGAAAAAATTGTGCAGTCATAAAATTTCGCATTTTTCACAGTGCCAAAATTAAGAACTGGTATGATTACAGAAAATCTCACACTGCTCATTTTCTTTTCCACAAAAGCTACACCAGGGTGCAGCGTCTCAGACAACATTTTGAGTTGACTTACTTGTTGCTTATTTTGAGCCTGAAACCTGGCATTTTTAGCTTTCACAAGTGCGTCACTGTCAGGCGTTGCACTCTGAGTGGCTACCATTTCTTTTGGAACATCCTGTGTCCACTTCTCTCTTCTTCGACAGAGACATTTCAGTGTAACTAGGGTGCCAAAGCACGTAATGTTGAGGAACTAGATGACGATACGGCCATGCAGCTCGACAAACGGCTTGCTTGCGGAACGACATTTGGCATTGCGACATCCAGTGGACAAATTTAGAACTGCAGGTTCTTTCATTGGCATATTAAGGCTCATTTTTATACGCCTCTCGAATTCATCGAGCAGGCCGGATTAAACCTGGCTGATCCGGCCCGCGGGCCGTATGTTTGACACCTCTGCGTGGTAAGTTCGTTGAAACAACACAAGCACGCATGGTTCAACATCGTTGCCAAGCAATCAGTAAAAGTGTCGCAAAGATTCCGAAACGGCCCTTTGGGATTTTCAGTCACCTGCAGCAACAGCTGCTCATAATTTGAGGTGTGTTTATCGCTATTAATGCACATTACTGATTTGCACGATATATTTCGCAAGCAGGCACCGTTTTCAGGTGTGCGTTAAACTTGCGTTGCGTTGTATACCATATGACAAAAAATATTTTACGCTTATTTTTACCTCAAACGTCAGGCCATGCTCCATACTTTTTACTGTTACTGTACCAATAATGTTTGAGCATTTTAAGTTCCTTATGAGCTACATCCTTTCACCGGCACAGAGTTTCAAGCCCCAAGTGTAAGGTTTTCTGCAACAATTCTTGCAAGTGCATCATGAATAATATTGTAGAATAAATGTTAGCAACAGACAGTATAAGAACATTGCACAAAGAGTACAACAGAATTAAACAGACAGCATAGCATAAAGCAAGCGAGGGCTTGTGCAAAAGGAAGTAATCATATATGAAAGCAGCGGCGGATCCAGGCCAGGCGTTTGGGGGAACAGTCAAATAGGGGCGAGCCAAAATGTGTACACTTGCTAAAAATACCGTAGATTTTCTGGTGGTTACAATTGTTGGGTATCTCACAAAAATGATTACCATTTCTTGGCCAAGAAATAGGCTATTTTTATAGTCAACCATGTGACCTTACAGGCAATCACCAGCTTAAAAGCGCCTTATATCATAAATTCACTTTTGTTATTCCCAACAATATTTTGTACCTACAGAAAGGCGTTAAAGGGTATATCCAAAAGCATGCTGCGCGTTCGTGTTGAACATTTTTGGCCATCCGTAGCAAGATCAGAAAAAACAATGTCTGAAACGTATTCCCTAACTGGTTAGAAGTAGAATGGTTTTTCTTTTCTTATACCAGCAAATGACAACTCAAGTCCCAAGATAGGAATCCAGAAAACAGTTAATTGCGTTTCCAGGGGCAGCTTGTGGTGTTAGGTGTACATGCCAAGCACGTTCATTGCTGAAGCGACAATGCAGAAACAAAAAATTAATATAAGACATTTGCTACGACATTACTCCCTGTTCAGGCAGCTCTGTTGACTGTCGCTACCATGAAAAACATTCTCAGAATTTCTTGATAGACTCACACTTGGCCTAAAAGCGTATTGCCCTATTATACATTTAACGCCGCTAATAAAGGTAGATTTCAGTCAAGTACTTAGTACCGTTACATAAGTTTAGACTGTTGATGTGAAGAAAAACTATTGACCCCACTAGGCCAGGTTTTTTGAAAAAAGTTCTGGCCCTGTTCAACCGAAGCAGGACACCGACAACCTTTGTCTAATAACTTGCATTATTTTAATATCGTAAAAGCCCTTTTTGCTTGTCATGTGTCTGTCTTTAAACATTTTTCTCAGTTTTTCAGGCAACATCACCACAAAATGTACCAACCAAATTTTACATTCTTTTTATCAATTTGTTGTTTATCTGCTGCAATTTAGGCGGGCTGGATAACAAACAAGCTGAGTATTGGCTGAGGACTTTACGAACTACATACAGTTTGTGATTTCGTTATCTTAGGCCAACATTATATCACATGTAAATCTTACCTACAACATAAAGATTTATCTCAAATAGTGATCAACTTTGAAAGCCCAGCGTTTATAACACAGTTACCGTTTCAAAGCGAACAAGGGAAGTCCCGGCTTGCCCAGTAATCGTGTTGCCAGACAGTTCATCAGTTTTTGCAGGTGATTATTTACGTTGTAACAGTTTCATTAAATTTGGAGTTGCATGAGCGGAGCAGGGCGACGCTTCTACAATACTGTCCAGTTGTCAGTGTCCGGCACATCCTGCAGCTAAACGAGGTGTAGAACACTGATTAACTTTAAAGTGTCTTTTAATCTATGTTTCTGCTTCTTTGATCAACAAGGAGCACATTAATATCAAAGGGGTGCCACAAAGGTTAGCAGAGTGAAATTGCCCCCTACTGCCCCCACGGATCCGCCGCTGTGTGAAGGACATCGTTAATTACAACTTCAGCACACGCATGCGAACAAATTTGGGCAGATGCAATTTGCCAAGAAGCTCAAACGTGGGGCCAAGCTCGGTCCGACAAAACACAACTGAGCAAGCTAGATACAGAGTTCCCAACCGAGGTTCATATATAAAATGGCAAGGTAATGCCTCCCAAATCATCCTTCAAAATTGCCGCTGAATCTTAATTCCTTGGTCTGCTACTTTCTAGTCATTTCAAGCGGAAGGTCGATGGTATCGTCAGCTTTTGGTTTCACACGTTGACTTTACAGCTTCAGAAACCGCTTTGCATACACGACAATACATGCCCAGACTTGTTTTTTTAGCAAGCAAACAAAAGCTTTTCGCGGTTAACACAATGCATGGTGTTGACGGGATCGTGCAATACAGCAACAATTCGTTATTGCGAACAGTGCAAAACCAGGCGTTTGAACGTTTTCCTTTTGCTTTCTGCAACGTTTAAAATAGNTCACAGCAAAGAACAAGCAGATCAAACAAATTACGTAACTTGAAACAGAGCAACAGGTGCAAAGAAAGGCGCGTTCGGTTTTTCTGAAAGCGAACATCACCTGGATTAAGCTCGTGAGGCGCTACCTTTCTCTGGTGTGCTTCGAGTGAAACACGTCAATCGTTGTTGCGTGGCACGGGCGTAGATTGAAGTCGTGAAAACCGATACTGAACTTGTCGACTTTCTTAAAGTAGTCCAACCCGCGACCGACCTTTATTATCCATCCGCTGTCAAGTCTAATCTCGCGGTCGTGAAGCGCCGAATTGAAAGCGGTGTGCAGTGTGATTCCGCGCTGTGACAAGCTACGCGCGATGGAGTGAAGATTCTCCTGCTGTTGGGGATTACCCTGGGCGTCGAAAGAGGTGGTCAGGTGAATGGCCTTGAGGTTTGTGCAAGAGCTGACCAGCAGTTCACAAAATCTGAGAAAGTTGTTGATCTGCGAAAATTAAGCAAAATAATTAAGCAATAGGCTTAGTTCAGACTTCGTCATGCAGTTGTTTATGATCGATTTAGACGAAGGAGTTTTGGATTCAATACATTGTCCTTATCAGTCTTTTCCAGCGAATACTTTGAAGTACGAATAATCGCAAACAACTCTTACACCAGAACCGTTGCCAGAAAGTCTTCAGTAGGGGGCTTTACGTTTGTGCAGGTGGGCTTGACATTCTATAATTTGACCAAACACCAGTGATCTATAGTGATTCATATTTAGATTTGGGAGAGTTTGGAGCTTTGTTTGGGGTCTAAGCCCACCAAAGAGCTCCCCATGGCGAAGTGGCTGCTTCGCACACATCGGTTATTCCTGTTCGTGACTTCAAACAACGTGAAATGTCGGGTACGGTAAATATTTCTGACTCTTGGTTGAAAGTTTTTTAATAAGATCCAGCCAACGAAGTCTTTTCGAGATTGCAGTTGAGCTCTGGGTCGGATCACAAAGCTTCGGCAACCAGACGTGACGCGAATCGCGTAAACTGCACCCTAGTACCCTGTAAATATTGAAACGTTTCGATCATAGAAATGTAAGTGATTTGCCAATTATTTTTATTAATGTAACAACTGGTTGTCAGGCTAGCTAATACGATTTTGCTTGCAACCGGCTTACACTATAGACTGGAAATAGAGCACTTTCGACTTCGTGTTCTGCATTGTGCAAAAAGTTGCTCCAAAACCATTATCAAACGGAGTTGGTAAAAAAAATTTCACGTGTGACTGACCATCATTTTAGTATATCTGCGCAAGAACGTGCGTGCGACCTTGAGGCCCAAGCACAGCAAGACAAGAAGCCGCAGCCCAGTATTCATACCTGACCGGAAAAAAGCGATTATGGAGCTTTCTTCTTAACAAAAATGCCTGTTGCTTTCCCAATACAAAACTGTACAAACAGTACGACTAGAAATATGAGACATGATATATCCTGTATATATAGCCAGAGGAAAGCAACATCATTAGGGCAGACAAATCAAGTAACTTCACTCCACAGGTGAAACAAGGAAGGAATCTATCACATATTTTTTTAGGGTAGACAACGATTCTACTTTACCACCTTTTCTTCAATTGTTAGAACACTTTTGTCCAACATTTTCCTTTCTTTTTATCCAGTAAAATGCCCGATTGCCAAGAAAAGTCGTCAACACAGATTTGCACAAGTTTTGAAATTTTTGCCCAAATTTCGAGTATCCTTTGGAACAATTCACAAAATTGCCAAACCATTTTGCCGGAGTTTATTCAAAAATTTCCCAGATTTCATAATTTTTTTCAGCTGCAGTAAGGCCATCCCGGCCTACCCCAAGGGCTGTGATGATGTATGGTAAGTCAAGACAGCGCAACAGCCGTCTCAAAAGCACTTTATAAACAAATGAAAAATAACTTGATGAATGAGAGTAGGTGTTAACCCAATCTGAATTTATCGATGTGCAGGCCACAGTGTGGTCCAAAAAGATATATTCATTAGATTTTATTATCGTTATCATTTCATATCAAATCAACCAAGGCTTCTGTTTTCTAATTCGAGGTAGATCAGTCAGAGCTCCTACGTTTCATTTTTCAGCTTCAATGGATCAAGCAGGAAGATATTCTGTATGTACAGACTCAAGATTGTACGTGCCTATTCTGCAAAAAAATCAGTTGTCCAAATTCAAAGCATATTTGGAGGACCTTTCCAGGTAGAAACGGACTCACAACAAAGCACCTCCTGGACAAATTCATGGAGACGGGAAGTGTACACTGTACAGGATAACATTAAAGGGCGCAGTGGCCGACCATGGTCAGTCAGGAGAGAAAATCACATTGTGATTGTGAGACATATTTAGAGCAGTCTCGAATAAACTCCACAAGATGTTTGTCCCAGGAGACAGACCTTCCAAGGAGTTCTCCTATGCGCATGATGCACTAGGATCTTCACCTGTTTCTGTATAAGATACAGATTTCACACCTTTGAACAGATGCAAGTAAAGCTGAGAGACGTGACATTAGGCAAGCCATCGGTCAGCAAATTGAAGACCATCCTGATTCCGTGGATTTCATTTTTTCATTGACAAAGCAAATTTCCAACATAGTGATCACTTGAATAAACAGAAAGTGCTTTTGGTCTCAGGCTCAGGAGCATCAGTATCACCCAATTACATAGAAAAAGTGACTGTTTAGAGTGTGTTGGGTTGTAACATAATGGCAATATCAGGCACTACTGGTTCGAGGATACTGGTGGATATCTGGTAACTGTGAACACAGAGTCATACATTCAACTAATGAGAAGAAAATTCATGCCAGCACTGAGGCGGAAGCGAGGAGATGACATTGATACTGTGGTTTATCAGCAGGTTGAAGCAACACTGCATTGCACCAATGCTTTGCTTAAATACCTCCACCGTTACTTTCCTGGAGACAGGCTCATCTCTCATCGTACAGATTACCTTTGGCCTGTGCATTCTTAGTTTCTGTTGGATACCTAAAAGACAGGGTCTATGCTAACAATACCCAAACTACTGATGCACTCAAGAATAACACTCGAACGGAGACCAGGAGAATTTCCCATGAGATGTTGGACAGGTTCTCTACAAACTTCAGTGTGTGAGTAACCACAGTGATTCAGCACCAAGAAGCTTGGATCGTGCACATTATGAACTATTGAGCTATGCCTGCAAAATGGTGGTGTACCAGGAAAGAACTTACACCACACAAAACTTACATAAAGCCAATGAAAAAATCGCTGTTTTTCTTTCAATACAAAATGCCATTTTATAAAAAATTGATATATCTTTAATGGACCACCCTGTAATTTTCTGCCATATTTAGTGATCTTTCCATAACATAAGATAATTAAGCTTATATTCTGTAGAGCTAGGTTTTTTTCGGTCATAGACTGAATTTTTTTTTAATGACAAAAAAAAGTTAAGTCATGTAGGTCATAATGTCTGAAAATATAGACTGGTGAACACTGTTATGGCAAGTTTTAATACTATTATGGGACAAATAATGGAAATATCTCAGCAAAAAAACAGCTGCAGAGTTAACATTATCTAAGCAATTCAATAGAACATTTTAACCTGATAGTGTGTCTCAATTAGCAAGATAAAGATTTTACTGATTGGTTTTGGCAGTTATAGAAAATAGCTGTCACACCATTTACAACCTCTGACAAACTCATTTTCTGTAGTTTCTGTTTNCTCAGCCTGACTCATTTCTGCGAAATTACTNATCCATGGGTAGAAAATGATATNCAATGAAAAATAAGCTTCTTTTCCAATCATAAACTATGATGTGAAAGTTAGGGCAAAAACATAACAACAAGAGTACGAGGTTTGGCATGAAATTCATCACTTAGATGAATTACTATAAAAGGTATAGTAAAAATGCCTATGCGTTTATCCTTTACACTGTATTACCTGATGGAAGCTCCTTATATAAGCATCATCAACCCAGACCTCAGCTACAGTTTCATCCAAGTACGGACCAAACACTCTTGAATATTCGAATCCACACGTGTTCTCTTCAATCTTTATCTGCTCATGGTATTTTCCTTCCTGTTTCATCTGATTCACCCATGTTTTTACTTTTTCTGCCCGAGTCATATACTCTTCTATCTTAAGTCGATAGTGTTTTTTCTTTTCTTGGTCCATGCAAGCTTAACAATAAATTGAACATTTGAATGCTTGCAACAGACACTAGAACACAGAATACATTTTATGATAGAGGCCAGTTGGTGCAATACATGAATGGGAACCAAGTACATTGCACATCACCACTGATGCTCCACATTCCTGCTAGGCAGTAGGCACATTCCATTCTCATGCTCATACAGTGAGGCACATCCCATTCTCATGATCATACACTGTTTGTATGATCTATCATTAGCGATCATTTCTGTGAATTTGTTATTGAAACACTATGCTTGTTATGCATTGAATCGAGCTCATTGTATGCCACCTTTTGTTTAGTTATGTATTTCTAGCCAAATTATTTGAAATGTGCCTTTGACCTTAGCACATCAGACATGGGGTCATTTTACTGCAACCTTTATTGGAGTGACATAATGTTTGACTTGTGCACAAGTCACAGTTGATCAAACGATGTTTCATGTGCATACAAAATTAAAATATTTTACAACTGCTCAGATTCATTCGTTTGATCTGTTTCATGCATGTCAAAAGCAGCTGTAAGCTGAAGTTTTAGCCTTCTTCATGCCACAAAGCAGAGTGCATCAGATTCATCCAATGTAGTATTTTAGTGTTCAAAGAGAAATCAACAATCACCTTTTGTCTGACATGAAATAGGTAATATATATATAGGATTACATCTTTATTCATAGTACATGACGTAGTGCCACAGGTGCAGTGGGTGCACATTATGGTTTTATCATGCAGAAGCATTAATGCCCCACACACTAGCTACACTGATATTACCAGTGCTTTTTCACGTGTTTTGAAAGACCAAAACAGTTTCTCAAATTTTTATAGTGGGCTCTCAAAATACAGTAGAATCTTGTTGCATAACCACCACCAAAATANACCAAAACCTTGCTTAATGTCCATAAAATCAATAATCAGCTCAAATAATTATGGTTCCTCAAAATGTTTTAACAGCACCAAGATTGAACTTTGAAAAAATCCTGAATATTACAGATAGTAGAGAATACAGTAGTTTTTGCTTCCACTAAGTATTCATTTAATGTCTGATTCATACTTTAAAAATCCAACATTTTTATTCATTTGATTTTCTGTTTTATAAGCTATGTGATCATAGCTTAGGACATGATTTTCTATACAAATCATCTAAAAGATAGAAAGCAATTCAAGGCCAGATTTGAAAATTCTGAATCAAATGATTTCAGCCACAGAAAAGGAATTGTAATGTCATGGTATAGCTGCAGAGATCTGCCCATCATTAATTTTGGATTAGTTTAGAGAATAAAAAGCATTAGCTTCACTTGAAACATCAAGTCTGAAGTCACATGCAACTGTTATACACCTAAATGATATAGAAGCTTGATGCTGCTATGGTAATGGCATATTCATGTATTTTTGTTATTCAAGTCATGAAGTAACATGAGTGCAGCAAAGGACAAACAACAACATCACACAGCAGAAATTAATTCCATTTTGGTGAAAATATAAAAACACAAGAAACTCAAGGTTTAGCAAATTGATGATTGTGTTCTAACATGTTCAACTCACAAAGGGTTGAAAAAAGAACATATGGGTCAACTGCTCAGCCAGCCCTGTTGCCTGCACAAATCAATATGAAGACACTTCTTCATATGGTAACAAAATGCATCGAATCAACATCAAATAAGTAAACAAAACCACATCAAAAAAACAGAGGAAGGAAAGCAAGTAGAAGTGTAAAGGTATGGGAAAAGAGTGGCATCAAAACAATATCACAGAAAAGTAACAAGCATATGATATGAAAGTCAATATGAATTTTGGCAAGATAGAAGGACATTTTTATATTGTTTTCCAAGCGAATAAGGCGAGAGAGATTTCAAAGTTTCAGGTATATCAGACCAAATTTTGGGACCAATATTTCAAAGAAAGCTGACTCAGGGTTGTTTTCATTTTGGGTAAATGCATTTTTGCAAAAAGAAGCAAACCTTATTTGATATTTGTGGACTGATGCAATATCAGAAAAGTAGTTATCATAAAAGTGTTTAGTAAGTTCACCATTATCAAGAATACATCATTTCTAATGGCAACTGACAATTGAATTAAATACGTTTGGTGTAGGCTATTCAAAATTTTGACGTTAGATATTATTTTAGTTTTATTATATTTAAGAGTTGTTACAGCTTTATTTTATTCTGCTGTCTAATTATTAGAGTGAGCAAAGTATTTTTATTCTCGGAAAGGAAAACTTTTTTTCAAAAGTTTTTTAGGAAAACTTTGAAATGAACAAAGGTTTTGTTGAGTGATGAATAGACAACGACAAATTGTACTGATAAAGTGATAAAGTGCGAGAGAAACAGCTATCCACTTATGAAGGGTACGTGGAAAAAATATGTAAGCACCTTACCTTTGAGAACTTCAAGCAATAAATCAATTCCTTCCTGATAGCAAACCAATGCAGTTTGATATCTACAACTCTTTTCCATTTCAATTGCCCGAGTTAATATTTTTGCAGCTGAAGATTCTACTCCTGATAGCAATCCAGATTTATTGCTCATTTTATCATGTATACTATCCTATTTATGTACACAAAAGAAACTGAAAATTCAAGAAAAAATCACAAATTGTGAAATACTTTCTCATTCTCTCCCGATTCAGTGCTGCCACTCTGTTGTTATGGAAAGTACTAGATTTCATGATTAAAAAAACATTAGATTAGATTCACAAAGTGTCAACAAAAGCACTAGATTACAAAGGCAAACATACACCAGAGAGGAGCGGACTGAAATATTTTGCGATCCCGTCCTGATTAGTGACTGATTTTTCAAAACGCAGTCCAAGTCTAATCACAGTTCAAAAGATTTTTCAAATGTAAAGTTCAAGTCCAAATGAAGTCCAAAAAATTTGAAAATTGTAGCCTTTTCAAAACAAAAATCCCCCGTTTATATTTCATTAACTCAGTCCAAAGTGTAGATGTTGCAATGGATGCTGATTTTGCGCATATGACCTAAGGTAACCTCGCATGATGAAAACGCTGAAAATACTGCTCGTTTCTGCGTCAAGGTACCAGAGATGAGCACAACAGAACTGGATCGGACTGGTTCAGGACTGAAGCTAATTTTGGCCGGATCAGGACTGGATCGGACTGCAATTTATTTGAAAATTGACGGATCTGGACTGGATCGGACTGAGAAAATTTTTGTTGTTTTAATGTGATTATTCTGAACATATCAAAAACATTTTAGTTGTGATCCGATTTCACAGGTTTGCTAAATGGTAGTGTATATTTTGCCATCAAATGCAAAAACTCTGCTGGATATATTTTGCAATTCGAAATGTATCCACCTTTGTTCACATATAACGTTGAGTAAGAGTTCTAGTAGCAACGTGAACATAGTTGAGTGGTTAGTGTTTACGCCTGCTGTGCGATTGTTCGTTGGTTCTGCTCTCACCATTTCTTTTGGTTTGGCTTGTAAAGGTTGCACCTTTGATAGGAGTGCTTTTAATGTACTTTTTCCAAACGTAAACGTTTAGGTTTTGCGTTTAGGGTGTATGTTTAAGTTTCGGTTTAGGGTTTACCTTTAGCATTTAGGTTTACGGATTAGGTTTCGGTTTTAGGTTCAAATTTTAGGTTTAGGAATTGGGTTTATATGTTTGAATTTTGGGTTTAGGTTTTGGATTTAGGTTTTGGGTTTAGGTCTTGGGGTTAGATTTTGGGTTAAGATCAGTTTTTTTTTAAGGAGAATGTTAGGTACCCAGTTTGGACTTGTAGGGATCCGATTTCTCTGATTCTAGGGACCCGGTTTTCAATTCTAGGGACCCGAATCAGGTCCCTAAAACACCTTAAAAAACCTGGTTTAGGTTTACATTTTGGGTTTACGTTTTGGGTTTACATTTTGGGTTGAGGTTTTGAGTTTAGATTTTGGTTTCAGGTTTTGGTGTTTGGTTTAGGGTTTTAGGTCATGTAACAAGGACCTTACACTAATCCAAGTGTATCGTCCTTGTCACTTGATCAATCCAAGCAATCGGATTCTCCTAATGGAAAAATACCTCCAGCAGTGCTTTTCCCTCTGATGCCTAATAGACACTTCCTTATCAAATTTTAGAAACGCCAAAAGGCTGTGTCTATTTTGCCTCATGAGGCAAAAGCACTGCTGGAACTATTTTGTCTTCAACCAATCCTATTTGGCTAAAGACAAAATAGCTGCAATAATTCTTTTGCCTCATGAGGCAAAATAAAAATACATGATTTTACACTGGCGGATCAGGACTGGATCAGACTGATGATTTTCAAAAATTTTGCAGATCAGGACTGAATCGGATTCAAAAAAAGGACTGGATCGGATTCAAAGCGCGATGGTAGTGTTGCGATCAGAAATCCCGATCGCCATGTGCGGAAAGCTTCACACCATGGCAGCAAGCAACAATAGAGATCATGCTCGCAATCTCTCTTTCTGTTGCTTGCTCGCGCTACATGTATAATGGATTTATTCTTCACGCACATCCCATTCGTGGTGAATCACACAATCAACGCAACGCCACCGGAGAGGTTGCAACAGTAGTGCTTATGTCTCCTGTAAAATGTCTTTTTCCAACTCTCAAGTGTGCACCCTCTGGTTGGTTGCACTGTTTCAGCAGGGAGCTCATCACCTAACACTTAGTCCTTTGTTTATTTCTTACTGGAACATGATGAAATGCCTCTTTCTCCACAGGTTTTTGCTTCTCGATTCATTGCCGTGTGAGTAAGTCAGCAGGGAGCAAGTATCGCTGATTCATGTCGCAGTTGAGGTTGTACCTCCTGTCGTTTCAGGTGTGTTACAATTGATGACATCAATGTCTTATTGTGGTCTGCCGTTTTGATGAAATTTTTAAATTTTCTCACTCCCCTCATGAAAAAGTTTGTTGTAGGAGCGTGGTTGCTAGAAGCTCACCTATATAGTGCTTGTTGCATGCATTGTCAACTAATTTCTGTTGAGTAATTGCTGATGTTTGTTGTGTCGGATGACTATCCATTACCATGCCTTCTTATAGCAAGGAAAGTTCTTTGCTGTCTTATGCAAATGCAAAGACCTTTCTGCTGTTGAAAAGAAAAGTTGTGACAAAGCTGATATCAAGAGGTTAATACTGAAATGTCGTAACAGTTCGTCTGCTTATAGTACTGTTTTAGGTGAAGATTTGTCGAAAGACAGATTTCATAAACCTGTTAACGTATGTCCTAAACGTTTCAGCAAGAATGTTTGGGACATTTTGTAAACTGTTTCTTCTATTTTGTGCATACTTTCCCAGAAAACATACTTCATTTTTTCGATCTGATAATGTTCTTACGCAGGTCGAGCAAAACATCGAAAAGATGAGCTAATTTGTCGCCAGGTGCAAGGTGATGAACGAAAAAATACGATGAAGTTTGTTGAGCATCAACTTCCACGTGCTT
>JGI24158J21664_10006578_pt1 | contig 15342 bp, 11 predicted proteins | sample Ectturendosymbi3_FD_21664 | JGI IMG/M metagenome (IMG submission 21664) | reverse complement strand
AGGTGGCCCGTTCGAAAAGTTTGCGAAAGTCACTCCGAAAGGAATTTCTTGACCAGATTTGTATTGCACTATATTTTATCATTGTAACACCTGAGTTTAAACGTGCTTTTGGTTAAGCAAATTGTCGAGGTTTGATTTGTCTTGTATTATACCGATAAACATCTGTAATGAGTTTAAAATAATTTTTAAGCGTAACAGTTAGCTGAGAGTTTGCATGTTTGTACATGACTTTGCTCACTTCAAGATTGTAATTTTTATGAAAAGGTCTTATGTTAAAATGATCTTATGTTAAGGGTACTTTCTTCTATGCCTATAGCGCCATCGTGGATAGTTTCTTTTTTTCTTGAGAAGCATTACATTCGGCAGTATTGTCGATGACTGACTAACAAGTTTCGTTTGTGCTTGTTTCAGTCAGTGTTTTCATCAAGGTGGTTGCTATTTTGAGTGTGATAAAATCGTGTACCTGCAGCTATACCCGTGCACTACGTTTTTTGATAACCTACAGTTGCGCATATCATAACTACCTCGCCAAATTTGGCTTCGGGACCTAAATCGGGCTTCAAAAATAAATGTCGGGTTCGGGCCGGGTTCGGGCCGGGTTCGGGCTTCAAAATGAGCCCCGTTTACAACACTGAATCAGGGTGATTGTCCTCATCCAAAAAAGGGAGACAAAGCACAGGTGAGCACTAACTTATTCTCACTACTGTGGCATCTTTCTCCTTGGCCTACATGGAGAGGTTTATGCCAAGTGGCTTGAAATAAGATTCGCAAAATAGTTGAACCAAAGCTAGATAATTCCCAGTGCGGTTTTCGTCCCGGGGTAGCACTATGGACCAAATTTTCACTCTCCGGCAATATTTTGAAAATTTTAGGAGTTCGTCAAAGACGTCTGCAAATGTTTTGTCGACATCGAGAATGCATACGAAGGGTTCCCCGTGAAAACATCTATGGGGAGTGTTGCGGAAGTCCGGTGTTGATGGACGCCTGTTACTGGTCGTCAAATCATTGTATTCCTTCTCAGAAATTTATGTCCATTTCCGCGAAGGTAAATCACAACCACTCACCGTTGGTTTTGAACTCCGACAAACAAGGGTGGTGCTGTCACCACTCCTTTTCATAGTCAATATGAATTGGATAGGCAGTACTAACCGAGTCAACGAGGGTGTTACTGTTGAAAGCTGCAGGATCACCCGTTTGCTTTTTGCGGACGGTTGATCCTGATTACATGTGAAAAATGTCGTCAACATGCGCTTGATAAATTTTCATCTGCTTGCGACCAAGAGAGAATGAAACTTAGCGCTCTGAACATACCGAGGTATTATGTCTCTTCAGAACACAAGCCAGTGTACGCTACACGTGAGCGCCAAAACACTGCAACAGGCCGAGAATTACCTCGGAGTGGAAACTCACAAGTTACCGAAGGCGGAACAAGGAGCTTGATACACTGGTTGTTAGACCAAACGCAGTCTATCGTGAGCTACTGCTATGTGGTCACAAGATGGGCGCTTTCAAACATCGCAAATTTGTCAGTTTTTAAATCGGCTTTTGTTCCAATCCTCACCTACGGCCATGAATCATGGGTAATAAATGAACGAACAGACGATCATCTCAAGCGCATCCGGCCAAGATGGGATTCTTGCGAAGAATTCATGGCGCGACATTTGGAACAAAGTGCGCAGCTGTGAAATTCGTAATCCCTGAATGTCGAGACACTTCAACCTTTTGAGCGATCTCAGCTATATTGCTTCAGTCAATGCGTTTAGAATGTCCTAGGAAAAGCTGGCGAGACAAGTCCTGTTGGCTACACCCACGAGAAAGCGGCTGAGAGGAGGATCAGGGGTCATATGGCGTGACAATATCTCCGACCTTGTTTGGTCTTGTGTTGATGCGAAGCCAGAATAACTGCTATTGACTGAGAGGTATTTCTTAGGGTTGCTGCCCCCACAATTCTCCCAGAGGAAATGCGGATATGAAAATAAATGATTGAGATGTTGATAAGTTGGTTTGATGTGGTCCAGCATACATTTTTTCATATGTTAGGGCAACACTGCAACTTCTAGCTTGATCCAATGTCAGCAAGGATAAAATGACACCTGCGTCTTAAACCTTTAATGCGCGGCAAAGCTATTATGATTGATTAATTTATTACATGATATACTTTAACCACATTTTCACTGTTTAAAAAATCAGATATGTTCTTCTTGTTGTTTGAAGTTTTTCAGTGCGTTTCAGCTAACAATTGCTGAACATGCCGTGTGTCACTTTTAACATCGCTACTACTCACTGTCTGTCTCAAATTACTTGATCTTTGATTTGTTATTACCTATAAAAACAATGAGAGAAATGCCCTAATGCGAAATAATTATATGCCTTCACGTTCACAACACTCAAAATGTCACTAACATCGACCTCTTGTGTTCATGTCCTATCAACAATTGTCCGACAAATTTTCCAAACATCGCTGAGTTATAAACATTAATGTAGATCAAAGCAAAATGTGGATTAATGACGCACACATTCTAATCTCACATACCTGTTAACATGAACGAATGTCTACAAAGTGTACAATACCGAATCTGTTTATGCGTCTTTTGCTGCGTAGTTACGACAGCTCCAGAATTCTACGCAATGTTTTTCTGTCATTAATTGTTAAGAATACACATTTCTTTTCAGAACTCCACTTACACGAGTTTGAGCAACAATTTACATTACCTTCAAAGATTCATCTGCTTGATTCAGAATTGGTAGAAACTCTTGAACGAAACCTACTTGAAGCTTATCAGTGGAAAAATGATTATGTCTCGAAAGTGATCGTTAGAAATCGGAATACTCTGAAGAGTGGAGTTGTCAGGTTTAATTTAAAGAATTTTTACTCTTGCTAATAAAGGTTCTGTTTCCTGAAAATTGATTTCAAGCCTTACAAACAACTTCAGCATTTCATTCTGTGTTTCACACGATTTCGTAAATCTGTTAAATAACTCCTTTATCCTGTAAAAGCGGATAAATGAGTTCGGGCTACATCTATGCAAAACATCCGAAAACGCCTCTCAAGACCACGTAAAACTGTTTAAAACGTCGAGAAGTTACACATCTGGTTTACAACACCGAAAAAATCTTGATTTTGCAAGATAGGGTGAAAGCAAATCTCCTTGACCAGCAGTAAGCGTTTTCTTGCAAATATTGTGATAGTGGTTTGTGAACTAAAATCTCCTAGTTACAACGTTTTATTTAAAAATACTTAACAAAATAATTAAACATTTTTTTTAAAACTCAGCTTCCGATCCTTATCAGAAGCTTTTTAAACCTAACTGAACATTACTATAGCTTGGAAAATGATGATATGTCATGGTTAAAGCTTTCAGGTGCAGTTTAGTGACAGATCAGCTCGTGTTTCGATACATTTTTGCTGTTACAAAACCATCCAGGGTCGCAACCAGGAACGGGCAAACCGGGCATTTGCCCCAAAATTTTTGCATGCATGATGCCATTCACGTACTTCACATGAAAAGTTATTTCTTGAGACTGTGTTACCTCTACGTGAACTTCTCAAGACAACTTTGTCGCATACGGGCTGCGTCATATTGGATAAAACTATTANACAATCACTGTACCANGTTTCCGAAAACTCCCAGCACAGAAAAGGAGTCAATCTGAGGCGCTAGTTATGAGGNAAAACCAGTCCCGCCGCCACGGGGGGTTAGGTGGGCTTATTCCCCTCAAACAAAGCACCAAACCCCCCCAAATTGAAAAATTAAATGTTATAAATCAATGCAAAATTTTTTTCTGGTTGCGGCCCTGAAACCATCCATCATCTATCGGTATCACTTCGCCAATACACAAGAATAGAATACAGTACAAGGCAATTAAAGTGATGAAATGTTGTGCTGAGCGGCGAGTTGAGTTTCTTTGATCTATGTGTGGTGGCCATTACGAACAGTTCTAAACTAGAAGTGTCTCTCTTGTTGGCAATATCCTATTTCGAAATGTTTCAGCAGCCCAAGAATTGCCTGGTCTATACGCAACTCAAAATCTTATGTTAATCAGGTACTGGGTGCAAGTCAAAGACATTTACCATTCGGCAATCAACCTTCTTGCCAACTACATTGTTTATCGCCAGCACCATCAACTGCAATATCTTCGAGGAGTTCCTATGACGTGTAAGCTCTTAATAATGATGCATTAAAACGTCATGCCAAACGATCGCTTGGCTACCTTCCTAAACTTTATCTCACTATTGTTTTTGTATTCACTTTTTGAATAGCTCACTGCATCTACAAGGAATATTCCAATTATACTTTTAACGTGACGCTGGTTGGAAGTGAAGCTTTTTCAAACGAGAAGTGCGAAAATGGTGAGAATTCACTCTGGATCTTTATTCGCATTTCCGTAGTTTCGTCTCTCTGATCAGCTTAACCAGCTAAGTTCAAATGTCGACAAAAGAAAATGTTTCGGGAAAAGATAAAAATAATCGTTTTCAAACTGAACGTATCGACATGAACATTTGCGACGTTGCAAGTTTTTAGATGTGGAGAAAACGTTCCTTTATAAAGAATGGCCATGCTGTTTTTCTACTCATGCCATTCGATACAATTGTTTTTTGCGGTCTAAAGTTTCTCACTTCATACGTTGATTCTGGTTGCTAATGGAAGAGTTGCAGTCGCAATCTTTGACATAATTTTATCCAAATCGTTTGTTTACAACTTGTTACGCTGATGCTTTAATTAACGATGCACTTAATTTTGACTTCTTTTCTTGCTAAAATGCTTCAAAAATACGGAAACGCATTTATCAGCTACAACACATAACATCTTTTCCAGGACGTTCGATAGCGAATATGAAATGTGTTTCTCATCATATCACCACAGCTCTCGGCGTGCTTTCCACATCAAAGTTTGACTTGGAATCTTTTGCAAACGTTCCATGCGACGTTAAAATTGCAAGTTTGACGGTATGTTTGTTTCTTGCTCCACCAAAAACTTTCCATTAAAAAAATATCTAAAAATCGTTAAATCAAAAAAGTTCTGCAGTAGAAAGCAATTGCGAAGTGAAACCGTTAAACAATTTAAAATTAAGTATGTTCATGGAAATGCGAGCGATTCGTTTGATTTACTTTTTCAAATGCAGTACGTTCTACAAGAAACCACTAACCAGATCGCATCATCGAAAGCTATCCTTGGAGTTGCTTGCATTGTTTGTTTTACTCATTTTTTTATGATTGCTTTTATGTTTTGGTGACGTGAAACAAGTTTCTATAATTTTTTCAGCTCGATGTAGTAAATGTCACTGAAGACAAAGTTGAAGAAACAGCTGAAAAGCTAAAAGTCGTCACATCCGGTGTGACGTTGACAAAAAACGAAACGAAAGAAGTTGCCAATGTTGTTGAAATTATCGCCGAGATTGCTGAAAAAGACAAAATTAAGGTTGGGTCCGCTACAGAAAACAACATGTGACATTGCACTGCTTCACAAAAAATAAACTATTTTAAGGAATGATGTGATATTTCACAGCAAGATTTCGTTTCACAACCAGCATTTCATGCCACTAGCCTAGTGCTTCCCGAGCCTTCGTTGCGACGACTAATATATTATGAGTAAACGAAACACATACCATCAGCGACCAACATTATTAAATCACTTTCAAATTTGAGGTCAAAAGCTTGTTGCTACGGATTTTTGTTTTCTTTACGCTAGTGTCAGTCACGCAATTAAACTCGTCAAAATTGCGAAAGAAAACTTACCAAGCCGCTAATACACAGTATCGTGATTTGACACATAAGATTAGAAGTAACGTGTCGTTGCCTTCGTGTAAACTGCGGAAGAAATGCTAACATTTGTTGAGCTTATGAAGCAAAACAATAGCTTCTTCCATAACGTCTTGAAATGCTTAATAAGCTTGTTCACACAGCTTTTACTGTGGGGTGAAGTTTTTGACTGGTGTCAGGTTAACTCATAACTACACAACTGCCAAATGGTCAACTGCCACCAGGGTAACAGCATCTGTGACGCGTAGTTGCAAATGTTTTTTATCGGTAGTACACCTTTTTCGCTTGCACGCCAAAGTCATAGCTCCAACACTCCTTAAATTTATGCATTATCAAGTTTGTAACCTTGGTCTCCCAAGGGTACTGCGGCACCCACGTAGCCTTAAATAAAGACTTAGTAGTAAGAGTTAACAACAGCAGACAAATATTCAAACGGTATATTTTGTTGGGGAAAGACATACATTTTTTATTTTTACCGCGCCAGAATTTCAGGCTATTTTGTTATATTTAGATTAGTTTGTCCTAACTGCTCAGTGAACAAAAAACTGTACGACAGTTTCTTGCAAGACAAGGGCAATTGTCCGGATGTCAGTTGTCTAGTTCGCCGTTGTCCTAGAACAGTGGTTTCCAACCAGAGAGGAATTCCTCCCCAGGGAGGAATTCCATGAGTTCAGGGGAGAAATTTCCACTTTATAGTAAAGTAAATTATTCATTGTAAGTGTCGTACTTTTTTAAAGTTTACATTGGTTCTTGCTATCATTTATATCAGCTTATATTTTAAAGTTATTTCGTGGACTATCACTCGTTTTCGTTGACCAACTTTAGTGCCATTATTTAACAACAAATAGTTTTTGTCCCACTTTTATTGATCAAGTTATTGTCGTCAATAGAGACCATTGTTCCAATTGTAGGTAATACTAGCATATGAACCCAAGCAAGGGAGAAATGAAAGTTCTGTAGGGGAGGAAGGAAAAGTTCCAAAATAAGCAAAGGGAGGAAGGCATCAAAAAAGTTTGGAAACCACTGTCCTAGAACCTTTTCAGCTGGATTGAGGTTAACGTTGAATTGAACTAAACTTCGAAAAGTCAGGGAAATGTTGTAATAAAGCAATTTGAATTCCAATTCATTGCACACTAATTTACAAAGGAATTCAAACAAAGTTTAGAGTAAATATTTTGGAATGCCTAAACTTTTTTCATAACTTTTGCTGGGTTCAGATTTCTCCGACATTATTGGAAGATGTCTCAAGCGTCGCTAGTCACGTGGCCAATGCTTTCAAAGCCATTGATGAAGCGACTGCAAAGGCAAACGCTGGTGAAAAAAATCCTGACCCTTCACCTGCCCTGAGTGCTGGCGAAATTGAGAAGAGACGATTGGAGGAGGAACGGAAACAACAAGAAGAAATCAAACTTCGACAAGCTATTGTTAAAACCGTCACAATTTTGGCAAAAAAAGTTGTTTTGGAAAACATGTCTAAACCAGTTTTAGAAATAGAAACTGACTTTATGAAGTTGCAGGTGAGAAGAGTGATTAAAAAATTCCAAGCGTCACGTCCCAAAGTGTCAAAGTTTCCAAGTGTCACGTTTTGGGAGATACGTGAAATAAACAGGACTATGGTGTTCAAAATTAAGCTAGGCTCAGAAAATATAAAATTATGTTTTTGAAACAATTACATTATGAAAAAAATGCTCAAATTATTGTATAATGTCAAAACTTCAGTGAAGTTTGACAGTTACCCTAATTTACAGTGCGTTAAACATTTTTAAACAAAAACCTTCAAGCAATAAGAGGCAGTGCATGTTTGCGAATTTAAATTGAGGAACTGCGTAAACATAAGCGCTGTTTTTGCAACAATTCACCAAAATTGTTTACGCTTCTTACAGTGGTGAAATTGTTGTAGAAAATACAAAATTAAGCAAACATCAACAATGTAGTTTACTTGCCATGGCTTACTAGCAAAATAATCTTAAGAACTTAAATCCGTGATCAATGATTTATTATTTTGAGTCTTTCAATAAAATCGATAGTGCTTTCATTAAAAAAAACAACGTTTAGCGTCACAGTCGGTTAACATACAGTGCTACGTATTTCGTTGTAGCAAGTTTGTTTTTATGTTGCAATTCGTCGATTGTGGATAATATATGGAAAAAACTGTTGTATTCTTATTTCTTGTGTTCTTTGTCTTCGAACAATCATCCAAAGTTGCCACTTTTGTGTTACTAAGTTACCATTACAATGCACACATATACTTTAAAGTTAGATGAACATTTTGATGTAAAACTGAACTACACGGAACCTTCACAAATGCTACAAACTACAACGTAAGTTAAAAAACACACTTTCATAACAAACGTTGATTTTTTATGGTGTGAAGGTAGCTGATCAAACAGCTGAGGATGAGCCAGAGGATGTATGGTATGCTCCAGAAGTTCGACCTGAATATGGAGATGCCAGTGTTTACGCTGTGAATATATCGATACCCACTGCTGCTCTTCAACAAGCGTGGTCACAATCAAACAAATCCAAGTTAAGAACGACCTTTCTGTATTACAAAGGAGGAGAGTTATTTCTGTCAAAACAGAAAGTTGATGGGGTAAAAGAAACAAAAATTTTTGCTTTGATATTTCATTCAAAACATCGAAAACTACACCGCAGTTGCAGAGAAACAAAACACACGACTAAACTTTTATAATTAATTTATTTTCATCAACACTATTTTTGAAAAACTGTTAACGTTTCTTGTCAAATAAAAATTGAATTACATTTTGAAGATCCAGTGGAACAATACGGCATAACAGCCAAATTCGCTTTCGTTTAAAATAGAACACTACGGAATAACAGCCATACTAACAAATAAACGAATGAGATGAAACTTCGCAGTATTTTTTTGTTTACATTTCAGCAACACCTCCCCACAAGGGTGACAGCTGCTAAATCTGATCGTAAAGTTTTTGCCATAAATCGATGTCGCGTCATTTATGCATCTTCAGTCCCGCACATTGCAAGCAACAGATTATAGCTGAAATGATGAAAAATTACATGAAGGCTTAGAGAACAATCGCAAACTCCAATTTGAAGCATACGTTTGCATCACCGAAATCAAATAGCAAACTAACCACCGTTATGGGACGACTATAGCTTCACGCAACTGCTGCTATAAGACTTACAAACATTTTTCGGCCAATGATGCCTAACTAGGAGCCGCTGACCACCGTTCTTGGGAGTTAAACTTTTAGTATTTGCCCGAGATCGACACGTTTTTTTGCAAAAGATTACAGTATTTGCTACATGTATATTTCTGCAAACGTTGAATTATGTAAAAACAAACGACCTCATTCACAGACAGAATATATTTGACATGCAATGGAATTACGTGTGTTTGTAAACTTTTTACAAGCAATTATCTTGTTCAATTTTTCTTATTCAATGGTTGCAGACAATTTGTAACATAAAATATTTCTACAAGATCGGTTTAGATTCACTTACAAAAAACTTAATTACAAAACGCAAATTTCACTTAAAATAAAACAATTTGCATTAACAAAATGTTAATTCCGATTTGGTAAAACTTTGTTGATTATGTTTTCTTTTGCATCGATTTCTGATCAGGTTATAGCCGCTGAGCTTGGAGATAACACAAGTATATCCAACCTCCCCTTTCCTGTCGAAATCTCGCACAACAATGAGAAAACAGTTTATGGAAGACAACAATCTTCAGAACTTGTGGTATGGCATGAAAAACTAGAACAGTTGCTCGATACGGTTTTATTCGCAGCTTTTATAACTAGCAGGTGTTTTTCGTTGAAAAAAATTGCTTTCACATGAAAATCGATTCGTTCAATAGTATTTCATATTGCAGAGGTTTTTCCAAAACGTGCAAAAAATATGTTCAAAACTATTACAAATTATTTCCCTAAATCGTGTAATAAAAGTTATTGGAACAAATAACATTTGTTCAAAGTAACAAATTTCATCATGATGTTATCAACGACAAAGTTATATTAGTATCTAAGCATATTGCGATTGCTTACAACAGTTCATAACAAAAATCTTTACCTTCCCTAAAACATGAACGGGCAAGTGCAGAAAATTATATGGGCACAAAATGTTGCATCAAGCAATCGTTCTTGCAAACCTAACACAGGAACGTCGAAAGTGCCTCAAAAAGCACGAAACCAGGAGAAAGTGAGTGACATACAACAATGTAAAATCATACACCTTTTCACAGAACTTATCCATCACTGTATATTGCTACTTCACAACACTAAAAACGTCTATCACACAGAAACCAGTGGGATGTCAGCTTATTGCGAAGTGACTCAAGGTGTCGACGATGCGTGAGCGTCTTGTCCAACGCTACTCGAGGTTTTTGGGTTTGAAGTAGAAGGGCAGGGTTTCGTTATTGTGGCCGACTTTCAGCTCACGTTTAGCTTCCTTGTTGTTGAGGTTGAACATTGCCTACACCGTTTTTGTTGTGTTGAGCTTAAGCTTCCACCTCTGGAAGTATTCACGTACGGTTGCTATGGTCTTTACTCAGCACGCCTTCCACAGTTTGTCAGTCACTATCACCATGCATGATTGATAGTTCGTCAGCGTATGCGTACTTTCTGGAGACTGTGGTTGGCAGGTCAGACGTGTAAATGTTGAGGAGAAAGGGATGCCAGGAAGAATTCCTGTGGGACGCCATTCTTGATGCACCGTAGCGTTTTCCGTTTGCCGTTTTCTGTGGTAAGGCTGAAGCTGCGATTACCAACCATCCCCATGATTATGCGCACCATGTGTCTGTCAGGTAGCAATAGCAACAGCTTGCAGATGAGGCGCGGTGCCATATAGTGTGTAGGCTGCTGTGACATCGACAAACACAGCTCCGGCCTTTTTAACCGAAAGCTATCCTCGATGTCCTGTGTAAGCAGGGTGACCTGATCTAGGGTCGACCTCCTGCTTCTGCGGGAACAATGGGTCGACGATTGGTTCGACACGAGCATAGGTGAGTCTCCCGTGCATTATGAAGGGGACACAGNGCGACGTAGAGATANATGTAATGACGATTCTNGCTGACAGTAAAAACACTTTTTTTAAATGTCCATTCTGACTCCATTTAAATCACTGGTTGTTTCATTATTGTTTCTTATACAATTGCTTCTCAACTTGATACATTTTCCTGATAAGTTGGTTTGAATCTGATATTTTGTCAACGAAACCTCAAAACTTCCGTTTCAGACCAACTTTACCTTACACAAATGTGTCTTTTGGGATGAAAAAAACTTGGACTGGTCTACAGATGGTTGTATCCTGTTGGAAACCTACCAGCCTCCTCGGTGTGCATGCAACCATCTGACCAATTTCGCATTAATTGTGGTGAGCGTTCTCAAACTTTGAAGAAACTTTCAGTTATGGAAAGCTAGAATAGCTGCTACAAGCATAGTAAAGTAATGCTGTTATATGCTTGCTTTTTTAGGTTATTTATCTTTAAACCACTGATTAAACAAACAATTTAATTACCTGTGTTTTGAGTCTCTAAAAGAAACACGTAGGACGAACTTAGCACTCTAACGCGTTAACCTAGAGAGATATCAAGGCTGACGTTACTGCTGACGATTCATTACTTTCACCTTAAATACATGATAGAGCATGGAAAGGCAAGAAAGTGAAATAGATTGTTCACTAACTAAAATTGTTGGTAGTTTTTCTAAGCTCAATGTTGTTCTTGATAAATTGATTTTTCCATTGTATGCTGAGCATGTTTTATCTTCTCAGTTCGGCTACGCACCGGACATTTCCGCTTTGATTGCATTTGAGACAACCGCCATTCATATAGATTAAAGCTTCTTTGTTCAATTGTGGTCATGTCCGAAAAACACTTTGATCTTTTCCGTATTTTAATTACTTGATAGTTTAATTTCTCATTGACGTCCAGTCCTAAATCTTTGTTTAAGCGATTATGGACTGTAAGTGCAAACGGAACCCAAAATTAGGCTTACGACAGAAACGCATCATACTTAAGTATTTGAACTGACGTTCTTAGAAAATATTCATGTTGACGGTTCTTTTTCTTGCTTTGTTGTCCGAACGTTTTGATCAGCTTCACTAACGTTTGCCACGAGTTTGCTCTAAACACCTTACTTTTGCTTTCTTCCTTTTGTTTCAAGAGCTTTGTAACTACTGCTGATTTGCTAATCATTATTTTGACGTGATAATCTTTGTATAGTCATTACGTTTGTGAAAATGATGACCAGAGTTACAATGAATACTTTGTACATTTTTAGCCTAGGAAAACTTGGTCAATCAATATTTCAGGCGAGTTCACTTTCAGATTTGTCTTCTATTTTGTCATTGATAGACTCACATTTCTGTTCCCTCCGATTACCATCTCTCCATCATCTCGACGATAGGTTGTTCATTTTCAATCGCATGTTTGATTATCACTATTTCGCTGCACTTATTCAAAGCGTGAGTTTGTTTCGGCTTATGTTTGAATTTTGCAAAAGTCATTGTTGTTGCAAACAGCGAATTAAGCGTGAAACGATGTATAGTATATATCTGAGTACAAGGTATCTTCGAAAATGTGGAAATGTTCGTGGTAGAATGCACATTACACATATCGAAATCATTCTCAGTACAGTATATAAAAAATTCTCGTTTGCTATAAAAACGTTGTTTTTTTCATGGAACGAATGCGACCACAGAACGCTTATAGGTAATTTGTTTGCAATGAAATATTTAACGATGTTTCAAGTTCGTGACAATCCAGTTTTTAAGTCTAAAAGCAAGGCTTTCGCTTATTTAAACAACCTTGTCACTGATTAGACAAAAAAGTTTGGTGATCCATGGACTGGGACAACCGTGCAAATATAAGTTTGCATTCACTTTCAAAGGGTGTATTGGCATTGTTTATTGAGGGCAAATTATTCACAAAAAACAAAAATTGTTATTTTTACCATCAAATCCACACGGGATCATTTTTAGCAATGGATGTCTTTTGCTATACACAGCCTTGTAAACTCTTTCTTATACAATGACCATTTCGTTTTTTTGACAGAGACACCAGAAAGCGTGATCAAACCAAATACCAAATCCATATGTGCTGCAACTTGCTGGCAGTCTATATTGTATTTTTGTTTGGTATCGAAGAAGTGAACGACTATGGCTGGTGCACATTCTTGGCTGCATTGCTTCATTACACATTGCTTACTACCTGGCTCTGGATGGGAGTGTACGCGAATAAGCTTTACTTGGTATTCTCAAAGGTTGGTTTGCTTCTGCGTCAAACAGTGATCCGCTGTTTTTTTCACTTTGATTGAATCGTTGGTGAACTGCGATAAAGTGCAAAAGCTATTACAAAGTATGTCATCCAAAAATGTTTGCACAGATGAAACAGTAAAATGTGCAAACATTCAAAAATGTTCAAAAATGTTTGCACAGATGTAACGGATGTAAAATTCTTTTATGACCAAAAATGTTTGCTTATCTCTGGTGATAGGCTATTTTCTTTTCAAATGACTCTTTTGAAAAGTTGACAAAAAATAGAGTAGACGCTCAGAACAGAGTAGAGTTGGTTGTTTGAACACCAACAAAATACACGAAAACTTTTTTTCCGACCATCTCGGCATTTAGATAAAATAGTTGGGATAATGTCTTAGTGATCGTCAGGACAAGATCTAAAATCCTGATGAGCTGGGACTTCACTGATTGTACGAGGTCATACAATCATCAATTACTTACTAAAACATTCCTTAAAATTTTTCGCCAAAGCTTGGTTGAAAGTAACCGATGCAGACTTCTAGTTGTACCTGAGTCGAAACACAGCACGTCATTGGCAAACACTTCTTAACAATTACTCATGAAAATGTAATGTGTCTACAATCATTTTTTCTATCAATCGTCTCAGCATATAAAAGAGATAATTCTGCATTTCAGAACCTCCCTGTGATGTATTTGAGTTTTCAGATGAATGTTACGGCGAAATATGCTAGTGGAAATCTATTTTGCCTAAATTTGTTTAATAATGCTTGAGTCTATCTTTAGTGAGATTCAATAATTTGGATCTTGTTTTTATGGCGTCCAATCACTCGCAATGCATTTTTTCTGATTATCGCAACACGATAATGTATTTTCTTTATCTATATTATATCAAATAGAAAAAAATACAATGAACCGAATTTTCAATTGAAATTGTTTGAAATAAGCAAAAATAACTTTTAATGTGGCAGTCAAGAAAAACTTACTTGGACCCAGTTACAATTTCAATATTTCAAAAAATATTATCCGACTCGTGAATCACGATCAATTCTTTTATGCAAAATTGTACTGTTGCACAAAATTGTTCAAAATCAAACTGCTCATTTCACATGCTATTTAGGGAAATTCAGAAAGTTTAACCGAAGATTGTTTTCAGGTTTTCGACGTTTCGAACAAAAGATACTTCCTGAAAGCAACGCTCTTTGCTTACGTTGTTCCATTGATAGTTGTTGGAACAAATGTCGTCCTCACTGTTGGTTACTTAGACAAACAACAAAAGACACCATTTGTGGAGGAAGGTGCAGAGTATGCCTACAGATCTGAAAGCAACGTGAATGCAAAATATGTATTTCTGATGTGCTTGACAAACTGACACATTACGAGTTGTAGTGAAACCAATGCGTAAAAAATAGGAAAAAATGAAAATCACAATCTTTGTTTACAGTAACTTCCATTTTGAAAAACACTGTTCGAACTTTTTGTGCAACATTTAACCAGACTAAAAACTGCATCTGTATAACTTGGAAATAATTTGTCAAATGTGAAATGCATCATTCTATAACATATTTTGAAACAAAAAGTTGAATAAGACCATTGAAAGGAACAAATCAAAATGTTTGGAAGCGTACTTTTTGGAAACAATTTTCAGATGATGCAGAAATGTAACTGCAAAATTTCAAGCGTTGGAAGAAGCGGGTTATCTGATCACGAGATTCACAAGTATTTTAGGTATCCCTGGCATACCTTCCGATTTTGCTTAGAAATAATAAATGTGTAGGAATATTAAATCAGCGATGACGCAAAAGCATCTTATGTCAATGCAAATACTGAACGCAAACAAGTTTTTAAAAAATGAACAAATAGGTATTTCAAACAAACAGTACAAAAGATTGCTACTTCAAATATTTACACAACGAAAACATCGGCAACCGAACACAACTTCAGTAACTAAAATAGTTTCCTTTCAGTTTCAGTTGGAAAACAAGTGCTTGAAAATATAAACTTTGAATTGAAACTGTTTCTCAGAAAGCATGTCTATGAGTTTAAAACAATAGTAATCAACCCTTAAAAGTGGCATTGCAATTTTTGAAGTGCAGCTCCCAATTTAATCCAAATTTCTCCCTACCGTTACAAAAGTAAGCACCAATTTTGTGTGATGATAATAGTAATTTCGATCATGGGCGCAATTTTGTTGCCAAATGTGGGGGGACATCTTGGTGTGAATCCAATATAGTGATCGGGTCGATGCACATGTGATGTTTTATATATACAGTTTCCCTATTTTATTTCAAGAGGTGTTTTGAGGGCAACACTAATCACGCTTTTTCCTTGCAGATGATTTA
>JGI24158J21664_10006577_pt1 | contig 15342 bp, 11 predicted proteins | sample Ectturendosymbi3_FD_21664 | JGI IMG/M metagenome (IMG submission 21664) | reverse complement strand
GCCACGGGGAGCATTAGCATTCGGGGGCAGTGCCTCGAATTTTTTCTGCATCCCAAATTTTGTTGTGCTCAGAAAACTTTGTTTTAAACATATAATAATAAAACAAAAATCTTGCCCCCTAAAATGTAATTTCCCTCCAAACCTTAAAACCTGGCTGTGGGCTTGGATGTTATCATCCTACTAAATATTCTTTTTATCTTAAGTTGCACATCACTCGGTTAATATAGTTTTGGCCGATACCGCAGGTCATTACCCAAAAGTCTCTTGAAGCGTAAAACTCGGTGACATTTTAAAAGTTGGACCCTTTCAAAAGAACCGCGCAGCTTATCAAGCAGGCTTTCGTTGCCGCGTTTTAGCGCAGCTTGTCATAAGGCGGCACCCTTTTTAAGCTCGCCCTTGAAAATCTGGAAATATCAAACGAAACTCGTGCTAGACGTTCAAAACCAATGCGGTTTGTACTGAATACTCTCCCGAAAAGTGTTCTGAAAACTCTGAAATAAGGCTTTGACACCCGAACATATTTTACGGATTTTCGTTTTCTGCACAAGGCCTGTTGCTATTGCCATAACGTGTTCAAACGTCGTGTTGTGAAATGAAGATGCATATTTTGCAGAACGTGCGAGGTACTTGCCAGTGACACCCTCGGGCAGTTCAGCTGTGGTGTTATGATGTTTTTCAGCTGTGTTATTATGTTATTCTGCTTTGTTATTGTGTTATTCAACTGTGTTATTGTGTTATTCAGATGTGTTATTGTGTTATTTAGCTGTGTTATTGTGTTTGGCAGCATGGTTTTGAGATTGCTCCCACGAAACGCGAGCCGCAATAAAAGCGTGAACAAGTCAAAAGCAAAATTATTTTCTTTACGCAGTGCGTGGTACAGCGGCAATGCTATATAATCCTGCATTCTACTTGCTCAGTATGGCCAAAGTAACGGAGCTACTGGAAAAAGAAGAATACACCGAATTTAACGAACCCGACATGTTGATGGCGTCACGTGGTACTTTCTACCGACTTGACGCACACTGCGACGACGTCATCCTCTTTCCCAGCGACCAGAAGGAAGCGCTCAAGTGCCTGGACGTAGTGAGGAAAGGCTACTTAGTCCTGCAGGTACAACTTTGAAGTGCGTTGTTGCAGTGATGACCATCTGCTGAAAAGAACTGAGTGAAATGTCCATGAAATTGAAGCAGATATTCTTTACAAAGCGCTATAGTCTTTTTAAGTAGTTGAGTGGATTTTTGTGTTTTGCCCATAACCACAGCGGTACTTTTCTAAAATGTTCGACGTCTATCTATCCATCTCTTAGTGTTAAAAAAGCAAANGGTTTCCTTTGTTAGTTTCATTTTGAGATTGGTTTGTTAACGATTCCGCCCCGTTGCCTTTTATTCATTTGATACTTTTTAACATACTTCATTTACAGTCAAATCGCACGTCGCATTTCAGTCCAAGTCTTAGTCCGCTCTGTGAGAGCTTTTGATCAAAGGATTTATTTACTCCCGGCCGAGATTTCACCAAAGTTTCAAGATGATCGTTAATCAAGTTTTCGAGAGCTGTTCAAACAAGGCCTGTGTTTCAATGTTGACAGTCAACCTTGTCGGCGGCGTCGCCACTGCTGGACAAACAGATCGTTTCGCATTGCGATCTGGATGTTTTAACAGTTGTCGTCGTGTGCACAGGACGCCCGCGCCCGGGCTTGTTGTAGCTTCTACTACTCGCTTTATAATTGCCTTTTCCTCAAAGCGTCTCCAAGCAGCCACAAACGCTGCGTGGAAGCTACGAACGCCTTGCAACGGACATTCTGGATTGTTCTATTCCGCCAGCGAGCGAAAGCGGTTCCGCCAGCGAGGAAACAACCAAGATCGTCACTCGGAGCCGCTTGCGGGCCTTATAGATTTCGCTTTTTTTTCGTAGGAAGCATATGCGTGCCAAGCCAGAGTGGCCGTGTAAAGTCACTTATGCACCCACCCGGGAAATGTTAAATGGTACAGTTAGCCTCTGAGATGTCTACCCTGCCACTTTGGACGAATGCTGCTAAGTTTTCAATGCAGAAGTATTGCTAGCGTTGGTTGTATTAAGATTGTTTTAAGCAGACAACAAGATTTAAGTTCTTACATACGGGTTCCTACCTCAAAGTTAACGACGGTAACACTTGGGTTGGGCAGTACCACAATGCCCGCGTAACTTGCTCAAACAAATGTGAATGTCAGGAAGAGAAACCTCGCCTTTTAAATTGCTATTCGTCAGTTAGTTCGACTTTGCGTTTCAACTTTGCCGGATGAACATCACTGCTCCCCATGCGTCGTTCAGCGAAATTTTACGATTTTCTAAAACGTACAGGTGATGTTCGCTTGCGATGTTCGACAGCGCACGCGCTGTCAATACCACAGGACAACCGTCAAAATCTCACGCTGCGTCGCGGGCAAAGAAATCGCGAGGAAATCTTGCGACTCACTAGTGGCATCACAACCTAATGCATCGCAAGAAAATCTTGCGGCACGGCTGCAGTCAGAAGCAATTTCGCGGCTCTGCGGTCTCCCTACCCATGAGGAGCTTTAGCAGAGCGCGCGCTCCAATACGGCCGAACAATGCCAAAGCGCATGCGCACCGGGATCGAGGGCCGATTGTTGATTTGTCGTCATAGAAAGCAGGTCACGATCGGAGGTACTTGGTCGGAATACGTTCTGAAGCGCGTCGCAGAACACAAGGCTTATCACAACACATCGTGTTATTGCTTTCGCGCTAAGTTATTTATCGCGAGCTCGCGGAATTTGCTCGTCGCAGAAAGCTGTAGCGCCCCCGCACACTGCTTCGTTCTTCACAGCGCAGCTGCTGCCTTGCTGTGAAGTTGTCGAGCGCGCTGCGTGCCGTAGTCCAGTCGGCGATACCGATGAAAGTTCTGTTACACCCGACCAGTTGGACACTTGAAGAGAACTTCTTGCTAGGCAACCATTTGTTGTTCTGTTGATTTTTGTTGTTATCATCGCAGTGCGCACTGCCAGGTTGTGTCACCGCACTTGCTGATTGCTCATCAAACTTAAATTGACAAGCGGAAACCTAAAGCGCCGAAGTTGAATGGTTTTCTTGGAAGGCTGGGAGGCGGTTTTGGGACTTACTTCAAATCTGCAGCCAACCTCCAACACAGCTTTCGTACCCTACAACGGTTCACCCTGTAACAGTGTAACACAAGTAATAAAGAGTGAACCTGGTCGAGCAGCGTATCTCTTATTGTTTTTGTGCTGCCGAAGATCACGCACCCTGTATTCTGAGTTCGCATTTCCAAAAAGCGATCGTTACAATCCACACCTAAAACATAACAGCAAGCCCTTCCTTGGATTTTTTCTGACGTAACCCTTTAAAACAGGAGTGGGGGAAACCTGCGGAACGCGGGCCAAATGCGGCCCGCGTAAAGATTAAATATGGTCAGTATCAGAAGTTTCGTTAACCAAGTTTGAACACAAAATAGCGTCAGGACGAAACTACATGACAAGCAGACGTGTAGACAGTAAGTCAAGAGAAGTTTCTATCGTTCCTTGACATAGTTTTCTCTCTTTGTTTTCCTCTGGAAGATAAAGATAAAATTAATTATTTTTACGGTCTACCAGCGATATTCCACGATTCATGCGGCCCGTGATAGTAAATAGGTTCCCCACCCCTGCTCTAAACGTTGTGAGAGCCCTTGTTCGTGGTTTGACGGCAGCCTGTTTAAACAAACGTTGTGGTTGGTCTTTTACGCGTGAAAACCACTGTAGGTTCCGAAAACAACAACTGAATCGTCTGACAGCAACTTCCTATTGCAATCATAATTCAGCTCAACATCACGAAAGCTATCTTTCTCAGTTCTGTGCACAGTGTTTGGACAAAAATTCTTTTGTTCAGGATATGTCGTCTTGATCGGCGGCGGATTTGATTTTTCGTTGGACAATGCAATCGAAGTGAATCGCAATGTTGTTACGAATGACAAAGAAACGAACCCATTGTTATCGTTCAATAAAACATGTGATTCTATCTAGTTATTCTAAGGTTGAGAGTGCAGCGTGTAGTTTTCTTTGCTACGACCATTCCGGTTTTAGCAGGTTGTCAGCAGTCTTGTACAGTAAATGTTTATCTATCCGACGGATAGACAGTAGCGGTTAGTACCCATTCAGCAGCAGCCAACATGGGCGTCAGAAGGGAGTGCAGGGAGGCCGTGGGCCTGACCTAGATTTTGAAATTAGATATTTTCCTATTAACGTTTTAGTAGAAAAATGCTTTTCTCTTAGTTTCGAGTTGGTAAAATGAATTTTCAACACTGCTGGCACCTCCTGGAAAAATGCTTAGGTCACCAACTGGAAATATCCACTACTGGCCTCCTTTGGAAAAATTCTTTCGACGCCCATGGCTGCCATATTGTTAAAAGTCCGATCATCATCTTGTTCGCTGCGCACGCTTTTCAGACGCAAGCTGGGTGTTAAAAGAACACGGCGAAGTAAATTTTCGACTGCTCAGGTCGTCCATCTTGAATGCGATTTCAATTGCGAATCGAACAGTCCACAGCGAAAACTGGCTAAGCGGCCGTGGGCATAAATCGCATGCAACAGATGCTAATAGGCAGGGTTCGAATCCCGGCCCGGTCACACTGAAGACTTGAAAAACGGCACATGCGGCCTATCCAGCCTCGTGCTCGGTAATGGGTAGGTGCACTAGTCTAGCATTCAAACTCCCTGGGCCACGGTGGAGAGTAAGCGGAGATGGGCGCCGCTGACCACTCGTGGCCTTCCAAAGGGTGTATTGTAATCACATCGATTTGTTCGTTGATTCGCTGAAAGACGTAAACAGCAACAAAGCAGCTGCGTGACAGTGCGTTGCATCCTCGTCGGCGTTTTTGCGGCGCAACTGCAACCTGTCTATACCTCATGCGTCGGGTCCGACTCCATGTCAAGCATCACCCGCAGTTTTCAAACAGCGTCGAAAGTATTTGCTGACCAACGCCCTGCGTCTCGAGTGACCAGTGTTCGCGAGAAAAAGCAAATGTGCCAGCGACCTTGAAAGGTCACTGAACATGCTCCGTCTTCTTCGTCGTATGAGTCAGATCTTCAATCTACTATTTCGCCACACTAGATATCGGGGCAGATGTTGAGCAGCCATTCCGATTGTCTCATCGTCCAGCACTGTCAGGCCGTGCAGTCCATGAGGAGGTCGATGGATTGGACATTGGAGGACAACATGGTCGACGGTTTGTTCTTCTGCGCCAAACTCACAAGCCGCAGAGGAGGTCTTATCCAATATGTGCAAGCAAGAGCGGAAACGTCCGGCNCCGGTACGGAGGCGGTTAAGTCGGACCCAGGCTGTTCTTGGGAAGGTCATTCCGGGAGGGTGGGTGCCGGTGGCGGGGATGAAGGTGCGGAGTCTCCTAAGGTTGTCCAACCACCCCGCCTTCCATTGGTGGTCCGCCCACTGCGCCGCACATATGTTGTTGTTGTCAGATGAAAATGCTTCGAAAATCAACATTAAAAAATCGTTATGGTCGACTACCATGCGCTATGCGCACTGCCAGTCCGCTACCGCTACTAGAAAGGGGTGTGCTTTTGAACGTCCTGCCCCTATTGGACGGTGGTTGCCATCAGTTGCGCCCTAGATTGTTTGCCGCCAATACGCACAAGTTTAAAAGACGCGCTTTTGTTTGCAGGACAAAACAAGCAGCCTGGCTGCGAAGTCCGTCGCCGCCTTGCTCACCGAAGACGACGAGTGTGACCTCATCCATGCTGACGTCGCTTCCGGTTTGACGACTGCCCATCTTGCCGTCTATTTGCACAAGTACGCTGCTGGCCAGCTTGTTTCAAAATCTGTTTCAACGCAAAGCCGGGTCGAAAAACAACAGTAAATGATTTAAACGCAATCATGTTGTGCGTTTTCGAAAAACGACTGTTTTCTACTTATGCAAAAATTCTTTGAGCGTTGAAAATTTTTTCTAATGGCGAAGACAGTTGTGTTTTCGGGACGTCTTACACGATTTCATACACATCATTGATTTTACGTTGTTATTCCGTAACGAGTGAGTGATTTCCCGAAACTGATGAAATGCTGGATTCCGCCGCTCTGCGCATCAATACCAAGCGGTACCACAGAGTAGCTGAGACACTGACACGAATCTCCATCGTAGACCCTGTTCTTTCTTTTCGCTGAGACATTTCGGTCATTTTTTTGCTGAGGCATTTCGGTCATTTGTCTCACAGTTTGGCTAAAACTCGCTATAGCAGTGTTCATTAGTCTATATTTTCAGACATTCAGACCGAAATGACTCAGTTTTTTTTTGGTCATTGCAAAAACATTTCGATCTATGACCGAAAAACAAACAGTGTATACCAAGCTACTGTATGTAGCGACTCATACTTGCGGGTTTGCTTGTGTGTAATTGCGTGTACTTGTGTGTTTACTTGAGTGTACTAGTGTGTTTGCTGGTGTGTACATGTGTGTTTGGTTGCACGTACAGGTCGCCACGGTCGTTAACAGTTGTTCGGCGCAGCTGTTAGAGACAGCGGAAGAGCGGCTGAAATCAATTTCGATAATGTGCAACGTTTCGGTCACAGTCGTTGCCAGTGGTGGGCCGGGGGGTGCCGGACCCCCCTTTTGCCGCGGGTGCCTCCTTCTGGCAATAAGCAATCATCTTTTTTCAGACGTTAGGTGATAACATCTCCCCTTAAACCAAAACCTGGACATGCGCCTGGTTTCAACAAGACGCGCGGACGTAATGTCAGATGTACAGTAAAAAGCGATGTCTGCGAAAAATTGCAGTCTTAATGCCGCCGGAACGTTTTGACGCGTTGTTATTGCAATAATAGAACAACGCACACAGAACAATTGATTCAGCTGCGGATTTGCAAAACCGGTTTTCTTTCAATTTTTTTGCCTCTCACACATCAAAGAGACCAGTGAAAAACAAACATTTCGTTGTAGGGTGAAGTGAGGACTCTCGTTTTCGCTGCAATTAGTTTTTGGACAGTTGTTTCATCGAATTCCCAGCTATTTCTAACTATGACATGTCTTGCAAATATTTTCAAATGACAGAATTTTCATTTTAAGTGTCACGTGATTTTATTTCAATCACCAAGGCGTATGAGAGAAATTTCGCGAATGTGTTATGATGGCATGAGTTTTAGGTGGAGCACGGGATAAGCGTGAACTGAATTCTAAATCTAGCTGAATAAAGGTTTTAGAGTTGAACGAAGCAACTCACGTTTAGTTTTCATTGAAACAACGCGCACAGCGCTCGGGTGGGTGGGACGTGATGTGTTCGGCCAAAAATTTAAACGCGGTCTGGCTTGCTTCATTCTTTCAACATTCACGTTCAGTGTCTGTTAAGAGACCGAAACGGTCTCTTAAAATACAGCAGAAACTCGCTGTACTACTATCATCAAAATACACTGAAACCCTGTTTTACACCCGTCTCGGTATTCAGATAAATAGTCGCGGTCTCTCAAAATGTCTTTGCAGTCAACAAGGTCGGACCTTAAAAAACCCTGTTCATGATGCTCAAGTTTTGCGCTCCCGAAACTTGAAAGAGAAGTGCTTTTCTCTGTTTTTATGTAATTGTTTGTTCGCTTTTTGACAATAACTAAACTAGAAACATTTTTGTTTCTATTTCTCTACGTCTTCGTAAACAGGAAAGTTTACTTTTTTAATGGACCGCTAACAGGCCAACGAACAACCTTGCTTCCGTAAGCTATTTGCTGCAGTCAGATTCTTAACCCACAGAATAAATAACGGCACTTCGGGTCTAACGGCACTTAAGGGGATCCTTTGCTTTGCTAAGACCCCTGAGTCAGTGCTTCAAGATGAAAAACATTTCTCTGTTGCTCAACACTTTCATGTCACTGATGTTTTCTTCCTTTGTGCATATCTCTGTTCAAGCAGTTGGTCTCCGCAACGACGACGCAGTCCAATCAGTCAGCAAATTTTTGCAAAAGTAAATCGATTTCACGCGGCTCTACGCATCCCCAGCCCTGACATCACGCCACTGTGCGTGCGCGATTGGAAACCAACACGTTTGCGGTTGTATTCTGCAGCGTCTCGAAGAAGCGCATGGAAGCGAAAGAACTGATGTACAGGACGCCGGTCGGCAACTACAGCCCCGAAGAGGCCAACCGGCCGGACAACCTCAAAGACCGACCGACCGTCTACGCCTTTGGCGTCAAGAGCGAAGTCCATCGCAACTATCTGAAAGACTTGTTCAACGGCCTCGGATTGTCGAGTAATAAAGCCGAGCAGTGGCTGTGGTTTATTTTCAACATAGTCTAAGAGTATTTTTGCTGCTTTGCAATCTTCTATTGTTCATGTGTATTTGCAGGCGGGGCCATGGAGCCGAAGCTCATATTTCAGGCTCCAGCTCTAGTTATCTAATACCTTTGCTCCGCCCCCGACTCTAACACCTAGAAGTTTTTGGATCCTGCTCCGAAATGATTCGGTCTGCTGAAAAACTCAAAAACACTGTATTATTTGTACAACTCGCTTGCACCACAAACCATAGCTGTGGGACCGTAACCAGCTCCACCATCCAAAAGTTTTTGACTCCAGCCCCAACCATCGAAAATTGCTTGGGCTTCGGCTCCACAGTCCCTGGTTGCAGTAATCCCAACATTGCAGTTCGATTTCAGAGCCGCGGCCCTTCGACCTTTCACAGCCCACTAATGCTGCCCGTACTCAGAAAAGTGTTTCCATCCCTGAAATACCGTCAACGTTGTGGTGTGAAAGCTTGGGCACACCGATGTATTGGTTTCTGACAGCTTAGTTTTGTTCATCGCGTCGAAATATCATCAATCGCTCGTACTTGACTGCAGATATAAAACTCCTGAACGAGAAATTCGAAAACGTCGACCACAAAAAGGATGCCAGGTTCGCGAGATGCAAGGTGGTGCTTGCCACGCCCCAGTGCACACGGACGGCCGTGGCCAATCCGATCGACTTCATGCTGAACGAGGGCGACACGGAAAACTTGAGCGTTCTGCGCGAAATATCTCACGGCGAACGTCACAATCACGCCAGTGACGCGGGCAAGGCTCACACTGAGCTGCTCAAGTGCGCCCTCAAGTGTGAGTTGCGACGTCTTTTTCGTTTCTTGCAATTTGCGTTGATCTTGTCGACTGGCTTCCGAAATCTGACTCAAGCGCAAGGACTTCACTGAGCTGGCTAATACGATGCACGCAACGCCCAAGTCTGAGGCAGAGGTGCTTGACTCCGCCTTAAAGCCTGTGCACTGCAGTTTCATGACGCGCTTTGACATCGATAATGACATTCATGGGCGTCGGAAGGATTGTTTCCAGGGGGCAATGGCGGATTTTCCCGGAGGGTAGCCAAAAGCATTTTTCCAGCGTGGGGGGACAGTACTGATATTTCATTTTAGCAAGTCCGAAACTACGAGAAAAACATTCTTCTGCTGAAAAGTTTATAGGTAAATTTCAAATTTGAAATTGCAGGGGAAAACGCCCCTTCTACCTCCCATTCCGACTGCCATGATGACGTTTGCTGCTAATTTCGTTTCTCAAAAAGACATTAAACAGCGTTCTGAGCCGCCAGCATGTAAGATGAAGTTATTAACCTCGTTGCAATGGCAAAGTGACCTACTTGAAGTTCCTGTATATCAGGGACTCCCAACCTTTCTCTGACCATGTACCCATTCAGTATTTCGACAGATGAGCATGTACCCCTACAATTTCTTATGACAAAAGGGTTGAGTAGAATAACAAAAATCCACTGAATTTTTAATAGAATTTTGTGATTTTTAGAACTATAAAGGTAGACTCCGTTTTTATGTCTCAAAATTTAATATATTTAACAATAAGCATATAATGATAATTGAAACTAATTTTCACTGATACATGTCTATATATTTGGAAATAAATAATATACAAATATATTTTCCCTTTCTATTGCTAACCTTAAATGTACTCCTTCATATAGGCAAATGCACCCCTAGGCCCTAAGGGTACATGTACCCCACGTTGTGAACCCCTGCTTTAGATCATCATCATCTTTGTACAAGTATAGCGCGCGCGTTCGTAGTGTGATCACGTCATCGTTTTGCGACGTTTGCAGTTCCCAACGTCAAGGCGGTGGTCTACGTCACACGCAGCGTACAAGACGTCGAGAATCACGTGGCGGTGAATGCCGCCATCAAGTGGCACCGTGAGAGCGGCGAGGGCACGCGCCCGTTCCGCGTTTGCCCCCCGACGCTCCCCCTGACGTCGAACGACATTCGCGAGTCGGAGAAGGACGCGACACGGGCCAGAGGCCACAGGCCGGGAAACGCGGCCAAGGACAACTTTCTCCGCATGAAACAGTCGCCGGATATGAACGGCTGCTTCGTCGCTGTTCTCTCGCGGGAGGTGGGGCGATGGCGTGATGGTGACGCAACTGCTGGAGCTTATTTCATTGAAGAGAATGTGTTTTGAGTAAAGTTGGCTTGCGTGGAAAATTATGTGCGAACGAATCAGTCCAGGGATGAACTGGAAGGTGTAGAGAACGTGGCGATTTTACGGAAAAGTAACGAGAAACTGGCTTTTTGCATTGTTGCGAAAAATCCTTTTGGATTAAAAACTCCAAAACATTTAAATTGTTGCGCAAAGTTCCAGCCAGGCCACGAAATGTTTTTCTATGGACTTCGACGCAACTCAACATATGTTGTTTGTATGTTGGTTTGGACGTCTTCGTCTGTCTACATTTTGCGCTGAAAAGCTTCTTATTTTTTGTCTTGTTTGTTGACATTGTTTATTTCCCGGTATAGCTCGATCATAACGATCCGAACACTGTCAAGGACATGCTGAAGAGGGCGGCGCTTCAAGGCCTGATTGCTCCGGAAGCACCGAAAAAAGCTGAAGCCGCGGAAACAGCCAAGTGAGTGTCGTCCTGACACAGTAGTTTGTTATGAAAAAAAAAAAAAAATTGTTCAAGCGTATTTATAACGACCACCAATGACACTTTTACGTCAAATCATGAAAAGAACGGGGATAACTATTTTCCTGGGAAAGTGGATGCGCGCGAATTAGTAAAAGTCTTTTTTAAAGACACAGCAGCTCGATCACATCCGGGAAATTTTTTGTCAAAGTGTTAGAATGAGCATTGCTCCAGGAAATTTGAACGCAAGTGTTCAGATCGATAACATTGAGCCCTCTGACGTTAAATACTGCCTGCTTTCCTACGTACGTGCAGGTGCTGCCCGCTCTTTTTAGTCCCTCTGCCAAGACGCTTACGCGTGTTTCTGTCCACATGCAGTCGTTTTCGTTTTCCTGTTGCGACACATACAGCTCGGGTGTGTTGTGTGCTCGTCCGTCTGGGGCTTCTGCGGACTTTCACGACGAAAAGCGTTTTTTACGATTTCACGTCAATTTTGCGAAATTAGTTTCGATCTGCTGCCCACTGTTATGGGCTGGGACCGAGTTTAAGGGGGCGGGGCGGGTTGGGGACATGGGGGACACAATATATTTTGTCCTCCCACTATTTTGCGATAAAAACAATGTAGTAGTAAAAATATCGCTGCCAACACATTGCACACAAAGTTTGTCCCCCCCAAAGTTGGATAGAAAATTCGGTCCCTGACTGTGGAAGTGCTGCGAGCTGCTGCCATGGTATCGAACTGCGAACTGTTGCTGTGGTTCCGGTCGTGCTATTTAACGAATCCGCGCCCCTGTGGCAGGGAGACGCCAGCCGTGCCCCGTTCACCCCAGTCGGACAAAGACAAGAGGGGCAAGAACAAAGTGGCGTTCGGGAAGAAAGTGACGCTGAAGTCGCCGGTGCACCGCGAGAAGTCGAAGACGAAATCGAAAGCGGTGGACGCGATCGACGTCGACAAGATGCTGGAAATGTACAAGAAAGAGACCGCGAACAAAGGTAACCAAGCAACCAGCCCGAGCCTTGCGATGACGGCGCAGCGTTAATATTGCTCAATTGTCATGCTCGCGCTGCACAGTGTAACAGCTGCTCGCCTTGCGACTGCGCTTGTGGATGTGCCGGAAGAAACAGCTTGAAATAATAGTTGTGTGTGTGCGACCCCTCACAATTGCACGCTCTGCTAAGCACCAATAGCAAACACAGAGCAACAGTCCTGCTGGTCTTGCAAGCTTACAGCGAGTTACGGCTCTTTGTTCCTGCTGCTATGCCGAGTAGATCGATGTGGTGCCCGCCCTATTTTTCCGTTTATTTGGACCGTTTTCCAATTCTCCGTGGCAATCTGAAGCTTGTGTCGACGCAAAAATAAACTTTTATGGCTTTTTTCTCGGAAAAATGCTTGATTGCTTTAAATTCAAATATATTTTCGACTGCTTAGATGCAATTTCTAGGCTAAGGTATGTCCCGCAACGCTAACTTTACAACCCTAGAATGTTTATCTTAGTCTGTAGTCGAAGCTTTTTTTCAGAGATTATATATTTGAACCAGTGGTTCCCAAACTGGGGGTAAATTACCCCCCGGGGGTAATATGCGATTCTTCGGGGGGTAATGCGGAACCAAAACCACAATGTTGTTCTGTATTATGAGTGATCACAGCGAAATATTGAGGGTAATAAGACATAATCGCTGCCTTGATTTGGGTGACGGCTCAAACAAGTTTGGGAACCACTGATTAAACAAATCCCTTTTTGGAAATGTCTTAAAAAGCGCTTGTGCTCGCGACACACGCGAGAGAGCTTGGTGGATGAATATTCCCGACAGCCTTGGAACCAGTTCCTGCGGTTCCATGAAGCAAAGGGGTCTTTTGTTCGCTGTAGCGAAAAGTAGCGTTCTTAACTCGCTGTAGCGAAAAGTAGCTTTGTCTACTCGCTGTAGCGAAAAGTAGCGTTCTTAGCCGACGCAAGCAGCTGCAGTGCATGAGTCGTAGCTTCGAAGCAACTTGTAGCGCATATTCGTAGAAAAAGCGAAGCAGCAGTCGGCGGCGGCGACTGCCTCTGACGACCCGGAACGGATGAAAAACGCCCTGCGGTTGGCTTCGATACTTCCTCCCGAGCCCTTCGTCGTCGAACAACGCAAAACTGTTCAGGTATTTTACAGTCGCCTGTTGTCGAAGTCGAAAAACAGCCCCGACCTGGACGTAAGTTTGCATACGTCGAGTCGTATACATGCGACACAGCTCGTTACTGCCGAGTGTTGGAAGAATGCAGGTTTGATCTGATTCGAAAGCTTGCGATTGATCATGAGCGCGCTGTTTTGATACCGAGGTGCATTTTTTCGCATTTCGAGACAGTTTCGTCTCAGTCGCAAACACTGAAAAATTTCTCTACAATTTTCGAAATGAAGCTGGTCTAAATATCTACTACCAACCACCCTGTGTTTTATTTGAATTTACTATGGACCTCTCATTTTCACGGAAAATAACTTTAAAAAAATTACCTTTTGCGATTTTTCTTTGAAGGTTTTATGCGATGGTGTCTTTTTTTACTTTTTTCTATGCGACAATGCTGATGTTGTTTCTATTTCATACAACCGTAACATTTTTCACACGACTTTATGCGATATGTCATCCGCAGCGTAAGATTTTTTCAATACGAGGGTAGCGAACGGTGCACGTCTGTAGGGATCCTGGAACATACAAGTGGTCTTGAACTGAAAACGCGAATAAACCAAACATTTCAAAATAGTTAGATATGCAAATATTCGTTCATGTGCACTGATGGGAACCCGGAAGTCGAAACGGTGCCTTTTGGAGGTTGAGTATAAATAATATGCAGCGCCAAAGGCAGACGACCATTTATCGAACTTTGCCCAAACGCTTTTGGAAATTTTTGAAGACATGAAAATCTCTCATGCGTGACGCTGACACGTGACAGCACATGTACACTGAGTTCATGTTGCTTTTGTTGGACGTATGGCCTGTCTCCTAAATGGGTTTTTAGGGCTGTGACCATGAACCGAACACCCCCTGCTGGCCCCAAATCGATGTCATGTCCGTCCTGCATGCCATTGCTCGATTCAGTTTGCATGCTGGCATGGGTTGTGTTTGTCGAAGGAAGCGCATGCACTTGCCTATGCATTGCCAGTCGAATCCCTCTCCGTGTTTGCTTAGTACTCTCGCACTATCGTTTTTGACCGTCTCCCTCCTGTTCCATTATTTCGTTTAAAGTCATCTTCCGGGCCACGTCTTTCAAGCAAAATAATCGCTTGGGTCGATTCTCTGGGGCAGTTTTCTGTTGTGCAATGGTATAAGACCTTCTGTTCAACGTATCGAAACTGTACCCCGAGAAATAAGTAAAACTTGCGTCCTTACCGACGCCTAGTCTCTGATGATCTGTGATGCTAACGATGTAAGAAATGATCCATACTGCCGCATACGGGGTTTCACATTCTACAACACATACGGCGTTCCACTCTTTAACACCTAAAATTTTCACAAAAGTTTTGCTGTGTGCATGCTAGCTGCTCGACTCTCCGAACTTCGCCGCGTTGCATTCCAGATAGCTGCTGTAATATGCAGTGGGCGCAAAGAGGTTGCGGCCAGTTGCTGACGCATAACTGGCCGTTTTGGCATAGTTAAAATTTGCACCGTGTTCGCGGAGTTTTAAATTGCGCTGGCAGGCAAGTATCACCAATGCTCATCTCTACTTTGCAGAAACAAATGATGAGAGACGTGGAACTGATTCTCCACAAAATGAAGGAGCCTGAGGAGAAAAGGAGCTAAACATTTGTTCTGAATGTGTACGCCTTTACTTCGTAACGTTGTGGATCTGTTTGCTTGTAGTGTTTGATGATTTGTGTAGACTTCAAGTCATGCTTAAGCACAGCTGCTTGTATTTTGCTTCCTGCGATCAAACAGATCTATGAAGTCGCTGATGATTTTAGGATCTGTTATTTTCCGAAAACTTAATGGGACATTGGCAAATGCTACAAATGTGTTTGATTTGTTTGTTATGAATAACCCACTCTGTAGTCTGAAAGCTGTTATTGGCGAAAACTGCTGTTTAGTGAACACCTTCACATGAAACTTGCGTGAATTTGGGCAATAATGCTCAAAAGAACAATTTTTGCATTTGGACAGCCTGTACTTTGTTGTTTTGAGTCGACTACGCCATAAACTTTTCCATCATCTGCAAAGAAACACCCCACCCAATAGACTCAATGAAACAGCTGCGAACATTTCAGCTTCGTCCGTTTCGCCCGTACCAAAAGTTTTCACGAATCTACGAAAAGCTGCCCGTGACACGAGCAATCAACCGTACCTCATCGAGTCTAGACATCCTCGTAGACACGAACATTTTACAGCTAGCTATAGACGAGATTCGGTACTTCCCCCCCTTCTGTCGCACGACGCCTTGTCGCTGAACACTGTGGTGTAAATAATAATGAAATTGTTTTAGTTTTCTGCTGCTGCGTTTGCATAGAATA
>JGI24158J21664_10006576_pt1 | contig 15342 bp, 7 predicted proteins | sample Ectturendosymbi3_FD_21664 | JGI IMG/M metagenome (IMG submission 21664) | reverse complement strand
ATTGTTGCTCTGGTGCGAAGCATTGTTGCTCTGGTGCGAAGCATTGTTGCTCTGGTGCGAAGCATTGTTGCTCTGGTGCGAAGGATTGTTGCTCTGGTGCGAAGCATTGTTGCTCTGGTGCGAAGCATTGTTGCTCTGGTGCGAAGTATTGTTGCTCTGGTGCGAAGCATTATTGCTCAGGTGCGAAGCATTGTTGCGCTGGTGCGAAGCACTGTTGCTCTGGTGCGAAGTAGAGTTGCGCTGGTGCGAAAAACCGACCCACCCTCGGCTCTGTTTGCAGCACCTTGCCATGCGCTGGATGAAGGTAACTGTGCCGCTCGTAATTCGGTTGGCGCTTCCGTTTGCGACGTCACTGCCTTATTTTGCTTCTGTTTGTGACATCACTATGTTAGTTTGTTTTTCTTTGCGACATCACTGTGTTAGTTCGTGAAGTAAGTGACAAGTAATGATTTGGCTGATATCGTCCAACGCAGTTGGAATCCCAGACGGAGGCGAAATCGCGTTCAAAGTTACCGTTCAGAAAGTTCGAGAATAATACGGTAATGGATAACGATGACATCTTTGCGTCTGCTTGCGTTTGGGTCTGGACTACTATAGTATCAAATGACCTTCTTTGAAAAAAGCCTAAAAGGAAAATTTCAGGTGATTTAGTCGGGCATGACCGATGCACTGCGAAAGACACCATAAGCTGCCGTCTTGCTCTGACGAAGCCTCTCCGTTGACGCCGTAAACTTCCGCTCATTGCGACGAGGCATTTCTTCGCTTCTCGTGGAAACCGTGACCACGGAACTGAGTCACAATACTACAAGTGCTACGTCATAATCCTGATTGTTACTCAAAGCTTTCAACTTCTTTTTGGCTGATAAGCTCTTCACTCCACACTCGTTTAAGGCTGTCCCAAGTAAATAGAACTCGGCGGCATATGAAAGACGTTCATCGCCAACGTCACAATGAGTTGGAAACAGCGCAAGCTTCTTTCTCGTAGCCTTCGGCGCATTTTTCTTGCTTCCTCGCACCGCTGCAATGGCTTAAAGTGGATTAACAACAACATTCAGTGTTTTGGTACTTGAAGCAGGGTCGGTGAGGACTGTGCTGCTTGCTGCAAGTTTGTCGAAACGGTCTTCGCTCGCGCGACACGTTGTTCAATCCTCCTCCTCACTTGTGTTTGAAGCTCTTTCCAAATTGTTTGGTAAAAAAATTGGCTCGCCGGTTGTTCGATTTTCGTAGCTGTATTCGCTTGCTTTGATTTTCAATTAAACCGGCTGTGTTTCTGGCACTTTAAAAGATACTTTTTCCAGACATTCTGTGGAAGCAATCACCCACTCATATGTTACAAGCCTTGTAGTCCGGTTCCCTCTTCCCAAGATGTAAAAACCGTTTCTATACAGATTTTGGGACATGCTACCAAACTAAATGGTCAAAGAAAAACAAAAAAGAACAGCTTTGGCCCAAGCAAGGGCTTGACACCTCATCACGTAGACATCGGTAAAAACAGTTATGTTATGAGTGACCTACTAAAAAAATTATTTTCAAACAACCTGATGAAAAGCGCTGCTGTTCGCACACGGCCGAAAAGTGCCGCTGTTCGCGCACGTCTGTATTCTATGTAACCGTACCTTGGTTTCGATAGTTTGGCAACAGGCCTATTCCGGACAAAAGCTCAAGCACGTTTTCTCCTTGCGTATCATCATGCAATTGCGCGTCATCGACACATACGTCATCCGCTATTGTCCTGCCGAACTGCTCGATCCCACGGAAGCTGTGACGTGCAAATCTGCAACCGTTACTTTCTCTTTATGTTTCAAGTCACGACGGAAGTTAGCTAGTGGCAGAAATCCAGCGTTACTTGCTCCTTACCGCCGTTGCTAGCTTGCAAGTGTAGGGCCCCTGAGCAGGCGGTGGAAAAAACTCGCTCGGGAGACAGCAGTGCGGACACGATTTTCCTCGGAGTTCATCAATCATTTATCAATTGTCATTATCAGAACGGGAGTGCTCCGCGCTCTGTGACGTCATAGTTGCTGTTGTTGCAAACAGTTCAGGGTCGTTTATCTTTTATTGGAATTGGGTTTTGCGAAAGCACGTGGGCCGAACGAAACGTACCCACCTTACCCAAACTGAGTGCTTCATGTTTTGAAACAAACAGCTTCAACTGTTTCACCCAGCAGTGTATAGTATAAACAAACAGATTTAACCGTTTGACCCAGCATTCCAAGTTTTTCCAGATTTTTCTACAGTCTTATTCAAATGGAAGAATCCTGACAAGCATTTCACGTTTTGTTCCGGATTCACTTTCACAAAGTAAAAATATAAGCCGCAGTGGCCCTGATGAACAGATTGCTACGCGCAACAGTGGTTGCACTCGTAACGTAAATTCCGATCTTGCCAGCTGTGTGTGGACTATTACCGCAGTTGGCCCTGACTTGTCGTTCGAGGACCGTGCTTAAAACTTCTCAGAACGAGCCATGTACGTCCTTTTTCAGTCATTCAATCAACAGTTGTTCACTCTGGGGGCATAGCAAGCGCTGCGCTGACAAACCGCAGAGGTCGGATTTGCGAAAAACAAAACTCCGTTTAAAAATAACTGTACGGCACTTGCAGCGCCGTGAATGGTTTCGGATCGGGTGGCGGCAAGTCTGTTTGGCGTGAGGCAGGTTTATCGACGAACATTCTTCATCCATTTTCGTGCCCGCTTTTCGTAGCACAGTGGTTCTTAAACTGGGTTCGATCGAACCCCTAGGGTTCGACGGAGCCGTTTCAGGGGTTCGACGAAGGTCATCTGAAACTTTTAACCCATTTTTTACTTTCTGTTACATTGGGCATAAATGGGGTTCGACCAATGCTTGGAAAACTACGTAAGGGTTCGGTGTGTTTGTAAAGTTTAAGAACCACTATCCTAGCAAATGGCGTACAGGAAGATATTTTAGCATTCCTTTTGGAGACTAAAGCCATGAGCATGCCAAGTTCAAAAACAGCTTGAAAATAAGGTTATCTTGGTTCTATCTGCTGTTCCAAGCCCGTACTGAGTTATTCTGCGAACAAAAAACAGGCTGGCGAGACAAATCCACGCGGTAATCGCACAGGATTGCGTTTTGTTTTATGACGCCATGAACTAACACTTGTTTTTCACTTGGGACCAGCTTGAGCGTAAATATTTTGGGTCTGACACAACAGGTCTTGTTCCTGCAGTAGCCAAGCCCCACGTTCTGTGTAGATAGTGCGCGATTTTGATATCTTGATAACTGATGGACGATCAAATCAAAATTGTTTGTCATTGACGTAAACTGAAGTGTGTTCAGGTGCAGGTTAAAATCATTATCAACGAGTACTTGATAAAGATTTTAATCAACTACTTCGGTCCTTCAGCGATAAATCATCATCTGCGCCAACCTGCGTTAGTGCGTTTGGCTCGCGTTTCCAACTACCTCGCGTGAGTTGTTCGTTTGTGGCCGTAAGTGCGCACCAAGCTGTTGTAACATATATAGATGAGCGCAGAACATGAACACTTGTTGATCAAAGACGCCTGATCGTTTAAACATCTTGTGTTATTACCTTTGTACAAAGAGTATCCTCGTCAGAAACATTGGCCGTGCCTGCCGCTAACACCGCACTGGTGGAATGCGACATGCTTGTAGTTTACTTTTGATTTACGTAAATCGTTAATATCAGTGTTGTGCGCTCGCCGTTTTAGAAATTAATTTTTTAAAGACAGGCCACTTGATTTGCCGATCACAGCGGTTGGTTATTCTTTTGATATGAACTCAAGTGTCTGCCAATCGGCGGCGATATGTTGCTCAGTCTGCTGAGATTTGGGAAGCTTTCTGTTTGAGTCCCGTTTCTGCAATGCGTCACGTCCGGTTGTGTCCAATTTCTGCAGTACGTCACGTTGTTTTCACGTGATCCGGTTGTGTTCAAGGAAAATTGTATTTCCTCATAACGTATCCCCGTTACTCGCGTGATCTGACCACTATAATTGGTCGTTGTGCTACAAGGACACGTGGTGCTGGGTGCTGGCTTGCCATTGGACAATCTGCTGTGTTTTCATCATGTCATGTTGACTTGATCAGATCAGTATCTGATGCTGTTAAAACGTATCCTCCGCCGCTGAATTCCGCCAGCAATCGCAAAATTAATACGCACTGCGCATCTGGTCATAGCCTTTCCCTCAGCCGAGCTTGAAGCTGAAAGGACTGCTGTGGCTGCTTGCTTTCTGTCGAAAGGAAGTTCGTCAATCCGGCTCGGACGCAGTTTCCGGTTGTTGCTCTGTCATCGACCGGGCATTGTTGGCACTGGCGCTGCTGGGGAAGGCTGTAAGAGACTGGTGCAGCGAAAAAGTAAGGAGTGATCAACTGCATTTACAAGGCGGGCGTTGCTCGGATAACTTTATTTTTGAAGAAACGAATCTGCATCGCATTTAGAGTGTTGGCACAAATAAAATGACACAAAAACGTGTGGTTTCTTCTTTCCAACGGCGTGAAGATTCATCCGAAAGAAGTGTTTTTCGTATTCCCGTAAATGAGCAGTCATACCAGTCAGCAGTTTCATGAAAGAGAGGTGCGTGTAAAAAATGTTTGTTTGAAAACATTGGTATGCTCAATGAGTGTTACGTCATAAGCAGTAAGCACACTCACAACCTGAAGTATGTTGCCTGATAAACAAGCAACTTCAAGTGAGACTCAGATGTTCGAAAGCTCTTGAAAGCTCTGGCGTCGGTCAAATTCATGTAAGCTGACCTCGCCGTTCTTGCCTATTCCACTAGCCTTTTTTTGTGTTGCAACACTGCTGACAGTGCTTATCCGATCACCCATTTTATATCGGAGCACTGCCTGCAGTACCTATTCAATCACCCTTTTTTGTGTTGCAGCACTGCCGACAGTCTCCACGCTCGGTGGCAGTGGTGAACATGTTCACTCCGATTGTGCAGCAGATCTTGAAGCACACAGTGGTGAGTATATTTTACTTTGCGAATTTTCGAATGTCGCACGTTATTTATGTTGGTTTGGGATTCAATTCCCACCGTTCGAGTTACAAAAGCTGGATTGTTTCGAATGTTCGACCGATTGTTTCAGGTCGTCATTCACGAAACCAACCAACCCCCCCGCCTCCGGAAAATTCGCTTTTCACCAAAGTGACGTCAACCACTGTATGCGTTGCTTTTGAAACGGAAAATAATTCAAAATGTCTTACGAAATTTACTTTTTTCGCAAAAAAGTTGCTGAATCAGCTGAATGCAGCGCTCGGTGCTCCAGTGCTCGTTCTCAAATGACGTCATCTCACCAGTAATCGATGCTTGCCGAGGAAATTGCTCACGCGTGACCGATGCGAATTGAGAAAATCGCTCACGCGTGACCGATGCTAGTTGAGAAAATCGCTCACGCGTGACCGATGCCAGCTGAGAAAATCGCTCACGTGTGACCGGTGCTTGATGTGAAAATCGCGCTGATTCATTTCTGATTCGCGCCGATTCATTTTTCGCGCTGGTTTGCGCTGATTCGCGCCAATTCATTCGCAACCCTATCTCCTCCCATTCTCGTCCAAGATATATGGTAACGAACCATCATGCGCAAAAAGGCAAGAATGGTGGTGAAACGGTTTGTTTCGTCATAAGAAGCAAACCGGCTTGGCTGTCCATGCCGTTGCACTTTCAGCCGGTTATGTGTTTGCGCGTTAATCGACCACGCCATTTGTTATTGACCGTTTTCGCCCATGAAGGCCTTAATAACGCAGCGCGGAAAGTGGTTGTGGAGTGTCTTGCTTCCGCAACTCAGGAGATTTGTTTGGACGGATAAAGTGTCCTTCCTAATTTTAGACTCGAATAACGCTTAATTTCGCGCGCAGGTGCGGTAGCGGCGATCGTAACTTTTTAATTAATAAACGAGCGGTTCGTTATGTGCGACACAAGTGTTGGTGAATTAACGGCCCTAACATCGTTTTTCGGCGTCTTCTGTGGAAAGTACAATCCCATGCATCGGCCCCCCTCATTACGTTGCTACGGGCAATGACGTCAGCAGCCGATGGCCTCCGGCGACCCCGGCTTGTAATATTAAAAAACGCCGTTCTTCGTCGTTCAACGATCCTGCCCGCTCCATGCTATTGTGAGCGAATAATTGCAGGCCCGCGGTCGCGAGAACGACGCGCGACCTGTTCTCGCGCTTCCTGCTCGCGGCGCTGATTGATCGCCGATATCGCGCGACGCCCTGCGCGCTGCTGGTAGGCCGTTTCAAACAATTGTCATTTGTCATCTTTCGCGATCAGCCACCCCATGTGCATTACAAGCTTGTAGACTGCGCCGTTTCATTCTATTGTATAACGTCTTCACTCCCACGCACGCAACGTAGTAGATTCAAGTACACATGTCGGCAACGAGGAACACACAGACACTTGGAAGAACACGAAGATAGATGTTGCGTAGGCGGCTGGCAGGTGCCCATGTCTGTCAGAGCGTGGTTTGACGTCTTGAAGGAAATATAAAAAAATACCTTTTCGAAGCAAATAAGCAAAAGATCGTAACAATGGCGTCGATGACATCACTATCGTCACATTCTCCTCTTCAAGTCCGGTGAAGCTGAACAACCGCGTTTTCATTAAAAGTCCAAAGTCCAACAGACGCTGCTCTTCCTGGCGTTTCTCCTTCATGCGTTTTCTCTTCGATGTAATTTGCGACACGAAAGTTCCTAGGTTTCTTGCGCAATGGCGATCACCTATTTTGCAGCGTGCTAAGCCTCCCCCCTGAATCGGGGGAGGGAGGCGGTCTTCCTCTCCGCGAAACGCTGCTTCCGATCGCCGGCGGTTTGCTTTCTCCATACTGAGCTCGTTTTTATCTTCGTGTTTAGAATCTGGCGCCGGCGAACCGCAAGCGCAGCTACCCCCTCGTCACGCACCGCCACACCAATGCTTGCTTTAGTGCAATAAAAAACAACAAACAAACAAAGACTGTTGTCTCCTAAACGGAGCGCAACGAAAAGCGCGATTCGCCTATTCGCTGCTATTGCTCTTCGCCTTATCGTTGCGGTGACGGTGCAATTGCGTTTATTTGTTGCCAAAGCAACGGGCGCTTGCTTGCAATCGGCTGAACTGTCACGATTTCATAATATTTTTGTGCCTGCAGCCATTCTTTGTTATCGCTGGAGCTGTCAGCTCTGTGGCTGCGACAAAGGAATGCACGTTTGGTTACGAAACAGTGCAGTTGTCACATCACAAACGACAAGAGCTGCTGCCCATGACAAAGCTTTGAATCAAAACAAACTGCTGTCCAGCCCGGCTCGCGGTTCTATATATCTCCTCGGACTTGACGGCTTCTTCAAGTTTTAAACTGATTTCAAATTGATTGTCCGTCAGAACTAGTCTACACACAGGTGAAGAGTTGGGATCAATCAGCAAAATTTTCACAGAAAATTGAATTCAAGTAACACTACGCGCCGTCAGTCCTTCTGCCTTATTCGAATAGAATCAAATAAGGCTGCCATTTTCACCAATGTGAGGTGCCTCGATTGGAAACCTTGTTCCTTCTGGCCTAGTGCGCTTTCTTCGCCCCTTGAAGTGACCTACATCAGTCCAAAAACTTTGCCGACCCCCCATAACGTACGCAAGTTACTTTTTATGTTGATGTTGGCGAAGGGTGGAGACTTACCGGTTCCACTGTGCTGTTGCATCACCGGCTGATTACTTGACTGCTTCTGGCAATCGATGATATCGATAAACGTGATTTGTTCCTCGAACTCCACGTCTCAATATACTGTAGGTAACCCTGGGGAATGTTTCTTTGAGTCTGCATCGAGTGACTTGCCACACGTTGCGTTGTCACAAGAGCTGCTGCCCCGCAAGGTGGTGTTTGGTATCCAAGGGAGACGGCTCGCGTGATACCCCGGGTGTCACGTTTTTGGGATGGTGCAATCAGTTCTGTTTTTGCGGGACTCTTTGCATTGAAAGCAGTTGTCCTAAGGATTGGCCTGTAAAGAAAAAGTGTCTCCAGCTTGCGTCGAAAAAAGTTTGAGGAAACAACAGCTCCAGAGATGCCGTGCTCACGTGTTTGGGTTTTCTACAAACAGAATTGAGATGTTGTAGGGTTGTTGCTTCACGTTGCTGTGTTTGCTGAAGGAATGCTCTGCGAAAGAGGTGTTTTTCGATGTATTTAAACGCCAGTTTGTCAGAGCACGCTGTGCTCCCTGGGAAACGAGCTAGCATAGTAACTTCTAGAGTAGTGGTTCTTAACCCTCTTTTTACTCCCCCTCCTTTAAATACTGTACTTGTCTTTTGTTTCAAGCCCCCCTGGCTATAAATAAGGTGTAAAATTGTTTGGTGATATTACTGATCAAACTTTCATTGTTGTACAGCGATTAAGGGCCCGCACCCCTGGAAATTTATTGACGCTGCCCCTGGGGGACGCATCCCCCGGTTAAGAATCACTGCTCTAGGGAATTGAAGACTCAGCTAGGTTTGCTGCAAGCTTTCGAGGAACCAACCTCCCGTTCTTTGTTGTGGTGATTGCGGCTACCCATATCTACATTTAAGCGACAAGTCCCCGAGGACAACATGAGCGAATCACATCTCAAAATCCTTTACTGGGAAATCGATTTCTCGTATTTAACGCACCTTCAGTCCTGTTTAACACACCTTCAATCCTGTTTAACACACATATTTAACACACCTTGAATTTGCAAGCAAAGAACTTTCGGGTGAAATCATGAAAAACTGAAGTAAGACTGAGAGAAAGTACGTGAGCTGCAAAGTAGTAAATTCTAAGTGTTACCAGTGCGTGCGTCTCCCACACCAGCTTCTGTCAGATCAAAACGGAACAGGTCGAAACAAAATCTTGCGTTTTGATCGCCAGGAAATGATAAAAAAGCGTCGCGGCACCGTGATGACCGTACCGCCGCATGTGGTTTGCTAACGTCGCTGTGATCTGTTTCAGGATTTTGGCAAGTCGACCTTCCTTCGCACATTCATCATGGAATACATCCAGGCTTTGAACAGCCAGAACAACGCTTTGGACGCCGTGCGCTCTTTCATCCGTAGCATTCACGGTCCAATGAGCCAGTGTCCTCATCCTCGCATCCTGAACAACTTGGTGGCGGTCTGCCTCTCTGCCATCTACCAGTGTTTCTCTTCGGAAAGTGATGAAAACAGGTGCGGTGCGCGAGGGCCGCGTCGCGGAAGTAGTTTGCTCAGAGTTTTGCTTGTGCCTGAATTGAGCATCAGATATACGATAGCATTTCCTGGTATTTTGTTTAGGCCTTCTTGGCGCCATTTTTGCATGTTCCGAAACGTCTTGATGGCGGTAACACTGACGTGCTGTCCTTCAACACACCTTTGTAACACGTTACATTTGTTGTGAACGTGTTGTCATGTGTTGTGAACGTGCTTTCGCAACACGTTCCCATGTCTTTCAGCGGATCCAGGTGTGTCAGCAAGTAGCGGGACAGTAGTGAAGATGTGGTCAATTTGGCCAAATGCAGGACGTAAATGTTCATTGGGTTGCGAAAAAAAGTTGCCTTATCCCAAGTGTCCAACATCAAGCTTCTAAGTGAATTGGTTCCTCTGTGCGAAGCCACTCAGCTCTTTCGACAGCTCTGATGTCGTGTCCTTCAGTAATTAGAATAATGACTGTCGCTAATGTCAGGACAGGATCTGGTATTATGCAAATTAGACCTTATTTTAACATGTAATGCTGACGTCAGTGCAACCTAATGGGCATTAATGGGCCTTGGATGTTGTCCAAACCCGCGGCAGCACGGCACGTCGCCAAGACGAGCTGGCAGTTTTATCAAAAATATAAAGAAATTTTCCGTTATGTAAGATTTTCGCATCAATCAAAAATCTCCCCCCCAGACTGTCCAACGTCATCCCTGCGGAAGCAGCACCTAAGTACCTTTCGCTGCGGCTTGATGGTTGCTATGCAAGGAAAACACGTTGGTTGTCATGCAAGTTCCTTCGAAAGAGGACGTTTTCAGCTGAAACTACTGCTTTGACACACACGCGTCGCATGCGAAAGCGTTTCCCAGCGTGTTCCGCTGCATCGCGCAGCTTGCAGCAGCCTCGTCCTGGCATTGTCAGGCGCTGCTCACGATAGACCGCTATGACGCATGCCGTTTGCGTCACAATGTCCGTTTCCTCCCAACAGCCTTATTCAAACTGGCTGCAGCGGGGAAACGGCGCGGGGCATTGTTTCGCACGACGTGCGTGCGCTTAGTCGCTCGAGCCGAGGCGTTTCTCGCTTGCAGCACCTTCATCCGCTGCTTTTCCAACCGGGCGCTCCCCCCCACCACCTCGTATCGCGGCTGCGGTGCTCGCTAAACGATCAGATTGTCTTCTTGCCCGGGTTGGCCTTTTTGATACTTCCGCTTCCACCAAGCGTTGACCAGTGCTGCTTCGTCACCGGAAATGCCGCATATAGATGTTTTGCTGTTTTTCTTTTATGCGCATCGCGACCAAAACGTGACTCGCGGCGGAAAAGCGCGGTTTTCTATTTTTGATTTTGTTGCGACGTGTGCGTGAAACATGGACGAGTAATTAATTTATCAATAACAATACGAACGAAGTACACGTTTATTTCAAACAGCGTGCGAAAGGAATATGCGATATGCTCGGAAGCGTTGTCTTTCTACCCCCAAAAATGTTCAATACGTTTTTCTTTGCGCGAGAATGAGAATTCACTACGCAAATGGTCTGGTATGGTGCTGCGCAGTTGCGCATCTTAAAGGGAGCATTTCTTCGGATCCAACACTTTCCCTATTGAACAACTTTTGAAAGGACGTTATGCGCGACAAGATCTTATCGAAAAAAAAAACGTCTGCTCCAATATTTTCTCGTATCTGATGGTCAGCGATCAGTAAGATTAGTCCGTGTACCAGGCCCGTAGCCAGGTTTTGAGGGTTGGGGGGAATACAATTTTAGGGGGAAGTATTTTTGTTTTCATCGTATGTTTTAAACAAATTTTTCTGAGCACAACAAAATTTGCGGTGGAACAGTCCCCGAATGCCCCCCCTGTGGCTAGGGGTCTGCCGTGTAGCAAAACTTCCCACGGCCTGCGCCTTACAAGGATGTTTATGAAGCTTACCGTACTGCCCAGCAGCAGTCACCATAGACCGCTGCATTCAATATTCAGGTTTTGGATAGTATTCCCTCATGTTGTGGCTGTTGACCCCGGGTCAGGGGTCAGCTACTGACCTTTACAGCCGTGTTGCGGAAAGTTGCTTTCGTGTTTGATTATTGCAACAGTTTTGACGGAATCCACTCATTCGTCTTTCCTGTTCCACAAAATCTAGGAATTACGTTTTGAAATCTTGTGTTTGTGTTTTTTCTTAGTCTTATGTTTGCGTTTTCTGTTAATCTTTTTTTTCAATCTCGTGTTCACGACGTCTTTGGTCCCTTGCTTTTTTCAAATCTTAATTCTCATGTTTCTACTGTGCAGTGAAGAGAAGCCGCACCCCTGGAGAAGCAAACGCTCGCAGAGAAAGGCGCACTTGCAAATTTCCTTGGGAAAGATCGTAACCGAGAAGAACCTGCTCAACAATCATCCGAAGGTCGGTGGTTCGAGCCTCAACGACGCCAAGAATCTGAAAAACAGCCTGCAGGAAAGCAAGAACAGGCAGATGTTTGATATCAAGCCGGTCAACACCAACCTGGGCATGAGAGGTACTGGTTCTTTTTTCCTTTCTTTGGCTTATGTTTGTTGTGGAACTTTTACATCAAGGCCGCCTTTACCCTTTTTTGTCTGCGATTTTTCCGGCTGGTATTAAATAGGATTTCTTCTCCCCCCCACTGTGTAAAGTGCAGTGCAAATGTTGACGATCCGTTACAGGACTTCGGGCATGTTGGCACCATCGATGGCTGTTCCCGATTTCACATCTGATGTTCCGTCCTCAGACATGGTTTGCTCCGCTCTGCTTTGCTCTGCGTGGAAAACGCCCAATCGCTTCCACGGCCAAAACCAGTGTTCCCGCAAAGATGCGCAACTGCGCAGTACGATCAGAACATTCACGCAGTGAAATCTCATTCTCGCGCACTTGCAACACTCCAAATTTGAAAGTAAAAAGTCCTTGGACATTTTTTTCGGACAGAAAGAGAATGCTGTTTGAATTAGATGCGTTCTTCGCATTTTGAAGGCACTTTTTACTTGTTTTGATAATTCACAAACTTTGTAATTCATTGAGAGCCCTGCTAGCTCAGCCTTGAAATATTCATGCTCACTAAAACAAACATTTGCTCAGTGTAAACTTTTTAAAAGGGAGCACTGGCTGAGGCGCGCAATGCGACCAAGTATATTAAAAAATCTTTTTGTTCTGCCGCTGACGTAAACAGGTGTGCGTAGATTGGCCACTTCCGTACACGGGTCTGTTCAGTGACGCAGCTAATGCTGAAAAGTCTNATGNTCAGCAGTCAGCTCCATCGCTGAAGGGGGGTTTGACGCATTCGTTGATTCGCAGCGTTCAAGAACTTCCCTGAATGCAATTGTTGAAGCACTGAAACTGTGCAATGACTTGCGCCTAAGTTTCCGGTGTCTTTCCCTGTCGACTCGATGCGTTTAATCAGAGCGCTTTTCAGGTCTCCTCCCCTCTACTGACCATCTCTTTGATCTGGTGACTGACTTCACGTTAATTGCTTTGTTGCAGCTGGTGATGTCAACTTAGTAGGAAATTACCCTGAAAAAGACAAGCAGTCTGCAAAAAATGAAACGGGCTCCGTTTCCGGGGGAAGTCCCTCATGCGATCTGGCCCGCGTGGAGCTCTTCATCGAAGTGTTGGTGGAAATGTAAGTTTGTTGCTTTTTTTCTCGCTTAATGCTCGCTTTTATAGCTTTGGTTTAGTTACGCACCCTTCTGTAATGAAGCAGTTCATCAGAGTGTGCCTGTAAAAATTATTAATGCGCCGTAACAAAAATGCAAAGTGCCGTCACAGAATGCGCGCATGCTTTTGGCATGAGCGGAAAATGAGGTTACGAGCAGAGAAGGGGTTTGGGCTGAAGGGGGTAAAGAAACATTTGGAACGGCTTCCCGTCAGTGTTTGTATCGGAATTCGTGCACTGCGCATCATCGCGCAATGTCAGGGCAAGCGCTTCCCGCCTCTGTGCTTTAACTAGGGCAGGACAGGTGTTAACAACACGTATTGTGACGTCACAACGTGACATGTCGGTTGGCTTGGCAGCATTTCTTCGTCACAGCCACGAGTCTTTCACGTGTTGACGGAAAAGTTGAGCTGTTTTGGTTTACGCCATTTTCATTCGAAGAAAAGTCGACGCTTGAACTCGTCCGAAGCGCTTCAAGCGTCGAAACCGTTCTTAAAAGTTTGATTTCTTTCAAATAAAAGCCGTTGTTTCTGCAAGCAGGGTTTTCTAAGGCTCAACCCTGGTGGCCGCTAAAACATTTCGAGGCCCACAACTATTTTACCTGAATACAGAGTTGGTCGTGAAAGCGAGACAGTGTATTGTGATGGTGGTAGTAAAGCGAGTTTCCGCTGTGTTTTGAGAGACCGTTGGGAAAATTGAAGAGAGCGTAACACAGTCGGTAAACGTCAACTCGTGATGTTCCCGCCTCTACTGATAGTTGATTTTTTTTGTTTGTTTCTTTCCAGATCCAAGATCCCCGACTGGTGTCCAGGCCTGGCGGGCGTTCTTCAGCCGATACCCTTTCCCGACGAGTACGTATTTAAACGTTTGAGGCCATGCGCTTCGGGCAGGCCTCGCCTGGCATGTTCACATGCAGCCGGTGTCATGGGCGCCGGATGGGGGGTGCAGGGGGGCCAAGCCCCCCCCCTTAGATTTTGAAGTTCGATATTTTCTTAATCACTTTTGTAGAAAAATGTTTTTCTCTTTGTTTCGAGTTGGTGAAATGGAATTTCACCACGGCTGGTCCTCCTCCTGGAAAAATGCTTTTGGTCACCATACGGAAAAATAAGCTTTTGCCCCCTCCCCCCATGGAAAAAATTCTTCCTGCGCTCATGGCTGGTGTTGGATCACTGCGTTGTTTGATGTCGCGAAAATTAATTGGTTCTCATTCCTGTTCCAAGCATTTTTGTTGGATTTAAAAGAATAAAAATATCTATGGTTACATTTGAGTTTTCAGACTTTGTCACTTCAATATTGAGAGCTTAATACCTGATAATCGATACATCTAAATGTCGTTTTCTTGTTGTTTCAGGGCAATGAAGTGCAAGGAATTCGTCAGGTTAGTGATATTATTGCTCCTGTTTAATTCAGCCAATGTGTTCAAAGCGCCACTAAAAGGAAGTGATAATCCAGGAATAGTTGGTTGTCAAAGCTTCCCAATCACTGTCTTGGTTTTGCGTCACCGCTTTTGATGTATTAGGCTCCTTGCCTCCAAGCATCTATTTTCGTACGCGTTATGCGTTACATGCGCTGTTTTTGCTTCTATGAAAAACGTAATTCTGTCACACCGGAAGTGCTACCTTGTGACGTGATTCGGTAATCAACGGCGCTTTGTTGCGTCACAACGAACAGGTTGCTGTATCCCGTGATCGAACGCTTCGCCGAGGACGACCGCGAAAGCGTTGTCACGTGCCTGCTCTCGACGCGCGAAAGCAAGGACGGCTGGATCCAGGTTTTCAGCCCGGGCGGGTCCACGTGCGAGGACGACGGGGCCGTGTTCACCAAGATGGTGGCCGGCCTGACCAAGCCCGGCATCCAGACCGGCAAAATGAAGAAGTTTCTGATGATGCTCGCCACCAGGCAGCTGCAAGTGGTCATCATGCTAGCGCTCCGGGAGAACCCCGTCATGATAAAGGTTCGTATAAACATTTGTGGACCCCCTAGTACAGCGGTTCTCAACCGGGGGTCAATTTGCCCCTTTGGGGGAATATTTTACATATCCTGGGGGTAAATTTAATGAGATGCTGTACATTTTTCTATAGCGGTAGTGAAGAAACAAAATACAGGGGATAAATTTTATGTTAGGAAGCTGGCAAGGGGTAAACGGGAGAAAAAAGGTTGAGAACCCCCGCCCTCATACATCCTAATAAAGGTTGCGGATCCCCCTCAGGAAGAAACGTTGCATCAAATATTTGAAATTTGGTCTTAATCATCGTGGTAGAAATCGAAATGTGTGAAAAGCCTCTTAACCGTTTGAAATGTCAGAGCAAAGCCAACCCTTTAATTCACATGGACCACTAAATCGCTTTCACGGACTCCTTAGGGGTCAGTGGACCCCAGGTTGAGTGCCCGTGCTCTAAGCGATGCCATCGTGTTTTCTTTTTGTTACTGTTTACCTGAAACGAGCAGTTTCATTTGGTTACTGGGTAAGTGTTGCGCTTTGTATTTATTTGGTTGCTCGGTAGGTAAGTGTTGCGCTCTATTTTTTCGGAATTTCTGGGTCTTGTGACAGGAGGTGTTGGA
>JGI24158J21664_10006575_pt1 | contig 15343 bp, 17 predicted proteins | sample Ectturendosymbi3_FD_21664 | JGI IMG/M metagenome (IMG submission 21664) | reverse complement strand
TTGTTTATTTTAGATCATAACTTTTCAACCAGAAATGCTAGAAAGTCGATCAAAGGCTCAAAAGACTCGGACTCGAGCCTAGTTTCCAATGAAAACTGCAGCGAAACACTTTGGCCTAATGGTTGGGCCCTAGGGCAGGCAACATGAGCCAAAATGACCCTAAAAGTACTTCACTTATGACATCAGTCACAAAAAATCTGCACCCTAAACCAAAAAAATTTTTTTCGAGTGCAATCTACCAGACTGGCCGATCTGTTTGAGCCCTTGAACAGCTCTCTAGTGCAATCGGCGGAGGAGCTAAGGCGTTGGTAAGGCAACCGAAAACTGCTGTTTTTTAGGCCGAAATCGAAGTACGAATATATCAAACGCCGGTTCTCAAAGTGTTAACAAATTTGTACCAAACCATTTCTGGGTGTCAAAAAATCTGAACTGGTGTTTATTTTGGATAAAGATTTACTTATCGGTGTTATCTGCTTGTCAGTAAACCACAGTTCAGTTTTAAAGAGATGTTCTTGTTTATTCCACTGCCATAGCTTCAATGAATTCAATGAAACAAGTGTGGAGTTGGTAAATTCTGAATATAGATGTATGAGATGCACATGGCAGTTGATAATTTGTTTTTGCCGTAGACTATTCACTTGGCATGCTGTTTGCTAATCGTTCAGCTGCAGCATTTCGGTTGAAAGAATATACTCACTGTGTTCAAGATATTTCTAGAGCAGTGGCTTGTGGGAATCACAACAGCAAGCGGTAAGTGTTCCTGTGACATTATTTTGTTCACCGATTTGTAGTACTGTACTGCATTGCAACAACCTGGTAATTTTGTTATTCAGATACTTCAAAATTATGTCAAGATTAGCATGGTCCTATTGGCACCTGAAGCAGTATGAATTGTGTGATACAACTGTACAAAAGATTCTGAATTGCCAACAAGTTGACTTTGCCATTTCTGAGGTTTGTAAAGAGTTTGCTGTTGTCAATAAAATGTGCAATCATGGTGCTTTCTTATTATTTTGTAATCATTTCTGCATGTTCTTATATGCAGTGATTGTAAAGATGTTCTTGTGCATTGAATGTAATGAGTATCGTATCATACTGTTTTATTGCAGTTGAGTGTCATTTTCATCAAAGGTTTTAGATCAGACATCCCAATCTTGCTGCTAATGTAGTAAATGCTCAATTATGTAAGGGCGTTTTTTTTAACTTTAAAGTTTGCACTGTCAGTTTGCTGTGTTAGTACACTGCTTGGTTATAGATGGCTGTTGCTTCTTTGTTTTATTAAGGAACAGCACATCTTGCAATCTCTTCTTCTTAAAGTAAATGCAGGAAACAATGACAAAGGCAATAATAGCTCCATGCACAACGAAGGTGAAATAGTTGCTTTCTGTGATGGTGCAATGCATTGGAATATTAGTGGTTTTCAAGTGGTAACTGTGATCCTCTCCAATGTGCTGAATTACTGTGCTTAGATTCTGTTGGTTTGGTGGGTCCTGTTGTGATCACCAATTATGTAAATTTTTGTGCTTGTGTTGTATTTCAATCTCTGAAACATATGTTATGGTTTTGGCATGCAAACAACAGTAGTGTAATTTTGAAAAAATCCACCTCAGCATAAATGTTGCTCTGTAAGACCTGGCATCGCTTTCCTTCTAGTACTTTCTTTAGTGCTGTAATGTTGCCTTCAATTTTCAGGTGATGCTAACCCATGGTGCAATGCAAATCCTGGAATTTTTGATAATGTTAAGACTTTGCATGATGATGTGAAAGGTAGGAAATGAAGGTTTACCAGTGTGCTGGTTTAATATTATAAACCCACCTATAAGTACTGATTCAGTTTTATACGTCTGGAATTTTCAGATCATTGCATTGTAAACTTATTTCCTTGGTGCGATGGAACTGAAAATCTTTGCGCTCCAAATTCACTTCCAATCCTGTTTTTTTTCGCTGGGACATTTCGGTCATTTGTCCAGTAATAGTATCAAACCTCGCCGAAACAGTATTCACCAGCCTACCTTTTTGGACATTAAAACCGAATGGACTTAATTTTTTTCAGTCATTTTAAAAAAATTCGGTCTGTGACCGAAAAAAAACAGGTTCCAACGCGGGAATGACCGGTTGCTTTGTCAACTGTTTTTTTTTTTTTTCAGGGCGGTACCTTGTTTCCACACAGTCTCATGCTCCAAGTGATGTAATTTTTGAAGAAGTTGCGTTTTGCGGTGTGCTGAACGAAGAATTTGAAAAAACTCATTGTACTCATTGCTTCAAGGTGAGAGCGTGTTTTACGATCTATCCACATACTAGCAATTATTATTTTAAGTGCTTCATATTGTTTGCGTTAAATTTCACTTAATTTTCCCATGCTGCGAAATTGTTTGCTTTGTAGGAATGCATGATGTTTGGAATACCTTGCTTCGGATGCACCACCTCCCTTTACTGTGACGAAGCATGCCGTAATGCCGCGTGGTCAACATACCACTGGCTAGAATGCTGCATGTCTCCAGTACTTGATCAGGTAAGAAAATTGTGAAAGTTCTCCGTTTGCACACATGAAACGCCTTCGTATTTTATGCAGGTCGATATCTTCTGCCGCGTTGCTTTGCGGACAGTGCTCACTGGCGCACATGAGCTGTTCACCGGCGAACATGGCGTTTGCACTTTAATAGCAAAGCACATCAAAGAGACACATTGCAACTCAAAAAATCAATCCTGTCAAAATAAAGCCAAGCCCCATGAAAACAGCATACGGCTTGACGGGTGCGATCCAGGGTCGGGAAAATATAAAGGAGATTACTGGAGTGTTTACTGCCTCCAGACGCATGCTGCTAACCATTCCAAGCTATTGTTATCCAGGTGCAGCGAAATTGCGCGCGTTGTGGCGCGAGTGATTGAACATTGCATCCCTGCCCGAGTTGTTGCGTCAGAGCTCGACGGCAACAAAAGATACTCTTCAGAAAGTGCGCGTCTTAAGCAAGAGCTCAAACACACACTTAACCGGATCAGCTTTCAAGCTATCCAGCAAAGGAATTCTCCATCGTACTCGTTCGATATCCAGTCATTTAGAGCCAACGTTCGCGCAGTGAGCGCTCGCTTCGCCGACAAAGTTTCAAACATTTGTTCCAAGCAGCAAACACGGTTTTCTAATAAAGGTATGCTCTTTTGCAGCGAGACAGTGTAGCAAGACGTCCAGTGCAACAATATCTTTGCCTATGGTTACAGATCTACCAAAAACCTTTTCTGATATTCTTGCCTATCTTCTAAAGCATCACATGCTTCAGTTGTACACCAACTCCTTAGCCGTGATCACGGTAGTATCTGATCAACATGAAAGAAACTCGGGTAAGGTTTGTTCTTTCAAGCTCTTGGTTTTTATTGGTCAAGATTCCAAGTTTGACATTTGGTTTCTAGTTGTTGCAACGACATCTCAGAGGCGTGTCGCTGCGTGCATTTTCCCTTGCATCAGTTTGATGAACCACAGTTGTGATTCAAACACGATCTTGTCCTTCTGTGGAAATAAAGTGAAGGTAAGTTTGATTGCGTCATCTTAAGGAGCGTTCACGTATTGCGTAAGCAATTTTTTCGCTTTTTTGACCCCCTATCAATCTGTAAGCACAAATCAATTCCCCCGTAATTACGTACGCATTCGTTGATCCCCAAAAGTTGTCTCCTGCGTTTGTTAGTTTCTGTGACAAGATCTCGGACGAAATTAATTTTGAAACAATGAAGCGCTAAACAAGAGCTGGGTGTCACTTTCAGTGGTTATTTCGCTTCTCACTTCAAATCTGATCACATCCTGAAAGCAAAACGTCAACCATATAGAGCTGTGTTAACCCGCTGTGATGTTACTCGGTCACAAACAAAACAAACCCGACCAAATTCATTATGTAGTTATCTCAGTAACCCCCCCCCATAAGCAACCTTAAGCATTTGAACCCCCGCATCCTTCTTTGTGCTCACGTGACATGTGAACGGTCTCTTGAACTTACAGCATGGCTTCTGCGACTTCGTCACGTGATGTATTTGTAGAGGGAGAGCTTATTGCAACGGTGTGTCACATTGGTAAGCTGCAACTAGAAAGTGTCAGTAAATGTCTTCTGTTGGACCGTGGTTCAGGAAGACTTGGCTCCCTAAGATTTTCGCAGTAATCACAATCTGTGAAATACTTTGAAATTAGCAAAGGTCTGCTGTGATATGGTGAATGGTAAGATAATATTAAGCGTTTCTCAGTTATGCTAAGATAATATTAAGCGTTTCTCAGTTATGCTTTGAATTTCCAGCAGTTTCTTTACAGCTGCCATTCTGCGGAGTTGTTGGGTGGTTTCTCACTTAGCTGTTGGTAAACTTTTCTTCAACGCTGAGATTGGAGCCTCAAATCGTTAAAAATCGTGGGTTTTACCTAAAAATATTTCATGCTTCACTGTTTCTCAGACGCGTGGCACTAACCCAGCTTGTAATGTCTTTATTTATTGTAAGCATGGAAGTAACGTGCAATTCGTGCATGTGGAGGTAACCGAAAACAAGCCAGTCAGTCTGGAAGATCTGACCGCGAACTACCTTTCCTGCAAATCTCTGCGTTTGTTAATTGTGCAGGCGCATGTCTATCATCGTAAGCAGCAGCTTACCAAAGCTTTGTTTGATCGTAACGTACGCAAATTTGCTTTTTTGCAGCAACTGCTAATGTCCGTTTTTTAAGGTGAAGGCTCTGAGTTCGATCGACCGTGGCGGCGAGGTCAGCCATTGCTACGGCCCGTGCGTCGCGCGCCATTCGCTAAAAGATCGGCAGAACATGCTGAAGCGACAGTACTACTTCGAATGCCACTGCCAGGCTTGCACTAGTCAGATGTCGGGTCAGTGGAGCTGTTGGCCTCACAACAATTTATTGCACTGTGATTTAGCCCCGCTGTTCGGTCTGCGTCGAAGCAGTGGCGTAGCCAACCCAAAATGTTTGGGGGGCCAAAATCTTTGACTTCAGGCGAGCAACAGTATTTTGTTTGGGACACCGCTTCTTAAAGCACAAAATGACTAGAGATGCTAAAAATTGGGGGGGTCGTGGCACCCTGGACCTCCCTGACTACGCCCGTGTGTCGAATGAACATTTTAGTGTATACTTGCAAACAAATTGGCGTTTTGTTCAAGCGCATAAAGGGACACAAACACCCTATAGAATTTTTTTTGCGTTAAGGGACTCGTGCGTTTGTGTCATCTACCAGCCAGTAGCAGCAAATACAGCCTGGCTTGCCGTGCCTCATTCCACATGCTAATGAACGAAAACGTGTCCAGGCGATCAGGACCAGCAGGCGTACATTGCTCAGTTCACCGCGTACAAGTGCGCCGCCTGCAACGGACCGGTTACGATCCTCGACAGCGACGGCAACGGAGCGGTGTGGGGCAAATGCGTGGACCAAGCCTGTAAGAAACTCCACAATCTGACCGAGCCTCAACTTTTGTTCGAACAAACGTTGGTGAGCTTCGCTTACGTCGTCTATCGAACACGTTCAAAGTGATACCCAACAACTCTGCTCTGTCAAATAGGAACGTGCGAACCAAGCATCGCGGGCCGCATTGAAGAAAATTTCTCAGGAAAGTTTGAAAGTTTTGTCGCGTTGTTTAGAAGACTTCGAAAGTATTCTTTACAAGCATCACCAGGCCATGGCAGCTATTCACGATCAAATTGCATACTGCTACAGGTGAGAATATGGGACATCTTTTTGGAGTGTGCTATTGAAACCACGCAGACAATCCATGAGGTCTTTAAGTGTCTTCAAATGATAAGGTTTTGATTTCCATGAACTAGACATAGCAGTGCATAAGTCTTGCTCGTAATTTGGCTTTTGGGCCAGTAATTGCTCACCTTTTACCTCGCAAAATACTTCTTTCTGTCAGTAAATTTACAAGTTGCGTTTCAGCCACATGGGAAAGTTCGTCGATGCCATTCCGCACGTGCTGCATAGCTTGAAGGTGGTCTCCATGAAATATGGTCCTAGAAGCATGGAAGCTGCTCGGGAAACGCACAAGCTTGCAACTTTATATTTCAAGACATCGCAGTTCGATCTTGCTGGAAAGCACATTTTCAAAGTTTTGCCAGTATTTCGAGCTCTTCTTCCAGAGAAAAGTGTGGAACTCGCCGAAGCTGAAGAAATGAACCGCACGCTGGAAATCTTATTGCGGGCAAAATGTGTTTCTCATAAAAGTTAGCACATGTCCACATTCCTTTGACCGTATTGATACGAATGTGGCTCCTAGAAATCTGTTGCCCTGAAGTTGGGAATTACAGTAGTTTTTGGTGCTTTAGATGCCGCAGCAAGGATTTTTATGTATAGCATGGCGTCTGTTTGTAATCAGGTAAAGACCATACAATACCTCAAAATGTTTACTGCCGCAGGTCGTTCTCAAGCAGACTATATTCGAGACTTAAAGGGAATTCCACCCAGGCTTGTCCATGGGATACGTTTTTCTGTCATATCCCACGAAACTAATACGAAGTACATTATATCATATGCATGTCTAATGTCCAGCTTCTGCAGAGTCGTGACTAAAACACCCCAAAATTTCCATTTCGAGCAGTGGTTCCCAACAAGGGGATGCGAGGAGCGTCCGTCTTAATGTCAGGGAATTGATATATTTATTGCTCTCCTGCGGCTTTATTGTTTTCTTTTGCAATGGATTATAGACACAAACGCGAAGTTCGTTCAAACATATGTGTCACGATATTAATTGCAATCTGTCTTATTTTCGAGGTTGTAGTAGTTATTGTTCGAATGAACTAGATATTGGCAGTGCGTTTTTTTGTGATGTGATAATTACTTTTCTGGTCAATTCTAAGATAGTCTGAGTGTGGAAACCACTGGATTCCGCATTTTAGTAAACAGTTTTGAGGTGAATCGATCGTAGAGGAAAGGAATCTTGTGCACAGCCTTACATATTGGAGCGAGTTATTGATCTAGTGTAGGTGTTTTGTTAATTTGGGGAGACGTGAAGGTCTGCTATACATCCTTGCCAATGGAGATATTAATAGAAGCTTTTCTGATTATCATCGTAACATTATCGTTCGTTTTAGTTTCACTTACATCGGAAAAACAGGATTTGCAAAGTCCACAGTGTACGCTCTGTGAAAAATTTTTCTCCAACGTAAACTTGAAACAATCTAAGTTTCAAGAACACTTCGGCAACCGACATGGCGGGGTCGATGTTGTGGGCCACAGTGAAAATCTTTGCGAACTAAAAGAACCCGTTTTGATTAAAATTGTAGGTGGGTGCGAGGCCAGAACAAAATTGTTTTACGGGTGCAGGAGTGAAAAAGGTTGGGAACCCTTGAATTATAGAATCCAATGAAAATTTGCTAACAACACTGTTGCAGTTGTCACCCAAAAGTGGTCCCAATGACTTTATTTTCAAGGGTCTCGTGGCACTGAGCCTCTACGTGTGATACTTACTGTGGTTCTGTGCGTACAACAATGGTATTCAACTTAAGAAAATTCCTGCTTTATGACGTAAAATAACTAACGATGGGCAAATTTCAAGTACAATGTCCCATCACATCCCAAGGACAAGCCTGAAATTTCCAAAGCAGAAACAGTGGAATGGGGTGATAACCAAGGAGAGAATATTTCCTAGTTCCGTGATTGGATATGTGTTCTGGTGGTTGCCAGGCTAATATTCTTGATTACCTTCACAATGTATAACCGATTTGCAAATCTGCCCGAATCGCACATTGCAAATGCGTTTTTCCGTTTAGTTTTCGGGATTACCAACCCTTACAGCTGTCAGTTGTTTCGATGTTGATCTACAACGCAACGTTTCATTTTTTTTGTGAACCAGTAAAATTTCCTGAAATCAAATTCTGCACCACGGTTTGCTCGGGACCCGTGTTAGTTGCCATTTTTGCAACAAACATCGACCAGTTGCAGGTTGCAAAAATAATAAATGCGGTTTCGAGACAGTCGAAAGTGTTTTGACATGTCTGCTTTAAAAAGTGCCGATATGGTTTCTAGTGCCTCTGTAATTTTGCTGAATTTATAAAATTGCGGTCGCGATGTGACAGACGGCTTCCGAGCTTTTTCGTTTAGTTTACCATGACTCCTTTCCCAAATCACCATGGGCGTCGGAAAGATTTTTTCCAAGGGGGGCAATAGTAGATTTTTCAGAGAAAGCCAAAAGTAGGTTCCAGGGGGGTCAAAGGTGGTGAAATTTCGTTTTACCCACTCGAAACTAAAAACTTGTTGCTAAAAATTTAACAGGAAAATGTCAAATTTCAAAACTCAGGGAGGACAAGCCCCCCCTTCCGACGCCAGTGCATCTCTTGAGTTTCAATGCTAAGCGTATGTTTTTTCACTTTACGGGTTTACCTATATATGTCTACTGTTGGTGAGACCCAAGATGTTCATCACGTTTGGATTTGAAGACGTTGCCTGTAAATGAGATGCAGTAGGCCAGAGAAATAAGGTAGAAGTCGCCAGATAAATCACTGCCAAAAAGATTTAGTAGACTGTGAAAAGGTTCGAAAAATGTATTGGGTTTCAAAGCGTTTTCCATAGTGCTTGGGCTTTCAAAAATATTTCGTCGAAAATAGCCACAACAGTGCTAGATGTTATCAACTGGCGCTGTGACTGGTTAAAACATCAATGCGCAAACAAAGATGTTCTGAAAAAAGTCCATTTGTTCACGGAACTTTCTTCAGTGAAAGGCGTTAATGAAAAAATGACGTCAACATTGCCACCTCGGGTGCGGACGACTGAAATTCATTATGACGCTTTTATTCTTGTCAGGGTTCCCACACATTTTTAAGAATGAATCATTTTCCATACTTTTTCAATACTTAGGTTAAAAAGTTCAATGCCATTACTTATTTTTTGAAATTCTTGATCATGAAACTCAATTTTGCACTTTGCATAAATAATGAATTGCTTTGCCTTCAGTAAAATTCTGCTCAGATACTTCAAATTTCTTGTCCATTTAGAATTTCTGTACTTTTTCAATACTTGATGCATATTTTGGCCAATTTCGGTATTCTTTCAAGATCTTGAAAACTGATTTTGAAATTTAATACTTTTTCAATACCGCGTGGGAACCCTTGTCTTGTGCACTTGTCAAACTCCTGACCTAGTAAAAGCAAGAAGGCCACAGCCCGTTTATCGAGCATTACTCGACAGCCCCTTCCTTGGCAAGCCAATCTTCGTTATTCAAACTTTCGCCTTGTTTGAGTCAGACATGTTTAAAACTCAGGACTTGATGGTGTATGGGTGACCATTTAATCGTGGTTCGTGTATAACTTTGATTCAAACTTGTGTAGCAATATGCAGCATTGTTGACCAGACACGCCGTCACAAGCAGTAATCTGTTGTTACATTAGCTTTCTTACGTTTATGCAGATGTAGTTTTGCTTTTTGTTGAATTTCGTATTGCCTTTACCTAAGCTTGACGCTGCTGTACTGAACGCATGGATTATGATTGGAGGCAGGCACGGGATTCGATTGTGCAGGACGGTGTCCAGCTTTGCACTTCGGAGCGCAAACAGTTCTGCGTTTGAGTTTGTCGCAAGTCCCGCAGCATTTCTGTTTCAAAAGCGGACATGTGTGACTTCTTCAAGATTGTTTAATGAAACAAAGCAAACTGAAACAAAAGTGACTGTTGCCAGAGATGAGGCGGCACGTCGCTTGCCCCAACATGCCATTAACTGGGAGGATCTAAAGCGCTCGTGGAAGTATATACTCGGCGACATGAAAAACCGTTTCGCGTCCACGCGCACGCAAGAACAAACGCGTCGGTACCTCAAAGATGATCACATTGTTTATTATTTCCGTGAACCCCACGACCTCACATACTGGTACATATCGACGGACGAGGAAGGAGGCGGGTACAGCTGGGCGGAACTTCGCCCGTCTCGCAACGAGATGACTGCTTTGTTTCGAGGCTACCTAAGCGAAAAGCGACCGCGAGACATGTTATTGCCTGACGATCCTTTGCATAAGCCAGAGACTTACCACGGTTTCGTGTATCTGGAAACCAAACCGTTTAAGGTGAGTGGTGCGGTGCACGGGCTGATCGCCAGTATCAGAAAGGTCTTAACTGATGCTGGATTTTTTCGCAGACAGTGTTGGACCGGGATGACTTCATGAGCCTGGGTGGTTTTAACGTCATCAAACTACGTTTGCGCGGTGATGGCAGGAAATACAATTTCGAGCTGATGTGCGACATAGCAATGGGAGAATACATGATGTTCACTGCCCCCGTATACACAAATGGAGGACCGTTATGGCAGGAAGTGTCGGTAAGGATNAANTTGTCAACTTGTGCNATCTTCGATTTGGTTTTNTTACTACCTACCGCCTCAAATTTGTAGATTCCTTACACCAAGATGATCAGTTCGAAGAAGAGCGGCTTTACCACGGCTCAGGAACCAATAGATGTGAACAAGGTAAGATTAACCTTGGGTAATTCATCGTTTGTGCAGTCCCTCAAAGCATTTATTTCTGACAGGTGAGGAATTTTCGATTTTTGCTGAGCGATGGCATCGAAGGCCCTTTCCAGCTGGAGATCGACTACATTGCACTTGCGCACGATAAGACTCATTTCTACGATAAAAACGACAACTACGATCCTTGGCGTCCAATTAATGCGGGTTCAGGATGATGTTTTAATTGACATACGTTGAAAACAATAAATATTGCACGATTAACTGCATGTCCAAGCTGAGCTTAAGCCCAGCTCGATGGATCTTCACCTTCGTTGACAAAAGGCAAATCAATTGCAAGTACTGCTATTTCTCCGCAGAGAATACACTCTCCAGCAATAATCTCATCCAAATCAAGAATAAGTTTCTGACGTCGCGCTTTTCTTTCTTGCTGTCCTTGTTCGTTTGTTGCAGGCGACTGATTCAGAAAGCGAAGTTCCTGAATGAAAAAAACTTGGTGTATTTTATTTTAAGTATAGATCTGATACACAGGGTTAGTTAATCGAGCGAAAACGAAGCAGGAAAGATCCTTATTAGTCTACGTAGGTGACTGATGTTTGCCAATGGGCAGTGTTTTGGGGTATTTAAAATCTTCCAGATCGTATAGTCCATGCAAAATGGTTGCCACGTTATTACCAGGGGTGTAGTGCCAAATTTATAGGTGCATGAGCTCTGCTGGGCATTTTTGTATAAATTTGTAGGCAGCGACATTATTCACTGGTAGGTGTTGGTGGGGCGCAGCTCCGACAGTACTACGCCACTGATTATCACGGTACATTGATCAGACATAGTGATACGTGGCGAACGGGCGAATGACAAGACAACAACTCCAAATTGAATAAGCATCAAACCTGTTGCAAGCGTTCGGCCTTGTCGCGCTTCACGTCATTCAGTAGTGGTCTAACATCGCTCCACAAGCAATCGCTATGAAACGCGTGGTGGCAGGGAAACAAGTAAAAGCCACGTGAAAGCAGCTGCCGACTGCATGATTGACACTGTTCGGTCGGTCCAACCACCAGATGTTGATTCCTGGCACATGATTTCGATGGTCATGTAAGATCAAAAATATTATACACCTTAAGTAACAAAGCAGCCACAAACCTTGTTTCTTGTATGTTTGCCCGAATCGAATGAGCGCTCGACGTTGCATCATTCATTTCATCCTTGACAACAAAAATCCTCTTGAGACACAGAACTTGCATAATTATAAATAACGCGATAGCGAATGAAAAACTTCCTATACGCAAAGATTCTCGTTGACATTAACGCGAGGTAACTACTGAGCACGCATTAAGAACGGGCATTTTCATTTTGCAACCTGATTGTTTCGCGCAGTACTTTTAACTAAAAGTATTTGCGCTGTTACAAAACTCAGTGTTGTAATCACGCCACCCGGTCCACCTGCTTTCCCGTGGGTGTCGCCAGGACTTTCCTGAGGCATTCCGGTCACGTGACCGAAACACCGTAACTGGGATCTATCTCTCTATTTGGAGGGTAAGTGGCTGTACATTTCGTCACCAAGTGTCAGGCCGTAAACTTCATCTCTGCCGCTTCTAAGTTTAACACACTTCAAAACCATTAATGCTCGCCGCTTCTAAGTTTAACACACTTCAAAACCATTAATGCTATCATGCCAATCCGACACTGATGTTCGTTGCAGATACAGTGTGTTTCTGTTCAAACATTTACATTATTACGTTGTGAAATCCATTAAGTTGAAATATAGGACTGACGATTACTTATTTTAAGTTTGGAAAAATTGGAAGATGGATTCAGCCAAGTTGCACGGTGAAACGCGTCATAGGTGCATGTGAGCGCATATTTCTGGGGATGCAAAAAGACTTTCCTTTTGTCTTTAATTTGAATGAAGAAGCTATTTCAATTTGCCCAAAGTTGATTGAAGCTGTAGAAATTTACCCAATAGTTTTAAGTTAACCAAATTTGAAACGGCAACTGCTTGCTGCACCATTTTTTTGGAAAATGCAAGCGTACAGGACTAACTAACGCCGCCGAAAAAGAAAGACGTATCAAGCAATTGCCACAAAACGATGGAGTTTATACAAGAAGCTGTGAATGCACATCGTAAAAAATGCAACAATACATCCATAATAACTGGTCAACAAGGTACTCCAATCACCACACAATCCGTCCCAGAATACAAGCCAATAAAATTCATGCTAAAAGAACAAGAATCCACAGTACATTGAATTTTGTAAAGAAGTACGTAAGTCAAGAGTGGGCGTTTTTTCTTGAAGTATGACGGCATGCCCTAAAAAAGGAGAACGTTTGGCAGTCCTATAATGNCAGCACCGANTTGGTTGAGGCTGGGAACATGGTGAATGGTGGCCACCATTGTTGATGTACCACTGCAAGTCTGCAGTTCCGGACGTTTGGCGTGTATACTGAAACTGTTCGGTTCGCATTATTTTGCTTTATTTCCGTATTTCCGACTTCCATGCGTAGCGACTGACTGCACATCAATTCGGCGCTGTCGGCCACAGCGTTGCAGGAAGTAACGCGATACCATTAATTGCATTAACTTTAAACCATACGCAACATCCAGCGAACAAGATATTGCTTGCTAGGAAATTCTAACAGTGAAGCTTGCAACTACCTTGCGATACAAGTTTGAAGTCCACGGAACTTGAAAGGAATGAACAATAAGAACTGAGAGGTGGCACGAAAAACAGAGCAATTAAAATCGCCTTCTGTGTTATATTTTTCACGCAGAAAAGAGCTTAGTTAGGAACGTTACGCCAAGCGCCATCGTAATTACTCCTGGAAGCAACTCATCGGGTATTGAGACCATAGAGCAGGTAATTAGGATCTTCGAGAGGGGAAAGTAAAGCAAGCAGCACCAGCGTTTCATTTAATAGCGATACAAGTTGGAATCGGTTAGAAGCGTTTTTACGTATCACGTGGCCACGGGTGGCCTTCCTTCTTAAGCATTTGAAACTGCTCCGACAGGGAGCTAATTCCTCAAGCGTTCTTCGAATGAAAAGATGGAATTGACTTGTAAAAAAAACACGCCGGTACTGTTATTTCCAAGTTCGCACCCATCGTTTCATCTCTTCATGTACTGTAACACAAAACCCCCTGTTCGCAACCGCGGCAGTTTCCCCCAAGGTTCTGTGCAATTCCTTGCGATAAAGATTGAGATCGTCAGCTCCCACACAATTATCAATATCTTCGGTGAAAAGACAAAACACAGCATGCGTTGCTGTTTAACAACCTGTTTTTATACGGCCCAGCGTTACGCAATCGTTGGCACACCGTGAACTGGCGCTACACGAGAAAGTGCCGAGCGGTTTAGGCCAAGACTTTGAACAAAACTGTACCCGAGCACATTTCATGTTGCGATAGAGTTCGCTGTTGGGCTAAAATGCATATTCAGACCACCAAAATGTAGAAACTTCGACCATACACCTGCCAAACCCATGGTCTGTCAGATAACGTAGGTGCAAGGCTTGCTCGCTAGAAGTTATAACGGTAAGTCACGTGAAAGGTAACGAGTTCGTTTCAGTTTGGTCACCAAATCTTTCCAAGTGAGAAATTTTCTCGACAACTTTTTGTCTTATAATGTCATGTTAAATGCGTGATTAGAGCAAATTGTTGTTCAAGGAAATGACCATGCACTGACTTTTCGTCCTACCTTGTCTACACCTGATACAAACCACTTACTTTCAACTGATCGATGTGTTTGTTATATTCAGCTAAAGATTCACACAAAGCGTCCTTGAAATGATCGATTGTCACGAAGTCCGGAAAAAATGGCAGAATATCTTCGATTTTTAGTAAATCCCCAGATTCCTGCGTCAACACACGCGAAGTATTTGGCAGCAGTTTTCAATGTTAATGGGATGGTAACGATTCCAAAGCACATGTTCATCATTTGAAACACCATGAAAAGACATGAATAAAATCGAAAAACGTTGCAGTTAAACACCAGACACCACGAACACCTAACATTAAGCAGTCCGCAAAAGGATCACGCTGATAGAAACATTTTTGAAAAGGAACAAATTCAAATTTTAAATTTAGTGCTCCCGAGGCTACAAAACACATTGCCAGCACACTTACGCAGAACATATAGAAACAAAACCTAAGCAAACGTTGTGAACAATAAGCGTAAGCTCATTACTTACTTGCAAGAACTTCATTGCTCGTTTGATGTCCTTTTCTTCTTGAACTACGTGCTTGGCGATCCTGAGCCATAGTTTTCTTCTCAGTTCCTCATCTTCCTGTTCAAGTTCAGGACGATCGGCGATCGACTTCGCCAGCTCGACGTCAACCTGCAACAAGTGCCGCGAATGGATCGGTTCAATTCATGCCCAGGTGTTTATCCAGTGCACAGAGCAGTGGACACACACCAAATACTAATCACTGGCACAAAATCCTGCATTCATGGCAGCGTTGATCGGATCGTTAAATCCTCATCTCTTTATCCTGTCCAAGATTTGGAAATTACATTCAAATCCTATCCGAATCTTGCTGCTAGTNTTGTGATATTATCCCGAATCCTGTTTATATACAAACTAGCAACGACATAGTTATCAAGTTACATGCTGTGGCAACATGTTGTTGTAAACAACTTCACCAAAATGAAAAATAAAAGCAACTGTAAGCTACATCATTGTTTGAAAAGAAGACATGCTTTACAAACAAAGTAAACAATGAACGATCTGAATCAAATGCATAATGCTTTCAAACCTAATCTCAATAATACACATGCGTCAAATCAACTACATAGGAATAAATACAACTTGTTGCACACACTTTTCAAAGCTTTTGATAATTTAAAAAAATATGCAACTGGCAGAGAAAGTCGTTCAACATTGCTTGCTAGCTTTTCATGCATGTTGGCATTAATGCTTTGGCGTTCACTTAACATTACAT
>JGI24158J21664_10006574_pt1 | contig 15343 bp, 13 predicted proteins | sample Ectturendosymbi3_FD_21664 | JGI IMG/M metagenome (IMG submission 21664) | reverse complement strand
CAGACCAGTACATAATAGACCACATTCATAACAGACTCTGTTCGTACCTAGGGCCGGACGGGGTAAAGTGTGTTAGACAAAATGCTTTGGACTTTTAGCGTACACACTGCAATATACATTTAGAAGGGGTCCGTTATCAACGTGGTCTGTTACGAACGGGTCTGTTATGAACATGGTCCGTTTTCAACAGGTCTGTTATGAATGGGTCTGTTGTGAACGTGGTCTGTTTTGAATGGTCTGTTATGAATGGTCTGTTATGAACGGGTCTGTTATGAATGGGAACCTTTATTTATACACTCAATAAAAAATTAATTATATCAAAAATGTCAAACTTCTGTCCCCAATTTTCTAAGTATGTTGTCCAAATTTGACAACTCAATTTTTTGGCACCCCCATGCATCTCCTACACCACTGGATGGCCCAACAGATATGCTTGGATCAAAATGGGGTTTTCAGATGCTGGTGCACAAGAAAACAATTGATGTTGTCACCACTCACTGTTTTGTTCATCGGGAATCGTCAGTCTCAAAAATTGGGAATCGCGAGTCCTTAAGGTGCGTTAACAAGGAGGTATCTGATATATGGAAGATCAACAAATGAGGGAGATAACATCTCTGCCCCCTTTACGCCAGAAAAGCTTACTACCGCCCTCAGCCACGGAGAGCCAGAAAATCTCCGGGATTTAAATTTTCCATGCCTGATCAGCTTACGAATCTTGGTTATGCGATTTCCTAACTTTTTACATGCGCCAACTCAAAAGTCGGAGGATGGAGAAAAAACGAGTAGTTGCGATCCCTAAACCGAATTAGCCATTAGGGGACCTAAAGGGTTATATCCCTATGTCTCGACTGCGTGTCCCCTTCAATATCCTCGGAGAGATTCATCTACGCTCGTGTCGAGCTGATCATTGATCCATTTTTCTCGCAGCAACAGGCGGACTTTGGACACTGCAGGTCGACCGTAGATCAAGTCAACTTGTAGACGCAACACATCGAAGATAGCTTTTCGGCTAAGAAGACCTGAACTGTGTTTGTCGACCTCACAGCAGCCCACAACACTACATGGCATCGCAGCCTCACATGAAAGCTACTGCGATTGCTACCTGACAGGCACATGGTTCGCGTGACCATGGAGCTGGTTGGTAATCGCAGCTTCACCCTTGCCACCGGTAACAACAAACGAAGCAGTTTAAGACGCCTCAGGAATGGCGTCCCAGAGAGATCCATCTTGGTACCTCTTCTTTCAACATCTACACCTCTGACCCACCAATCACCATCTTCGGAAAGTATGCATACGCCGACGATCTGGCAATCATGCATGATGGAAACTGACAAGCAGCGAAAGGAGTGCTCAGCAAAGACACGACGACTATACGCAAATACCTCCAGACTTGGAAATTAAAGCTTAGCACCACAAAGGCGGTGTCGGCAGTCTTCTCATCTTAACAAGGAAGCTAAACGTGAGCTAAAATCACCTGTAACAGCAAAATCCTGCCCTTCTGTGTCGAGCCCAAATGCCTACGAGTAACTTTGGAAAGGTCGCTCACGTATCGCCGACACCTCGAGCCACTTTGCAAAAATCTGACAACACGTGTCGCACTCTTGAGGCGGCTTGCTGGCTCGGGATGGGTGCTGGAGCAACAACGTTGCGAATAGCCACCTTAGCAACAGTACATTCAACCGCAGAGTACTGCGCTCCTGCTTGGTGCCGAAGTGCTCACAGTGTCACACCGCTTCGTTGGCCCAGTCATCAACGACGCCTTGCAAACCGTAAGTGAACGCCTGCGTCTTACACCAGCAGACAATCTTCCTATCCTCGCTGGCATCCAACCCGTTGAGCTTCATTGCAAAGGATCCACACTTTCTCTAGTATGCCGTGCCATGGAACCTGGACATATGCTCCACTAAGCTATCACCTACACACCGAATGGGAATGTACGTCATGTCAACTTGAGACACCCATTAGTATGCCCCGCACAACGACTTATCTGTTTGACTGGCGTCAACCACAAAGGCGCGGCGCTCTGGTCGGATCACCGATGGAATACGGAGTGGTTGGAGAACACTACGCGACTCCGCACTTCCCATCCCTGACATCGGCACCCACCCACCTGGAATGGCTTTGCAAAGAACAGCGTGGGTCCGGCATAACTCCCTCTGCACCAGTGTCAGACGTTTCCACTCCTGCTTACACAAATGTGTTATGGCCCTACTGCAGCTTGTGAGTGTGGCGCAGAAGAACAGACCGTTAACCATGTTGTCCTCCACCAGTGTCCAATCCATCAACCCCTATGGAGGGCATGACCTGACGGTTCTGGATGACAAGAATATCGAATGGCTGCTTAACACCTGCCCCGAGATCTAGTGCGTCCTAGCAGTGCATTAAACCAACTATCTCAAACGATGAAGTGTCAATGACTTTACCAGACGGTCTTACAAGTCGTGAATTTGATGAAAAGCAGTGCGTTAAATTCCCGTGAAATCCAGATGTTGTGTGAAGACAAATTCTGATCATGAACAATTTCTCCACCGCACAAGAGTGTGATGTTTGTCAAGAGGCAACGTTGTAGCCTGAGTGTTCGAGCTCCGTGATGAGCTGAAGGTATATCAGGAAAACCTTTACTCGCAATTGATTTACAAAATGGTAAGTTTGATTCTCGCCTGGGATATTTGGTGTATCTTTGTAAAGCTTTTAACCAGCTGGATTTAAAGATGCAAGGGAAAGAAAAAGATATCATCCAGTTTGTGGACTTTGCTGGAGTTTCTTATTTCGAAGCAAACTTTACAAAGCAAACTTCTTTATTTCTTTTTATAAAGTTGAGTTAATTCACAATTAACTAGTGATTGTTGATCCTAATAAAAATTGCGGCAACAAGCAATGATACAATCATCATTGCGAAATGGTTAATTTTATGGTTACTTGAAAACATGGGCGCAATTTCGTGGGGGACACGGGCGACGTGTCCCCCCACTTTTTCAGACGGGGGGATATCATATGCCATGCCACGCCCACTTTTTTCTCTTTCGGTTTTGTATTTGGAGGTTTCAAAAAATAAACAAAAGCAGTTCTGTTGTGGAGACTTAGTTTTGGGGTGGGCAGTTTTGCAAAAGACTGTCTTCAAGCATTAGTGAACAGGATTTCAATCAAAACGTTGGAAAGTAGCCTACAGTATTTACCTAGCTGTATATTGACCTATAGCTCAAAACGTAGGGGCTTGACTTGGAAGTAAGGATAAAATATACATTTGTCATCACTTCTTGTAATGTTGCGGCAATGGCGACCAACAAATCCAAAAGATATTTTTCCGTGACTCTTACACCATGTGCTTGTGCTGAATGCATTGGTTCGTAAGTAATCTGATTTACTTAGGTTTAACCAAAACCACAATGCAGCAACGTTTTCATCCAAGTGCGAAACATTTCCTATACAGGTGCATCACAACTAGATTTGTTGGACATTCTTTTCGCGTTAAAGGTGAAACTTGTTACTTTTTCGCCAATTCATCGTTGTGCATTTTGATTTAATCTCAAAAATATTTTCGTTTCTTTATGCAAGTAGAACTCATAGAATGAAACTTTTGACATGGTGCAGAGTTGTAAGTCAGGTAGGGGTTTTCGGATCGGGCACGGCTCGGGCTTAAGTTTGTCAAAATATTTCGGGCTGATTTCGGGCGTACATACAAAACTTATTTCTAGCATTCATAGAAACGATTTCTTTCTTTCGTGACGTAGATTTGTTGTGCTCACCTTGGTAACTTCTGTGAGCGTAATGATTGCGATTTTTCTTCAGCTAAATTCTATTTGCAAACACAGCTATGTTCTATTATTCTCTGCTGGGATTACTCTCACACTCTTTTTGAGAAGGCGACAGCGGTAAGGAAATTAGCACGCGGTAGCTTTGCCTCAAAGAGATCAATCACTCACGCGATTCTTGGCTTGTTTTATAAAGCCTACAAGCCGGCTTTTCGTGCCTATAGCGCCATCGTGCATAGTTTCGTGATGTTTCTTTTTTTCTTGAGAAACATTATATTCTGCAGTATTATCGTTGACTAACATGCTACGTTTGTGCCAGATATTTTGGTTAAGGTGGTTGCTATTTTCGGTGTAATAAACCGTGTACCTGCGGCTATACCCGAACACAACGTTTTTTGTTACTCCGCACTTGCGCATGCGCATATCTTAACTCTCTCGGTAAATTTGACTTTCGGGTCTAAATTGGGCTTCAAAAATAAATGTTGGGCTCGAGCCGGGCTTGGGTTTGTGATTTTGGGCTCCAGCTGGGTTCAGGCTTCAAAATGAGGCCCTTTTACAACCCTGTGTAGGGATGTATGCAGGGACTAACAAGGGGAGATTGAAAGAATACATCCCCCACCCACCAACAGTAAATGAAGATTGAAATCATTTTGTGAAGTAGGCTACGCTAATTTCAGGTTATGTTTTTGCTGCTGGTAAGAGGATATCAATGAAGATTTTGGTAGGGGTGGGGATGCATGCATGATGCCCAGTAGAATTAAAATTATTTGTAGCTTTTTCAAAAAACGGAAATGTGCAAGAAAAATATTTATCGTGCCAGAAAAATATTTATCGTCTTCGTAACGTTGAAGCGACTTGAACAAGACATCAAATCGCGCTGTAACTCACACTTCTCATAAAATGCATGAAAGTTGAAGTGTTCTACTATAAGAGTGATATGCACGTGCGACCGATGCGATTCAGCATTTTGTGCAGTCCGACTGACAACTCGGATAAAACCCAATTGATGTATTCTATTATATTGCTGTGCTTGTTTGTATCCAAATACGATATTAATGGAAGCAGGCTGAACTACAGCACCATGTCCAACAACAAATTTAAGCATATTAAGATGTAAATCATCTGCAAGGACAAAGCAAAGTGTGATCAGTGTTGCTCTCGCAAACACCTCTAGAAATAAGATTGAGAATCTGTATATATAAAACATCACTTCTGCATCGACCCGATGACTATATTGGTTTCACACCAAACTGTACCCCCACATTTTACAACAAAATTGCGCCCACGCTTGAAAATAATTTGCTCTACTAAAGTATAGGAATACAAAATACTGGGACCAATTTGTTTGACAAAATTTTTTGGTTACTGCAAATGTTTCATTGCGTATATATTCTTTGCACAATGTTCTGAGCGTAAATTAATATTTTGCAAATTACTGCAATGACAGAAAGACAGCTGACGAGTTGTGGGAATTGATTTATTACTGGTTATTTTATGGTGCCAATCACGTTCTTATAACATAAATGTAACGACGAAGGTTTGATCAATATTAACTTACTTAAAGATTACACCATCTGGCTCGGCTGACAAGATATAAAACTCATACATGTCTCTCGGGTTCCATTCTCTGCATTCAAACTCCGCAAGAACAAATTGATGCCTTTTCCAGCTGTAAATGGTGTAAATTGTGTATAAACAAAAATTGTTATGTTTGATTTCTAAATACAAGTAAAAAAAAATAAAAGAATAGTTACACAATAATATCTTGAAAATAAAAAAATTGTTCTCGCAGGCTATTTTTCCAAACAAGTTCTATGTAGGGTAGCTTTAATGGACGGCCTACCGCGATGTTTAATTCACTTGAGGCTAAACCACGTGACTAGTCTTAAGTTAGCACTTTAATATAATCTACAGAACCAAACAGTAAACTCGCATTCTTCATAAACCACATTCAAACGTAAAAATCAAAAGCCTAATCAAAAACATTGGGTGCGAGTAGAATCGTCAATGTTTCGGTGGTTTTATTTGTCGACTCTTCGTTACAGTACACGGTCTTGGGTCAACCGTATGAGCTAGGGCAGCGGGATTTTGTAAGAAAATTTTGCGGTCAACCACAATCCAACCTTAAAAGAATGACATTTATAAATCCAACAGCACAAACTGGTAGACCACGGTATGCAATACGGGACTTAGCGAAAACAAAACAAGAAACTGTTAAGCTATAAAGGCACGGCATAACCTAAAAGCTTCCATAACTAATATTTTAACAGTTTTCTTGCACAGACGACTGTAACATCGCACAGAAAACGCGACAAGGCGTATGTGCGCGTTATTCGGTCAAACCAACTGTGGCGAGATCTCTAAAATACGTCAATAAAAAAGTCCGAATAGGTGCATTGCGCATACTTAGATGTGTATAAAAAAAAACTAGAAAATGCTAATATAAGATATACAATTANCTTGCCCTATATGTGGACGTTGCGCTTCCAGTGGTTTTTAACATTTCCAACCCTGGGGACCCCTTTTCCTACAGACATTTGCTTGGGGGAGCCGTCGTCAGCGTCATGTCATTAACTAATGTTGTGGTCGTTGTTTTTTGTATTTGAGGGTTAGGAAACACTTTGGAATTCCTACTGGAAAAACCCAGATTTCTCTCTTGGGACCCCTAGGACTCCGTTAAAAACCACTGGCTTATGGCTTACGGCTTAATGTGTCAGCAAGTAAATTTACTCGTATATGCGGGTTGTTGGTTGTTTCCCAAATATTCTCCGTATAGTTCTCGCTAATGATAACGGTCCCCTGACTTCCTCGCAAAATCTGGCAGGGATGATTTCTTCTGTGTTCACGTCCACAACAAATCCATTGATTATAGGAGCTTGAACGAGACTTGGACCACACCGCATGAGTTCGCTGTTCATCTTGCCGCAACAAAATGTCTTTAATTTGACGTTGACTTCAGTAAAATCACCTGAAACATTTGAGCTTAACACTTTGAATTGAACGTTGTGGAAGATGAGGTTGTTGAAGTTAGAAACATCACAGCTTATTGCATCTAAAACATAACAGATTATTGTCGATTAAATATAAGGCTTGTAAACGATCATCAAAGCAAAATTTGCTCCAATTTTCCGTTAACGTTTATTTGTTGGCCAGCACAAGTAGGCTTTGCAACACCGTAACTGAACTTATTGCTGGGAAACTCAGCAGACCTTCGTTTAAATTATAGCGAATCGAAACTTTACCACAACTCTAATCATTAATTCTTGTTCAAAATTTGTGCGTTAGTGTTATAGTTGCTTCTACTGTTAGTTCATAACAGATGCAATAACAAACACTTGCGAAAGTTGCATAAACTAGTGTAGCAAGAATTAAACGTAGGGAGATCAGACCAAAACTGGCTGTCATTACCAAAGGACGGAGAATAAAATAGGTATTACGAAAAATGTGGCGCCTAGAGACTGGCCTGTATGTTGGTAGGATTACAATCAGCAAACATTTTACGGTGGTGTTGTAAGCATGGTGGTGTTCTAGTACTACTACTACTACTGTACTACTGCTATTTCATAATTTTCGGTGAGGAAATGGAAGCAACGCGTTGTCCTAAGCCTTCCTAAAGCAATTGTGAGCTGTGCGGCGATATCACCATAAGTTAGAATATGGCGTAATTTCTTCTGCAAGGCATTATCAAGCACTTGAAACTCGGGTTCTGATATTTCATGTAAGAATTTATATTGCTTTTTATGTTTCCTAAATCAGACACAAAAAGGTTAGGACTATGTTTGGCGTAATAGAGTTAGTGGCATCTTGTCATGACAATTGTTGCTTCTAATGGATCTCCCTACAGTACATCTAACATTCAAAGCATTTGCAAATTGCAACTAACAAAAGAAAGGAAACAGCTTTCAATCGTGGTATAAGCAGTTTGACGGCTTAATATTGCAAAATGTAGACCATTGCTGACTTCCCTGTTGTACCACGTAGGAATTGGAACTAATGAAGAAAAAATTGATTATGGCTTACCAACAGTTCCTCTGCAGAACATCTGCAGGATTTTCATTGTTAACCGCTCTGACAACTTTTCCTGGTCATCATATCCTCCTATCAAATGGAGATTCATATCTGATTTTCCAGGAAAGCCTGCAAAGAGAAACTAGTTTCGATCAAAAAGCTTTGTGGGCTATAGTGTTATCATGAATGTCATGTTTATGTGCGACATTACTATTACGTTTAACTTCCGCTTGACTGGAAAAATGTTCCTGAGGACCAACTGTACCAAGCACGCACCTCAAAACAGACTGAGTTGGCAAAACGTCACATGATAAAAGTCATTTTATCAAATCTTGAAGACGAGTTCAGTGCTGAAGACGTGATTATAGATTACAGAACTGTACGCAAGTGCACTAAATAAAATTTGTTCTTGCGTTTAGACCTAAGCATGGCCAGACGCAGAAAACACGTGTTTTTGTACAGTTTTGTATTTTATACAAAAAGCATTCACTTTCAAATTACTCTACATGGATTAAATGATAGTTGGTTAGTGTAGCGAGAAGTGCAAATTCACACACCTTATCTCTAACATTTTTAGCTACAAATCTGCAACAGGAGTATCGATTCTGACAAATATATCTGCTGGTTGGTGGTTTTATATCAAGGAGTCGTTCTCCAGCAAACTTAGACAGAAAGCAAAAGGCCGCTAGCCAAACAATACTTTCGCGGTTCGGAAAAGAGAGCCTTCCTATCATGATCTTCCGCATGGCATCCATCATCGAAACTACTGAGTGTGTCGCAGACGAAGCGTTGAAATGAGAAAGAACCGCGCCTTTCTCACAGCTCAGCACAACTGCTGTGGATGTTTTNAGTCGATCCGTACCCAGCATTTTAATCTGAAAATGCCGTTGTTGTGATAAGGTTTNAACCCAACTTGTGCATANGACAAAGTCCATAATGTTTCAAATTTCACTGTTTTAAGGCGATAACAGATTTACTTTTAATTACTTTGCTCAATTTGCTGCATAATATATTCATAATCATCCTTCATCAGAATCAATTTCCTGATGGAATAAGTGAATAATAAATGTAGCACAAGAGGCAAACACGATTTCAGGAGAATAATTGCATGCACGTTCAAATCTTCAATGCACGTTTTTTGAGCTTTCTTTTTCAAAAAATACTACAAAATCCCTATGTAGGTATTTCACAAAACTTCACCCTGCGATCCGACTTTCGAACTCCACCTTCTTCCTGCAGCCCCACGTAGAGGCAAAGATCGCTCGACCGTATCGTCATAATCTGTTCGCTTTTCAGTTTGTCTGCCTTCTCTTTATAGAATTGTCCAAAGTTCTGCAACCGCCACAAACTTTATAGTTAGTTACGATATTAAAATTTTTTCCGTGGTTTCAATTGGCAAAGTATCAACTTACTTGAACAACAGTGTCAAATGTATCAAGACGTCGATCGCAATAATCGAGACGAATCAAATTTGCAAACAAAGGCATACCTCAGGCAAAGAAAAAAACAAAAACAGAAATCTAAGGTATTTTAAAATCACCTGTTGTCCTTAATTTATACGTATTCTATGTAAAAACAATTCCGATATAAACAATTCCGGAACAGATTTTTGTGGTGGTGAAGCTAGTTTGGGATAAGGTTTCGGTAGCAGCTTGTAACTACGCTAGTTTCGAATAGTTTGAACAAATGATCGAAATCTGTGGATAAGGACGTGACGACAGTTACATGTCACACACGTCACTAAACGTTGCCAGTAATCTGTAGGGCAACTCCAATGAGGATGGCGAGCTTTGAGAGCTGGTTCGGTACCTTGTATTATGATGTGGAGAGCACGTGATCACTTCCAATAAATTTGAAGCGGTTGTGCAACATCTCGAAGCGCTATCAGACGTAAAAACGGACAGGTGTAAGCTATTCCACATCTTCCCCCCAGTTTATGAGCAGTGGGTAAGATCTGAAGTTTTTAAACCCACGAAGTCATGCGGTATACACTTAACCCATTAATGCCTACTGCATTGCACTGTAAGTTTTGTAGAAGCTATTTTAGCAAAGTAACTATATGAATAATAGACGTTGTATGCATGTATATTTCTTTAGAGTTATAACTGAAGTTAATATGTATGTATCAGCAGTTTCTATTATCAGAGGAGCGTGGCTCATGTGTCCCCTAGCTACGTCCATGTTTATGACTAATAGCTTGCTGCGGTGGTGGATATTAAGTATAGTGTACCGCTACCACTTGTAATTAAGCCAAAAGTCGTAATCAAGGTAGAAATTGTAAAGGAAGCTCTGCAATGGGGATCTAAGCTACGAGTGCAAGTGCAAATTTACGTCAATCAAGCCGAAATTACAAGCGAATTGCACCTACAATGCAATTACTTCACTCGTGTTGAACGGCACTTTCGTTCGAAGAACAGCTAACTTGGAGAAAGCTATTAACATGAACTGCTTACCTTTCTCGCTTTCGGTAACCACACGCGCAGACGCGTTCTCATGTAATGGAAACGTTTGGGCGCACNATCAGCTATTCGCTTTATGACGCAATACAAAAAAAAAATTCACAAGAAAGCAAACCATGCATCCGCCCAAAGTTCCTCCATAGCCCAATTTTATAGTTCTTCTTAATGCATAGACTTGGAAATGCAAACAGTTCTCTATGGATTAAAAGTGTAATGTACAAAGATTTTACAACTTCACCATGTCACAGATTCAGAAACACCTATCAAACGCAATATGATGCGCATGGTTGATAGCTGATTGATGAAATAGAAGCATACAGCCGCCTAATATAATGATAAACAAGAACGAGTTTGCTGGATGGCATTCACAATTTTGTCTTGCCTAGTTAAGCTGCAGGGCAACTTTAGCGTCCTTTAGATTTATGAACCTGAACTTTGAAGTAGTGGATTTCTACCTATTTATGGTCGCAAAGAGTCAAAACACAATGAAGTTGTGTGGAGGGGCAAATGATAAAAGTACTTGCACGACGGACAAATAACGTAGAACAATTTTGTGGACAAAGAAAAGAAGACAAGTTTAAGTGTGAACACTTCACACAATTTTGCGCTGTGTTTGCATAAGATTTTTGCTTCCACGAATTCAACCTCTCATCTGTTGTCATTTGTTTCAATGTCGTAGAGTCAATTTTATTTTGACAAAATATTTAAATNTGTAACCTATGTTAAAATCTTCCATGAAGCAAAACTGCAAGCCTACTTCAAAATGCAGATGACCCGCAACCAACCNATAACTTCCCAAAACAGAAGGATATTTCAATAATTGAACAACGTTACGTTGGAAGANATGCCAATAACTTTAATACGACAGACACCCGTCTTGACCTGTTCATTGCGAGTTGAATCACTATACACCTTGTTTGCAATAGCGGTACTGCAGTCTTAACTGGCACTAGTAACAATCAAGTTCCATCCATAAAGAGTGGAACACGGTGAAGTGCAGATATAACGCCGTAGCACGAGAACTGAGCACATTTGATGGCGTTCCATACAGAGGAAATTGACTGTTACTTCAAACGACATTAACTGTTTGGTAACAGTGATATTTGCAAACCGTTTTTACTGAATTCGTAAGCGCAAGGAGTATCTGGTACAAACGAATAACCTGCACAAACACCATGGCGCGGGGCCCAATGCAGCTGCATGTGTTGCATCGGTTTAAGGCCGACCCTGCGTAAGTTTGCATGTCACCTCCATTTGCAGTTTGAACAAAGGTTGATGCAGCGAGTGCCTTTACCCGTTATCTGAGTGTTGCTAAGATCAGCAATCAAGCTTTTGTGAAAACGAAAAAATTCAGAGTGATTGGATCCCAGACAAACAAGGAGGATAATGATTCTTACCTGATAAAATTGATCATAACTCCGCAAGCACCGATCTTCAGCTGGTACAGGGCGTCCATTGATCAATAAGGGCATGTTTGAGTTTGCACGTGAGATACAAAGATATATTGCACTGGACGTAACTTGCAGCCACACTGATGAAGCTGTTTATGGAAAGAGTTGAGGTACAAACAATGATTAATGGCATTATGCGGCTGAACAAACCGCAGATCACGATATAACAGAGATCATCGCCTAACTAAAAAATTTGTAGTTGAGGAGAAATAACGTAACTATTTCTTCTCATTACGAATGATTTAGAGGTTACAATTCGTTTTAGGTTTCACCAATGAAATGTCGAAAAACAAGTTCAAAGAAATTTAGCTGATAATTGTTCACTTTCTATATGAACTATAGCTATTTCAAAGTCGAAGTCGTAAATGAACTCTCAATTTTGCATTAGACAAGAACTACATCTCCATTCTAGCACAAGCAACAAAATTGTTTGCATTTGCGCACTGAATAAAGCGCGGTTTAACATTTCAGCTTCTAATCACTGCACTCACAAATGAATAGTTAGCTCTTTCAATTACATTGCCTATTTTCTGCTTTTTACAAAATGTGAATAAGGTGACAAATACATAGTTTTGAAATCAAGTTGCACTTTTAATTTGCATCGTTTCGTGACGCAACTAAAAGTATGAAAGAGTACGTATCATCCTGATCCTGACTTCTGAAACGCGTTTAAAAGTATCATCCAAATTAAAAAGCACCATTTTTATCTCTTTCTAAGACAGTCATTCTGCTTTCAAATAGGCTTTCCAGTTTCTTTCTGTTGATTTTCTTTGCGTTCCTGAATTCTTTGCCTTACAAGCCAGCAGACATTTCTCCACCCAACCTTTGCTCTGTTGCTTCAAACACATTCCGACCTTCCGTCTTGCAACGGTTCTAACAAAGAGATTGCTGCTTGCACTTCTTCTCATCCTTAGTTCATCACGGAAGCAAGCAAAATTGAAACTCAGCTGGAAATGAATGATCCCAGTGACCGCGAAGACCATTCATACGCACAGCAAGAGCTTTTGGTCAAACAGCGAGTTTCTTGCATGGAAAGGTCTTTGTTTCGACCCATTCCTTGTTCGTCGCTTCTGTTCTCGCACGTGTATCTGGAACGCGCTGACCTCGTTTGGTGCAGTTGCTTTTATTTGTGATTTTACATCAGTTGCTTGAACCAGACGCAATTATACTGAGGTTTCTACATTAATTCCACATTCGAAAGCTGTTGGAATCTTGATTTATTATTTGCATTTGCAGAAGTACGAAAAGGTAAAAAGTTAAGGGCAAGTCTTATTTTCAATTTTTACAAGAGGGAAACTCGACAAAGAAGCTAAGAAGGCATAGTCTAAAACTGGAAACTCTGAAAGTGTACAATGGCCTTGGCTCAACAGACGTTTTGTATTTGCCTCTCATCACGTGAACAGCGTGACATAAGCTGGTCTGCAGGTCGATGAAAGATGCCAGGAGAAAGGATTGTGCGTAAGTGTTTGAAACAAAATGCTGTTTGCCACTTTGGTCCAGCGGACGCAGCCATTCATGTTTCATGCTAAGACCACGCACAGAGCTTGAAAAACTCTGCGCCATTTGAATCAAAACTTCTTTGATGCCGACTTCGTAGTAATGCAGACGCTAAACTCGTGCTTATCCTTATTACCGGTATTGTCAAATACATCCTAAACCCATGGGCGTGGGAAGGGCGAGGCAGGTCCTTCTGGACATTGGTGTAGGAGCAGGAAATTTTTGGCTGTGCGAAGGACTTTTGCCCGAATTCTCCCAAACTTTCCCGAAAAAACTCCAAAAAAAACCTCTTCATATCATTTTGGGCGCCATTTTTTTCAAATTAAAGCCTGTTGGGCGGCACCATTTTGACCAGATGTCCAGAGAGTTTGTGATGGATTTTAAGAGATTTTTCCCGGATTTTAAAGGATTTTTCCCAGATTTTCACCAAATCAAAACTTTTGGGGGTGCGCTTTCACCCCCGCCTCCTACACTAGTGCTCCTGGATGTAGAAATTCGATATGCTGCTAATAACCTTTCAGTAGAAAAATGTTTTTCTTTTGATTTCGGAGTTGATAAAAATAAATTTCACCACTGCTGAATCCTCTGTGGAAAAAATCGTTTTCTCCACCCCCTGCAAAAATCCACTATTGCCCAGCCCCAGATAAAATCCTCCGGCCCCCATGCCTAACCCACTCTTAATATCTTATGCAAGAAACTCTTCCGACGCTTTGGACCTTGTTACAACACAACTTGTGTTGTGAAAGAGCCCCATTTTAAAGCCCGAAATTACAAGTCCGGATCTGACCCTAGCCCGACAATTATTTTCGGAGCCCGGTTTAGGCCCGAAAGCCAAGTTTACCGAGTGAGTCAAGAGAGGCGCAACTGCGGGTTATTGGTGGTGTAGCAAAGTAAATATGACTAAATGCTTCATATTTAATCATTTTTACTTGAAGATTAATACACTCGATTGCTTCAACAGTAACTGGCGAGGAAATGTCCGTCGTTGCGAAAAAATTTTGTATGCAGGACCAACACATTTTGACAAACTTAAGTACGACACTGGCCCGACCCCAAAAGCCCGGCCTGACTTGCAACAATTCTTGTTGAACAAGAATCATGAAAATATTTTCAACAGAAGGAAATAGATTGTTCTCTCGACTGCGTTTTCAAAATTACATGAGAACGAGTTTAAAGTTTAGCAAAAACTTGTTACTGCACTTTTCAAACGCTGAGTTTTCCGTTTTAGCAGTGTGGATTTTATAAAGAGTAGTATGTTTTTGTTTCTGTGTCGGTATTTCACCTGTTCTGTGACGATATGAAACATCGTCTAGCAGAAGCCAGGAAAGTGACTGATACTTCAACAGGGAGACATGTGAATCATCAAAAGAAGAAAAAGGTTTCTCACTCATGTGAAAAGGGCCGGTCAAGTTGAAGTATTCTGGGTCATGCATTTGTCTTTTTAGCAACACATATCAGCAATCGTGAATAAAATGGCGAACTTAAAGCGTTTTAACTTTACCTCTACGGCAGTCAGCAACTTATCACTTCAGACAAACTGTTCTATAGCGCAATTAATTGCGTCTTTGACGCGATGTAATAAGGATAGATTTTACCGAGAGATAGCATGTTTGATTGACTCGAGTGACGGAATTTCTGCTGTGCACCGGACTACAGTAGAGTTGGCACGGTCTGAGATTGTGTGAGCCGGGACCGCCCATAACCCGTAAAACCCAGTCAATTAACAGCTCGTGGATGGAGGACAATTTTTCTTTTTCCAGCCTGCCTACAGGCCGCTAAACAATGATACTGTTACTTACAAAAATCAAACAAACGCAATTCAAGTGCTGATGGGTTGGTGATTTGGCGCATACAAAAACGCCTATTAACTTTCAAGTAACTAGTCTCCACAAAAACCGGGTGTTTTCACTCATTTTTCACAACACCGTGTGGTTCTCACAACTCAAAAAAATTTTGAACGTTTTTCATCATTAGCGGGCGGCAATGGCCCAGTGAAATGTAACCGCCGAAAATATCATTAGCTGCCCGCTGGTTCAACCTTAACGGCCCGCCCATAAACCGGACCATTAGTGGCCCGTGCCGTTTCTACTCTACACGAGCATTCTGTACTCATGTGTGAAGATTAATTAATTATCTTATGTAGAGCCGCAGCACTTTCGAACGCTTCATTCTCAAC
>JGI24158J21664_10006572_pt1 | contig 15346 bp, 12 predicted proteins | sample Ectturendosymbi3_FD_21664 | JGI IMG/M metagenome (IMG submission 21664) | reverse complement strand
AAAACTTCTAGCGACAGTACGACGTTCAAAAGCATAACCTCTAGATGACAGCGCAAGACTTGCAGCATTTCTGCAGTCTCAGGGGGTGTTCAAGTTACCACTGCATGGTGACTGACCAGGGTTGGGTGGTGGAGGTAGGCAAATGACAACCTTATAGCGATGCTGACAGTACGAAAAAAACACAACTGCTGGATGACAAGTCAGGGGTTGGTTTCTGAAGGGTCTCCGCGCTGATCCCGTCCACGGCTTGTAGCATTTCTGAAGACTCACCGCGGCCACTGCGTCCAAGGGGGTGTTCAAGTTACCCCCACATGCTGAGTGGCCAGGGTTTGTTGGTGGAGCTAGGCAAATGACAACCTCATAACGGTGCTGACAGAACGAAAAAACACACAACGGCTGGATGACAAGTCAAGGCTTGCTTTCTGAAGGGTNGCCTCGCTGATCCCGTCCGAGTGGGTGCATATTTTACNCACATGGTGACAGNCNGGGTGCTGACAGTTACAGGTCCGCCGCATATCAAAGTCCCTAACGGGGCCTGAAAACCACGAACTATACTACTGACATATTTTTAAACGAAACACATTTCATGTGGATGGTGTGGTGTGTTATTTAAATGAAAGTGAGCTATTACATGTTTTCGAAATATAAAATCCCATAGACACAGCAATATATCAAGCCCTGATTAAAAAACAAAATGCTAATTAAACATTTTCCACACCGTTATCAAAGTAAAATCTTCTATGACAACACCAAACTGAATTGTCTTTATTTTTTCCCTCTCTATTCTCATGAAAAGTTGCTCACACAATCGATCCTGACTCACTGGGGCTCGTAAATACGAAAATTTCAGTTTCACTTCACTGAGAGATATACTAAAGATTCTGCTATTGCAGCTTGCAACAGAAACAGCCATCGTCAACGCAATTGCCAAGGCAACTCGAAGATTTGAAAATACGCTTCCATTTCCATATTATTAACAACTATGTGAGGAGGTCCTCAAAGACACTAATTTGTTAATACATGCTATAACTTTTATGAAGCATCATTAAAAATAAGCTGGTATGTGTTTACCAGACATAGGGCAAATGCAATCATCAATCGTATTCGATTACACTCAATTACCGTTTTTGAGTTATTGTAATCGAAATCACTTGAACTGACTACAAATGGCATGTAATCGTAGTCGATTACATGACCAATTTATTCTTAATCGACGATTGTTTTCGGGAATAAACTTGACATTCTTCACCCAATGTCACTGTGAATTGAGCCGTGGTTTTTAGATTGGTTTTCCTAGAGTACTTCATGGTTGGTTTTTATGGTTATATCTCAGGGAACACATTTGCACGTCTGTGCGCGTTAAATCTAGATCAATGTTTCTCAAGATTTTTTTATTCCATCACCCCTTTTCCACTCACGACACGTCGTTTTTGCTCCCCAAGCCTGATAAAGCAAACCGAAGGGAGTACATTTAAAGAATTTTATTTCAACAAAATTATAAAAAAGGCTGAACCAAGCCATGAAATAGCTGAAATGAGCAATTGCAATATCACGCCAACATTACGTTCAGAATTCTTGTGAAAATAATCCACGCTGTATCCGAGCACATAGATGATCCAGAGCAAACTATTCGTGGGAAAATGCTTTAGCAACAACAACAAACGACTATCATAGTAAATTAGATTTGCTAAAACTAACAAGTCATAACAATAGGCTAGTGAAGCGGTCTCAATCATCGATTAGTGTTTGAGCAATGTCGCCCCGCTGGTGATATTTTTTCCCCTTATCACCACCTTTAGTTTTTTCACCCCTTTGCCGGTCAATATCCGTCAACTTTGAGAACCACTGATCTAGAGTCCAGCGCGAAACATAGCTTTTGGTAGCGAATTCTCGTTTTGTTCCAGGTAGCCTTCCAGTTGGTTGCCAGGAGTAATGTAGTGTCAAGTGACCCTGGGCAACTGACATAAGAGCTTTAGTTGAAAACTTGCGACACTGCAGTTAGCATTTCAATTCGAGGAAACATGTTCCTTTCATTTATATGTATTCAGAGTGAACCTATAAACATAAGCGCTGCAGTAGACTATGCATATGATTAAAGGTATTAGAACAGTTTATACAAAATAGCATTTTTCAGAGGAATAAGGCAATTTATTCCAAGTTCGAAGGCACCTTTTAACAAAGCCGATAGCTTGCATGCCCACAGAAATCATCCACCAGGACAAGATGCTGATAAAAAAGCTCAACGAAACCAGTGAGATTTTGTTGATCGTTACCTTTTTGTACAATAGACAAACGCGCAGCTATATTGGTATCACTGGTCGTTTCAATCGAAATGAAAAGGTACACAATGCTGTGCTTGCTTGCAGACGATCCAATGGCCATCATACAACCAGTGGCATAACTGACGGGGGCAGAGGGGCAAATCGCTCTTCTCTGGTAAGCTACATGCCTAAATCGGCCCCCATTTAACTAATAGTTTGGTTTTAGTATATTTTGGATTTCACTTGGTTGTTGCTTTGTGTTTTTCGGAGTAATCTCCGTAATTAAAGGTTCTAGTATACCTATCCATATCCGGATCCACCAGGCTAATGGCCCCTTACAGTGGCTGGGGGGCTCCTTTCAGCTACGTTTCCATGCTGACTCAAATCTCTAGTTATGCCACTGCACACAACTGAAAGCATCGCAGCCCAGTTTGAAGAAGTAAGCAAATTTTTTATTACCAACAAATGACTTTTCAGCGTTTCTGGACAAGTGTTCAAGCCTCATAGATGTCGTATGACTGATTAACGATGTGAAATCTGGATGCTTATCAAATGTATGAAACATTTTAAACATTGAATACATTTGTTGAATCAATATTTTAAAGTGTTTCTTGATATCTCAGCAAACATTTAACATCGTTTTTGTTCATTAGGTGATTATTCCTTAATGAAACGCAATTTCGTCCACGGCATTCGCTCATATCGTATATTGTGCAAAAACACACTTACATCAACCCATGCAAATGGGTTTGCATTTCCTCTGAGGATGTTTCAAGTCAAATGTAATCGCGATTGTTGTCATGATTACTTTCAATGCAATCGTAATTGATTACATTCAGGTGTTGCTTATTCCTAATTGCAATCGAGCATGTGGCAAGTAATCGTTATTGTAATCGATTACACTTGCGATGTAATCGCCACATGTCTGGTGTTCGCAACTAGAGTGCTTTGCAAAAGAATAAAACCACATGCAACAGCCAAACCACTGAAGAGAAGAACCTCAGCACAAACAAAGAAAACAAATATTTTATCTCCATGAGTTAAATTTTTTTCAAATCCTACGGCACCTATGCTATCTGTTGATGTTTCGAAGGTTAATAATGATTCATGTCATGAGCATCCAGAATGGGACATGGTGTTTAGCCTAATATTTATCGGACAATAGTGACCATCGAAAAAGATTGTAAATCGGAGAGGACCGCCGCAGCTTCAAGCAATTTGTAAATCTGGGGAAGTTTAACAGCAGTTATTTGCGTAAGAGTCAGATTCACAAAGTCACGGACTTAAATTCGTCTTGACAAGATTAAGACAAATGTACTTTTGCCTGAAACGCAGCAACTCAGACTGACTTAGCGTTGTTTGTAGCGTTAGCCGGACAAGATCTTCTTGAAATATGAAGGTTATTGCTCTGATACAACGTCGAAGTATCGTGTTGTTTCACTAATACATAGTTTTGCCAACATACCTGTATTAATTCGCTTGGATAAAAGCAGTGTATTGATCCTGATTTGTAGGTAAAGGCTGTATGGGGCCTAGAATAGAAGTAAGAGAAACTGAAAGTCACAACATTTTGCTTTTCCCAAACAATCATTCAGTCTCCACCAAAGTAACACCTGTAGCACAAGCCATATCTGCCATACCCTAGATACGCCATTGGAAAGACTCTTGTCTCTTGAGTTGAAAAGGAATCTCCGTAAGCAGTTTTAAAAATTGCATGTGTAAATGGATTCTTCCATCATCGACAGATCGGAGTTGTTTTTGTTTCAAGTAACTGGTTTCAGTAATCAAATCGTTGTCTTTGCAGGAGCCACCGTTAAACGGATTTGGTTGATGGATCTCGGGAGGTTTTTGTTCGGCGTTGGTGGAGAATCGATCACTGTGGCGCAGAACACTTACGCCGTGCTATGGTTCAAGGGAAAGGAGCTCAATTTCGTGATTGGTCTTCAGCTAAGCATATCCACAATTGTACGTTTTTTGCATTTGGACCAAGCGATGTAGTAATTGTGATGTTGATCCCTTGGATAACAGAGCACGATTAACACATTTTGATTGCTCCTCAATCGTTTTGCTTCGCTGCTGAGTTTTAGGAAATCAACTCATTTTTCAATGAAGTGGTTGCTTTGGGTAAATTGCATCGACGTTAGTTCAGAGTTCTTACACTGAAAAATGATTTATAAAGTTGGCTTGATATTTCCAAGACTTTGCAAAACTTTCGCACTTCTGCCAAAAGAGTTCGTGGGTGTTCACATATTTAGAAAGGATGATAGTCGACGCAGAGAATATCTGTTAATATCAAGTTTTTGTGTGTTTTCCGTTCTTACCAATAACCAGCGCCACTGTAAAATCAGTTCAATGCATTGTATCTTTTACAAAAATTCAAACATCAGGCAAAAACAAAGGTGTACGGGCAATAACAAGGGTTTATCTTTGCGTTCAGGTCATTTATACATCTATGTTTACAGTCAGTTTTTCATAAAAAGTTTATCTTTTCTGTTCTTTGCGAAGTTTTTTACAACCATTATTCAAAAATTTGAGGTTGCGCTCAACAACCAACTTGTATTTTTCGATATAGTGTCAGTTGTATTTTCCCTGCCAAAAAAAGAAGGCCTTCCATTTTTTGTCCACATTTCCCGCAACGTCTGTCCTTGCTATTTGGCTAACAGGCAAGCACTGTGAACATGAATGTGATGGGACCGCTCTACAACGCCGTCAAACGTGGAATTCACTCAGACACAACTCTCGGAATCTCACTTTTCATTGGTAAATGAGAGATGCACTGATTGTTGACAGGAAATTCCAATGACGTTTTTCTTCCGGTTTGATCGAAATTTGATCTGGTCACTGACCAATAAATTGTGTCTGGCATTATGTTTACCATACTGCATCCATTACAGTGATATTCAAATGGGGGTACAGGAAGGTGCTCCAAGAGATTCAAGAATGTTTGTAAATGTTTCATAAGAAATTTTACGGTGACATAAAATAGGTACATTTCTACAGCAATCATTATTCTCGTAATTACACTCCTTCATAGACACAATATTGCGAAGATAGTATGTTCACTAAAATGTCGAGAACCACTGATCTATAATATTCATTTTACCAATTCACTTTGCTTGCTTCATATACAAGATCAGAAAACGAAAATCATGTGTTTATGTACGAACATTTGACTTTCCATGAATAAAATTATGTCTTTATGTGCCAATATTTGTCTTCCTCGTATCGCACCTTACTTTTGTTAAGTTCATTTCTCCAAACTATTAGAAGTTTATAGTTAATTTAATTTCGTGTCATAACGACAAAAGCATTGCCATTGCAAAACAATCTTGTCATAGTTGTAGGAATGCCGTGAGTCACTGAACCTGAACGAGAAATCGTACAGTGCAAAAGAGTTCTTTTTGCAACGATGGTGTACCTCTTCATGGAAGAAGTGCAACAAAACAAGCTCTACCTTTGCCAACAAAGATTTGTTTTGACAAAGCTTGCATTGTAGTTTTAACAAGCAGTCCTCTCTAATCACAGCTGCATTGACATGTTTCTTCTCGCTTGGATGTGCCTTGATCATGGGGTATTTGGATAAACGAGCTGAAAAGATGTTACATCGAAAGAAGGATGTGACGCAAGAGAAAGTGAAGTTCACTGACATCAAAACCTTCCCGCTTCAACTCTGGCTCATTTTCATTTTAACTGTCTTTTATAATGGTGCTGTGACTCCATTCATCAGCGTTGCCAAGTAAATACTGTTTGCATTTTTATAAACTTGTTTTACGTTGATTATTGAGATCGTCAAAATTTTGGTGCAGGATTTGCAACGCTATAACCCTCAAGGCGATTGAGCTACAAACTGTTCAANCCATTTACGCATTCAGCAAGTCTTTTAGTTGAGATTGAAAAATTTTTTTTTGTTTTGGGTTTGTGGTTCTCTGGGGGNTGATGTCACAATGAGAGTGTCTTTTTCATTTTTTGGCCTAGTTTAGGCTCAGTTTACATGGTCCTGAACGCCAATGTAATAAGCNAATTTTTTCGATAAAGGTTTTTTTCGAAACTAAGCTGCCATCCGAGTATTTGGAGCACTTAATTTGCTTTGTAGCCTATCTGGATCCATAATTAATCCACCCAAACCAATAAAGGTTGACATTTTCTACCCTATACAAATGGAAACCTGGGTTGAATAACAGCCAATTTGGATATCATAACTCTCCTCCACAATAANCTAGAGAGCTGTTCAAGCTCTCAAAAGACTTGTGAAGACTTGTAGTTTAGACAGCAAATAAAAACATTTAGNTTGACATCTCAGGTTGTTTATTGATGTGTACATAATGAGAGGTTGTTCTTGAATATTTGCTGACTTTTGGATGATGACGTTATATCGGGGGAGTCGATCAACCATCAGATTTTGTTGCTTAATGTTTTTTTTTATTCTAGGCTACAATACGAGTATTTAAGGGATTTGATGGACTTTCTAGCATTTCTGGTGCAATAGTTATGGCAAAATAGGCCTAAATTAATTAGAGGAATCTCCACTACTTCCCTAGGGAATCCTTACAAGATTAAAGGGTCTTATATCACTAACTTTGGCTCCAGAAACGCCAGAAAGTCGATCTAGGCTTATAAAGTGTCATATTCCAGCCTAGAATACAACCAAATTTTGAGCCACAATTATAGCCTTTTGTCCTGGTGATGACGTCATAATAGATGAACCAAAAATAGCCAAATCTTCCATTTTTCTAATGACACCAACTGAAAACATCGAACCCAAATCTCAAAATTATTTTTGTTCAGTGCAAACTACAAGAATTCACGAATCTTTGGAGGGATTGAATAGCTCGCTAGCAGAATCTTGTGGCGAGGAATTGCTATTCAAAATGCCGCCAATGGGAGACCCAATGCATTTTCTGCAATTTTCTGATTTTGGGGTACAGTGGGGTTTTTGGGCAATATTTTTGGTTCCTGACATGCTAGAAGGTCAATCAAGGGCTCTATAGACGCGACTGATCGTGTAGTTTCCGTAAAAAGTTTGTGCCATGAAAATAGCTCATGGATATAGCGCCCAGGACCAGTTAAATTGGGTCAAAAATCCGAAAACATGCCTTATTTGTGACGTCACTAAGAAAAGACCTCTCACGTAAATCAAATAATGTTTTTTTAAATCCAAACAAGAAGACATGCTGAATCCGTGGATAGTTGGAACAGCTTTCCAGCCCAATCGACTGCGGAGTTATAGCATTTTGATAAGATTTTTAAGCTTTTCAAATGTGCGCCAAAATTTTGGCAGGGGTGGGACTAAATGGGTTGACTCAAGCAGTATACATCCATACAGTCTGAACAAATCAGGTTTTTGTAAGGTGCAACTACTTGGGTATCGTTGTGCAGATCAAACCTGTGGATTGCTAAGAGGTGATTACCCCATTTTTGTATAATTCTTGTTAAACCTCTCAATTAGTGAATGAATTCTGTAAAACTGTGATGTAAACTTATGCAGCGTTTCTCATCTGCTGGCATACTTCAAATAGGGCTCATGTGGTGAACACTTTGTTACAAGACAATGTGTAAAGTGTTCTTTAGTGCCATTGATTCCTACTGGAAGGAGGAAATATCTTCATACAATCTAATCCCATGAAATGCTCCAACAATTGCAAAATGTCGTCAAATCAGACAGCAATAACACAATAGGATAAGTATTCAAGAATTATTGTCAGCAGTTTTTTTTAGATGATTTGAGCAGATTGGGCAGACCGACATCGTTTGGAAGAAAATGTGGTTGTCATTGGTTGCACGCAGCAAAATTTCAGAGAAGATACCTATGTTTATGGAAGCTACCTGAAGACTAGCGACAGCCATTAGCCTCAAAAATGTGAAAATTTGCTGTTGAGCAGTCGATATTGCCATTATGGAGGTGTTCCACAGGCAATTCTGCAACTGTTTATCGCAAATACAGGTGTGTGTTTCAGATTTTGTGGTATTGCACAGCCAAAGCCTCACTGCAGAAAGTGCATTTGTTCTCTATATAAAGGTGTGATGCAAATAAAACATACAATGTATATGACGTGCTTTATTTCTTCGAGTTTATCAAGACAGGGCTGAAGAACATTTCGATGTGCCGGAACTAAGCATGCATGAAGTTGACGAAGGGTTTTATCTAGAGCAAGACATACTATAAATAGAGCACAATTAAGCGCCTTTGCCAGACAGGGGTCAAATAAGCAATCGAGATACTATCATTTGGTTGTCTAAATTTTGGCTACAAAGCGGGCGTGCATGTAAATGAAATAAAATCAACACAAGGACAACAGCCTACTATACATTCCTTCTTGGACTTGTAGACGATGCTAAAGACTTGTTTCAAAATTTATGGGCCGTTAAACTGTTGATCAAAGGAAAGTATGAAGCGTTCTTCGGCATTTGCTTTTGAGTTGAGTTTTGAAGGGAACGAATGAACTTTTAACAAATTCGTGAGATACAGAATATGGACGAAGTGTATTTTAGAAGCTTTGGATAGAACCAATCTCAATGAGTCATTCGTTACACACTTTTGATGACAAATTTTGAAGGCCACTTCGGAAACAATCTCACAAGTTCATGCCAAGTCGAAAGTTGCGGAATCCAGTGATGGGCAATTGCCATACATCCCACTTTCGTCAGTCACGTGTAGATGAGCAGTTTATCCTTTGCAGATCAAGGTAAAGTCTTCATACATTCGCGGTTAATTGTTTGTCCCTTATTTGGACTATCATATTTGCAGTACATTTAGATGCCCAATCATGCAGTACATGCCCCAAAAGTCAAAAACGTTTGGAAGGAAGTTCTGGGTGTTGTGTCATGCTAGCACCTACTGCATTTTGAGAGTCTTTCCTTATCTTTCAAAGTAAGATGGGGAAAGTGGGCTTGAGAACACGCAGTAGGCCAATGATGTAACCATGCAACAAATTTGGGCTCAGTGTAACTACTGACAACTTTTTTAAGTTTTTGGCTCTCACCTGAACGTTAATTGACGGAACACTACAATCATCCGTGCTATGAGATCCAATCTCTTTGAAATCCCTTAAAGAGTTCAGCTGGGAAAACATGCACCACTGCACACTTCAAAATTCCTTTTCCCATCACCAGTGGAAATCATCATGCTTCTCAGTTATAATGCGAAAAGGAACAAGGTGGTATACCTACTTTCTTTCACAACTTTTATGCTGAGTGTGTCCTTCATGCTTGTGATTCGTCAAGGTAAATGTGTTAGCGCCATCAAGCCTGTGCTTTTCTGTTACCACAAAGTTTCTATCTTTGTATTCTTTCACGTATTTTTGTGTTCCTTGTTACTACCATGCATGCTTAAATCTACTGCATTGCGTGTTGAAGTGAAGGCGTTATATAATATGCCAAAGATGGCGAACATGCGGCATGCTGCGCAAATGCAGCCCGCGTGAACATTTATTTGGCCCGTACCTGAATTAACGTTACCTGTCTTAGAGTACAGCATCACGTCAAAGTGAAGCTCCATGATAAGCAGGTACTTAGACAGTACCTTAAGAGAAGTCGTTCTGCCTTTTTGTTACTTAAAGGTAGAATTTATGATGAAATGAATTGACTTTGCAACTCGCCAGCGATAGTATGCAATTCATGTGGCCCGCAATAGCAAATGGAAAATCGGAATGTGGGTAGATTACTCTCAGGCAATCATTTTGAACACCGAATTGGACGCTTACCTCTTCTTGCACAGATGACTTGGTTCATAGTCTTTCTGAGTACGTTATCTTCTTGACATTTGACCTGCCTTCCATGAAGGTACTGTAACTCACTCAGCCAGAAAGTACACTGCGCCCAAAGAAAACGTATTCGTTTTGGCGCCACCAAAGGCGGCATCAGTTTTCAGCGAGAAATCAATCGCTTTCTCAAGGAAGAAAATTAACGGATGCCTACGCCCATCAGGATGACATAACAGTATGTGGTTAATCACAGGAAGAAAACGCCTCCAATGTTTTCAGGCGTCACGCATTAACGATAAATGAGAACAAATCCGTAGAATCATCCACGCAAATCAACGTTCTCGGTAATCAAATCCAGCATAAAATCATCAAACCAGATCCAGGTCGCTTGAAACCTCTGCAAACCTTTCCTCTTCCACAAAATAAAAAAAATCTTTTACCGGGTGTTAAGAATTGTAGGCTATTATGTAAAATGTATACCGAAGTTTTCCGCTAAGTGAAACCACATGCAGCTGTACGGTATTTCCCAATGAACACACAATCATGCTGCGCTTTTGCTGTTCGTCTTGCGAGACTTCATTCTAGTGATGAAACCTTCTTTTCGTGGTTGAATGCGACGTGTCAGATGTGGCCACCTCACGTACACTGAACCAAGGCAGGAGATCAGTCGCATTCATGTCCCGAATGCTAGTAAGATAACCGTTGTATCCAGCTGTCGAAAAAGAAACAACAGCAATCAACGAAGCTACAAGAAAATGGAAAAACCCTTTTACGTCAACACATCCAATTAGTCACTGATCAACAAGTTGTTGCCTTCATATTGGATAATTATCGCCGAAGTAAAATAAAAAACAGTAAAATTCAAAGTTGGAGATTTGAGCCGACGTCCTGAAGTTACAGTATTCGCTATCGGCCTGGAAAGTTCAATGCTGGTGCAGAATCCCTAACCAGAGCTTTCAGCGCATCGATCCAAACATATCAAGTTGAGGAGATTCACCCTCACTTATGTCACTTTGGAATAACGCGATTACTGCATATTGTCAGAACAACGAACTTGCTGTTTTCCACATAATTCCACAAAGCCTGTCACAATTGTTGTAGCTGTGCAGAAAATAAGCCACGATTCCAATAATCGTCACCACTGACTCTTGTCAAAACAAAACAAGCCAATGGGGCATCTAGTACAGATTTTAAAGGACCTTTGCCATGTAAATCCAGTATCCGATGCATACGTACGATTATTGATACATACTCAAGATTTCCATTTGTCTGTCCTTGTCAAAATATGAACGCTTCCACTGCTATCGAATGCCTCAGTCAGCTATTTGTTTCTACCGCCGTGCCCAAATATATTCACTTACACCGAGGCCTATCATTTGTATCCCAGGAAGGGCTACAGCCTTGGTGTAGCAACCACTAACTCGACTCCTTACCATCCGACTAGAAATGCGTAAGTGGAAAGTTACAATGGCACTATTTGGAAACTGTGTTGCTAACTTTGCAGTCTCATCAGTTACCAGTTTCACAATGGGAGTGGGTTTTACCTGACGCCTTGCACTCAATATGTTCATCGCTGTCTTCCTCAAGCAATACCACATCGCACGAACGCTTTTTTGCACTTGCTCCCAGCTCAGCGCACGGCATAGCCTTTCCCACATTGTTGGCGTCAACAGAAAAAGTCATTTTTCGTCGTTTTGTGCGTACGAGCAAATTTGATGCGGTAGTCGACGAGGTTGAGCTAATCAACGCCAACCCCATCCATGTTCACATCCGTCAAACCGACAGAGGAGAATCGACCATGTCACTGTGAGATATCGCTCCTTGTCCGCCTTTTAACAATGATGATGGTGAAAACAGCATTTTTCAAGTTTACTACAGTCCAGTGATTGAAGCATTACTTTATTATGCATAACGTAGTAACGTTTACATCAACATGTTACATTGCCAAGCTGAACAGTGTTTCATTGTCGGGCATAAATTTATTACACTTTTGTCGGTGCGGGAGATTGTGACAGTGATGATTATCAACTACCACCTGATTGATCGCATGCCGCGTGCATTCCGATCGTCAATGTTTCGAGCGTCCTCCTGTTGAGCCAGTAGTTGACAAACAGTGTGCCAGTATGCTAATATCTGTGATAATGCGGCATTATCTTTTTGTTTTCAGTCCAGTAACGATATTTTTTTATCTTGCAGATAAACTTTCACTTTGTGTTCAATAAATCTGATATAAACTGCTATTGATTTACTTGCCGCCATCTTTCTGGTTTACACTGTGAAAAGTATATATGCTTGCAAGTTTTAATCATCGCAAAAGCAGCCTAACTGTAGCTTTCACCAAAATTTCGATGATATCATTTACAAAGCCAAAGGAAGACCATCTTTGGAATTAAAATCTGGTAACTTTGCAGCAAGAGCCTGTTCTGCAGCAACATGCATATCACAAAATGACATGGGGAAAGATAGTTTTGATCAATAGCTGTGACACCAAGACAACAAGCGTGTAAGAACATAACATGCGGTTGCAAAACCATTTTTCTCTGTACTAGATGCAGTATACATCTGCGTCTAAACAAGCATACAAATTTTTTCATACCCTATCACCAGTAATGTACTTCAACAGTCATTCTAGTGTATTTTCCAGTGTTTTCAAAACTTGCAGTGGACGTTTATACGCTATTGGGTAAATGCAATGGTGCTTTTGACCAATTGTTAACCATTAAAAAGACAAAAATTTCTAGCAGTTTTATAATGATTTCTTTAGATACAAAGAAGAAAAATAACTTTTTCGGAACAAAACTGCAATGATTTTGAAATTTCTAAAGCGTAAAATGGTGACGAGGTTTCAAGAAAATATGGCGTTCGTCTTTACATGGCTGCCGTTTGTAGAGCAAATAAATTCAAGGATAAATAGCAACCATTTCATTGCAAACTTCAATGCAAACTGATAGCAAATCATGAAAAGAATTCGAAACGACTCGGCTACTCAAAGTTGTTTGTTTTCGGCGGTGTTTTTCATGTAATTTTAGCTTTTGTCTTATGAAATGTACTGACAAACATATGCTTCTTTTAACTCAAAAATCCATGCACAATGGCCTGAAGTGCAACGTCCCCAATTTCACACACAAACCCATTTCCACCAATAAAGCTTACAATGGGATTGAATAACACTGACGGGATGTAAAAAAACGGGTGTGGGAGCTTCGTTCCAAAAAAAAAGGGGGGTGTGGGAGCTTCGTTCCAAAACAAAATAAATAATCAGACGAGGTGTTGAAGAAAAAAATATCATTTTTGATGTTACAAACACTAATTACACAACCATGCTACCGTGTTATACACGAGATAACTTGTCATTTATTAATTTATGCTGCTCCAGGCGCTACATCTAGAATTTGAAATGAAAACATTTTAGATCATTTGTCATAACTAGCTGCAAGCGTGTCTTCGATCAACGAAAGCTAGGATTGAAGTACTTGATTGTCGTTTAGAGTAAAATGCACTAAACTGAACACATTCTATTAATGTCCGATGCGCACCTTTACGTGGTTTGGTGTTTTTACATGAATTGTTATATATCTAACTTTTGCTCAGGCCGTTCTTTGAGAAGAAGTATGGATTTACAGCAAAAGCTGCGAGTGCGGTCAACAGGTAAGGAAAGTATTGATGAAGGAATAAGTCACTGTAAGCGTTAGGATTCGTCGCGCAAGCGTTTTGTTGCGTAAGCGTTTGGATTTTAATTGCAATTTTTCATGGGAGATTCCTCGCGCAACAGAAGGAATGCTAATTCCACTGCAACGGGCAAGCAACAATAGAGTTTCCCCGTCAGACCAGGTTCACTGTATTGATGCTTAAACGTAGCTGCTTTTTCAAAGCACTTCCTGACTGTGCGATTTAGCCATGTGAGGAGATGCGCCGTGACAGCTTTCTTTGTGGAGTAAAAACGCATGTTTGGCGCGTTTTGTCACTGGAAGATGTTAAAGCATTGTTTGGTGGCTGCGGACACCGGATATATTCTTCCAGTACAAAGTTCCTAACTTTTTATTTTCAACTTTTTACTCGTTATGTTAAGTGACCTACTATTTTTGGCACCATCGTACCTCTTGCATTTTCTTTACCAAAGCGGTGTCATACTTTACATTCGGAAAATTTTATGTGAAGTGTTATCTTATAAAGTTTGAGTTGAGATTTATTCTTTTTTTTGTGAATTTGAAAAACCTATTTGGCAAACGTTAAAATAAAGGTTGAATAAATTGTCATACTAGTATTTGTGGCGCAGCGCCACGCAGCTCCAATAGGAAGTCGTATAATTGTATATAGCGTAGTGCAACCCAAGCAATAACGAGCGAACCTGTTCGACCGAAGAAGCTCTTTTGCTTGTGTTGCCGAAGCCCCTGGGCCTTGCATTCTTATTTCGGGTCCCCAACAAGCGACCGTTCCAATGTAGGCACCGAGTTGTTCGGCGAGAACGCCAGACTGGATTTGACCGGCGCGCTGTCATTGTCGACCGCGGGCGTTAGCTGTTTCTAAAGTGGGAGGAATGTGATGCCCAGTAACACAACAGCAAGCGGAAGTGATCTCATTATTAAATGTGCATTGAAGCGCAACTCACAAGGAGTGAATCTGATCGAGGGCGACTCCCTCTTTGTTTATATTATCGAGTCATCACTTGTCCTGGATTCCGAGTTCGTGTCCCCAAAAGCGTCACCCACAGGTCAATAGCCACGGGGGCATTCAAGGGCAGTTGGCCACAAATTTTGTTTCCCAATTTTTTTATGACCAGAGAAATTCATTTCAAACAAGTCATAAAAACAAAAATCTTCTTTTGCCTCTCCAAATCTTGAAATTTGTTTACGGGACTGGCCACTCACCCACAGACATGTAATTGAGGGTCCGCATCAGTGTTTCGCAAATGTTGCTTGTCCATGCGTTAGGCAAACACCTCAAAGTCGTTATGTTCCCTGGTCCCTATCACCAACAAACCTTATCATTAAACAGCAAAGACGTATCAATGTATACGAAGCTTATGTTACCGAGTATTGAAAACCAGCCATCAAACTTTATTCTCAAATTGCAACCCAAAAGAAAATCTTCCTAACTAAGGAGCGTGCTCCTCACATTGGGAAACACTGATCTACATTTTGAAAGGTTTGCTGAGCTGCGCATAGTTGGTTGTTTCAAGTGTGTTTATCACTGTTGTATCTATTACAGCATTGTGTACATCCTGTGCGCTGCCTGTTCTCCGGTGTTTGGCTTCATCATTGACAAAGTCGGATACAATGTTTGTTGGGTGGTGGTTGCTCTCGTCGCAACTCTTGTATCTCACATTCTACTGGGCTTCACTTTTGTCAATCCGTGGGTGCCGATGGTGAGTGTTACCCCTGTTGG
>JGI24158J21664_10006571_pt1 | contig 15346 bp, 15 predicted proteins | sample Ectturendosymbi3_FD_21664 | JGI IMG/M metagenome (IMG submission 21664) | reverse complement strand
TCATATTGTTGAGGAGAAAATGACTGCCAGAGAGGTTACGACTTTTTACTGCAATTCATAATAATAGGCCAATAGCGTATGGGGGGCCCCACGTGAAATTTAGGGGGGGGGCTCACTTACCCTTGCCACGGCACTGCTCGGTAAATTTGGCATTCGGATCTGAATCGGGCTTCAAAAACAAACCACGGACCGGGTTTGGGCTTGTGATTTCGGGTTCGTGCAGGGTTCGCGCTTCAAAATAAGGCCCATTTACAACTCTGCCACAAAGACACATTTCAACGACAACCACTGATTTTTCTTTTGCCGAAAGCCAGTTATGATCGAAGGTTTAACTAAAATAAAAGTATTCGGGTACTCACACCATACGTATGTACTGGATAAGTTTTTTACGTTCTCTTACGGCAATGCAGCGACACCGCAAATGGGTCTAGTTTTCCGTCATTGATACAACTTGCGGTCAGGTGTGCCGAAGATTGCTTGGGGTATCATTTCCGTCGAGGGTTATGCTTCTTGCCAGCACTTACAGTACGAAGAGGAGTGCTCTAGCTAGGTGACAAGTAAAAGACTACAGTATTATCAAAAGGTTCAACAAGGAAATCCTTCATCGCAAAACTTGGAAAGCACGCTTTCGACAGAAGCTAACAGCCCACGTTTTGGAAACGTACGTGGGGATGCACAAAAATGAGACATGATTTTGAGGGGGATGTGGATAATTGTGACGAAATGTGGCACGGGGAGGGGCAGGGAAGAGGCTAATGTTATATTCAAGAAACGTGGAACCATTTCCGAAGGCTTCCATGGTCTGATGTTAAACAAAAAAATTAAGCAGACAGCAATCATTTTTGCGGTAGTTTGCAAGAACGCATACCGCTGTGTGGTGCGCGAGAGCCACCTAGCTGCTTTGCGAGCATCTTCATGCCCCAATTGTAGTTATCATCTTTCGCAATCTAATTGGTGGAGATCAAGCGGATACAAATATCAGGAATTGAACCATAATCTGCAGGTTTGGTTCATAAACGCATTTAATTAGCAGTTTTCAGCAGATATTTTTACGGGACAGGAACATGCTAGTAGTAAACAAACACGTTTTCCATCACACGTAAAGCGTTTGTTTTGCTCTGCATTACCCGACTATACGATTACGAGAACTTCAGGAAGGAAATTTCAAAGGTAACGATTTTTTACCACTGAAAATGGAAACAAAACTTCAAAGCCAGTCAGTATCACAGGTGCTTGCTCTACAAATGGACCATTGCCGTAAAAATTCTAACAAATGCTGTGGGTGCAACTTATTCGAAGTTAACCTAAAATGTTTATCCGAGAAATCATCCTGATAGGATTGAGGTATAAAAATGGCCATCAAGTGACTACTCCGCGAATGTCTTTACCCCATCGCAATTCACCATAAGTCATCCAACAGTCTACTATAGGTTTCCCCAACGTTTCTCTGACTTTGTACCCTTCCAGCATTTCTACAGATGAGTATGCACCCCTAAACTTTATTATTGTAAAAAGGCTAAGTGAAAAACAAAATTCTTTATATTTTAATGTATTTGGAAATAAAATATTATCTAAATATATTTTTCCTTTGTATTCCTAACCTTAATTCATGAATTTTTCGTTGCTATGCGACGAAATGGGAGCAGAACATCAATCACTGCTCTTTCTTATGTCTGTGCATTGGATTTCACAGGGCGAAGTCTTCGCAAGTGTCTTCGAGCTACGGCATGAAAGAAGTTAGTTCGTATTGTCAAGACAACCATCACCTGTATAAACACCTTGAAGATGGTCGTTGGATTATTAAACTTGCATATATGACCGACATACTTGAACACTTGAATGAACTCAACATTAAAATGCAAGGCAACAATGAAAATATACTAACATCTTCTGACAAGTTGAAAGGTTTTAAACGGAAAAATAGTACTCTGGAAAACTGCGTAACACGTGGAACAGGTATCACTGGAAATGAATCCAAGAAGCAATTAAAATAGAATATTGACAATGGGTTTGCCTTGGGTTTCGCCCAAAAACAGTTAACTTTGTTGCATCAGAAATATGACCGTTACTTTTTCACAATTAATATGGAACAATATGGTTGGATCCGAAATCCTTTTTCGGCTAATGCTGAAATGTCAATGCAAGAATTTGAAAAAACATTCTTGAATTGAAGTACGAAAAATAGAACTCTGCGATAAAAATTCAATGACGCTCCACTTGATCAGTTTTGAATTTGTATTGAAGAGGTATAAAAGCGAATTTTAAAAGTGCTTATTGAAATTTTTCTTCAATTATGCACTACATACTTGTGTGAACAAAGTTTCTCATCTTTGTTACTGACCATAAACGATCCTTGCTTAAAAGACGTTGATGGAGAACATCTAGTTGCTCTTTCCAATACTGAGCCTAACGCACAGTGACTGTGCCTATCAAAACAAGCGCAAATATCTGGAAATAAATCATGAAGTATCATGCTTAAATGTACTCCTTCTGATAGGCAAATGTATCCTCAGGGGAAAATGTACTCAAGGTTGGGAACCACTGGTCTACTGTGTTCGTGTAAAATTGCCCTTCCGACACCCGGCACATGAATTGAGTGTTCTGACACAAAAATCAAGATGACGCAGCTCACTTCGAGCGAGCGAACGTTTCAGCAAGGTAGTGCAAGAAATGTTAAGAAATAGCTGATCTAGTGAAGCCTGTGTAGAACCCAAAGGTATGGCAGTTAAGGGTGTCCGAATGGTTCTTGGCCAAACAAAGGATAAGCCAGGGGTGGGGAACCTGCGGCCCGCGTAAAAATTTAAAATGGCCCCCATCAGATTATTGCTTATCCAAATTAGAACACAACATCCCGTCAAAACGAAACTCCATGACAAGCAGGTACCGAGACTGTATGTCAGGAGAAATCTCTCTCGCCCTTTGACATAGCTTTCTCTCGTTACGTTCCTTTGGAAGACAAAAGTGGAATTTTAAGGTAATATTAATCAATGTTTGAGGTTCACCACTGATATTCCACAGTTCATGTTGCCCATGATTGTAAATAGGTTTCCCATCCCTGGTATAAGCAGTGTTGGATTCAATTACGTGGTTTAGCCATAAATCCCATGATAACAACACATCCACAAACATTTTCAACCGTCATCGTAACTTTCCATTGAATTGCATAAAGTTCAAATAAATTTTAGCTGATGTACAATTACTTAAAACCTCAGTTACATACCAATGACTGTCCAATGGGAGAAACAAGGAATCAACTACGTATTCATCCGAGGTTTTCTACTATAAATAGTCTCCAAAAAAGTGACAAGCAAGTGAATCAATCAGCAAACTTTTTAGTAGGAAATCGGTTTCACGCAACACTACGCATCCTCAGTCCTACAATCTAGAGTCAATGCTTGCGGGTGAAACGTGGAAAAGCCAAAAAAAGGACAGAGAAAGCAGAGTCATAATTTAAAACAATAAGTCAAAACACAAGTCGCGTCAATTGAAATTGGAAAATACGTCTTTCCCAATTGCTCTCACACAAACTTCAAAACTATCTGATACCAATTATGGTGCAATGTAACAGACTCATTTGTGACTGAAACGCGGCGTTATGACTCAGAGCATTAGTGGAATGCGTAAGAAAGACAGGGTTGCCAGATTACCTTTTTGACGCCGAATTGTACAAATTCGGCTGTTTTACAAGCAGTTGGCGTCAAAAACAATTGTTTCGCTTTTTGACTTTTCAAATATCATGCTGAAACGTGATATTAGATTTTTTTAGACAGTGCTTGGTGTATTTTCTCAAACGTTATCTGGCAACCTATAGAAGAAGAATAAAGTTATAGCATATCTTGCAACCCATAATGCCAATGGTTCGAGTGGAAACACTGTGGAAAATGTGGAAGATGGAGATTTGGAAATGTAGAGTGTAAAGGTAATGTTACAACCTTATTCATCTAAAATGTGCGATAACTGAAAAATAATTTTAACTGTCGTGTTATTTAACCATTTGGCTTTTTTTACCCGGTTTGGATTTTTTAGACAAGGTTTGGCTTTTTTCTCAAAACGTGTCTGGCAACCCTGAAGAAAGATTGCTTCGTAAATTTGGCAACCGCACTCTAAGGAGCGCTTTTGAATTACGTGCTGAACGCTGATACGGAAGTTAACGACATTGCTTGCACATTGGACAGTGAAATACGTCAGAATAATTCAAAGAACAACGCAAACGTTTACAAGAAATATTTCACACGTAGGAAGATCATGTTTTTGAATATTAATTTGAGAATCAAGTTTGTGATACCATTCATCTTCACAGGTGTCCAGAGAGTGAATATTGCTTTGTTCTACGATAGTAACAGTGTAAGCATCATGTACAGGTCGTTTATTTACGGTTCCATGGAACATTGAAAAGTGCCAAGATTATTTGATCTTTGTCATCTTTACAATCATGTTTGTTTCATTTACTGCGATGAAATGACCATCTCTTGGAAAATTTGGTTCAAGTTTGGCCAACAGTGGCGGATATTCAGGGTGTTCAGTGAACACCTGGAAATAAAGAATAACAGTTTTGATCGATTTCAAGGAATTGGTTGGCGATTAATGCCAAGAACTGCTTTTATTTGTATTGTTTTCTCACGCAGCGGGTATATATCTTAACAGGCCCGAACGATTTTTGCTTGTCTGCTCAAGCATGACTGCAGGTTGTTCAGGAACGCCCGTAGTTAAACAAACAAACCAAGAAAAGTAAAAAGCTAGTGGAGCCCAACTATAGCTCTTGTAAAGCAACCATGGTTCTCACCTTGCCTGTTGAACACCTTGTTTACCTCATGTGTTGTTTTGCGAGCATTTCCGCTTTGTCTGAACAGTAGAGGCAAGCTGTGCAGTAGGCTTGTTTCGTTGTATTGGACTTGTACAGATGGGTTTTGCTTCAGGTGGAAATAGCCTACTTTGGCTAGGTAGGTGGTGTGGTTTGTTTGTGTAACAGTTGGAACGATTTTTGAAATGAAAACGCACGATGCTGAATATTACTGACTTTAGTAGTGGTGAGCCTAGGCTCACGTGCAAAGTAGCCTAACGCTAAAGTGTGCAATGTTGATAGCACTAGAAAAACGGATGCTTCCTGACACGTAAGCCAGTTGATTAATTTATGATTCTATGTTGAAAATGCAATTTATTTCCTATCAGTGAGTTCAGTTGAAAAAATTTTGTCACGAGAATGAAACTAATTAATTCTTGCTCGTGCCCGCTGCTGTCGACGTTCCAGCGTACGCGCTGCGCGTGGTTTGACTATTATGATCAACTGCCAATCTGTTGAAGTGTTCGAATGGCTTGTGGTAGGCGACAATCACCACAGCTGGTGAACCTTCACAGTTTTGGGCTGGTTGCGAGACTGGTGAACACCCAAGCAAAATGGCCACCGTACGGCCAAAGATCGCCCCCCCTCGCCACTGCTGTGCATGACATATCACACAAGGTCAGTTTTTCAAGGTGTGTTAGGGACCCGTTTCGTGTCCCTAGAATTAAAAATCGGGTCACCAGAACCAGCGAAAATGATCATCGGGTCCCGGGAATCAGAGAAAATCGGGTCCATACAGGTCCATACCAAGTACCTAAAGTTTTCTTTAAAACAAAACTGCACAAGTCGCTACATACACACCATTGTTTGTACATGTCGAGGTTTGTATCAGCGGGAAAGTTTCATTGTTTGTCATTGCTCATTATATGTGAAAGGTGCGGTACCATGGATTTGTTGTGTTTTCCACTACAACCGCAAAGTCCACAACACTTGCAAGGCCTTGGCGTGCCTTTAGTTTGTTCCTTAATCCAGCAAGGTGCTTGTTTTTGTCCAATAGTGGAAGGTCTTTTATAGGCCATCATTGCCCTATTTTTTAAAGTTTTGTCTCTCTCGGATAGGCTTAGCAGGTGGGGTAAGATATAGCCCGAAGCTGTGGGTCATCTTTCTGGTTGCATTTTGAGGAGCGCACTTTTTCTTGTCCATTGGATGCCATTGCTATCATGTAGTTTGTCATTCCCAAAGAGAAGTTTGAGCGGATAATTTTGTCTTGAGTTGGAGGCTCGAGACGCCTCGATATTACTGTTTCCACAAAAATTGACTTAAATGCTTTCTTTGGATAGTGTGATTTCCCGTTAATGGCTTTCCGTTGAATTTCGCTGCCAACTTTACGAAGAACTACTTCTTACGCATTGTACCAACACTCTAAGTCATAATGGCGTGTTTCAGTTATAAGTGGATGCGTCTGTTGAGTTGCACAATAATTGGAATTAGATATGTTTGAAGTTCCTGTGAAAGCAATTGGGAAAGACGCATTTTCCAGTTTAGTTGTCGTAACATGTGATCTGACTTATTTTTTTAGTCTTGAGTTTGTTTGCTTTCTTTGCTCTTGTTTGGCTTTTCCACGTTTCACCTGTGAGCATTGCTTGTAGATTACACGGCTAAAGATGCGTGGTGTAACGCGAAATCGATTTCCTACTAAAAACACTTGATGATTGATCCGTTTGTTTGTCAAATTTTTGGAGTTCAATTACTTGAATACAGGCTCGTAGCTACGAGGGCAGTGCTTCTCAACTTTGTTGTACCCAAAAAGTTTTGTTTGAAACATATAATAAAAACAAAAATATTTCTCCCCTTAAAACTCATTTTCCCCCCAAACTTTAAAACCTGGCTACGGGCCTGCTTGACTATAATAGATGTGTGCAAATTTTAATCATCGCAAAACGAAGAAAGTAAGAGCCCAGTCGTTTGATTTTTGGAATGCTTACAGCAAACCTAGAGCGTTTGATGATAATTTCTACTACAAAATTGTTTCAAACAAATCCCCATTAAAGTTTATCAACATCAGTGAGCATAAACAGAGTTCTTCATGTGGTTTCTACTTGCGTTAATGATGCTGTTTGTGACTAAATAACTGAAATTCACCATCAAAATTTGAGACACTGATGCAACGAGCAATTCATAGTGATAGTCCTAATCCAGTGTTTCTCAACCTGTGGGCCATGTGCCACTGGTGGGCCATAGCGCAGTTTTCGAGTGAGCCACGAAGGTAGGACAAAAATATGTCAAAACACAGTTTCTAGACATAATAATCACTACAGCGCGGGAACACATTGATGGCGTTCAACAACAAGATTCGCACTGCAATCCACACAGGAATCATTTCGCTACGCTGGAACAATGTGTGAATATTTAGGCGTACAAAAGCATAGCCTATGATAACAAGGTATTGGGCCATGTAATTTTTAGCAAACGTTATCTGGGCCACGTAAGTAAAATGATTACGAATCACTGTCTTACTCTCTGTGGTTGTCAGGTTAGGGGTACGCCTTTGTTGTGCGACGTCACGTGCCCTACACGAGCCCTTCCGGTACGCACTGAGGTTGCGGTTTCTCGCAGCTGCGAATAAGCTCCAAATTGTGCTGCTCCAACACACAAAATAAGTTGTTGGAAATGAGTTGAGCGCTTGAAGGGTCCGACTGGCGAACCAGATTGTTTGTGCAGAACAGAGAGCGAAACTATGACTGACAATCTGAAAAATTGCAGATCTCCACCATACGGAACGTTGGACAATACGGGTTAAAGCGCATGTTTGCGTTATCGTCGTGTGTGGCCTACCTAAGTTACGTATGATAAGGCAAAACGTCCCAGCACTACCAAGACTTGTCTGGAAACATCTTCTGGATCGGGTTATCTATGGTAACTTTATGTGTTCTGTGGTAAGCTCAGGTAGTATGAAAATAACCATATTGGCTTTTACTAAAATATTTACACGGATAACTGTGGAATAATTTCTAATTTTGTGCACAACGATTAAACGCTGTAGGTTAGCTGCAAACTTTCGAGGAATCAACCGACTGGGCTCTGCTTTCATGACTTCGTGATGATTAAACTTGCACATATCTGTGTTAAAGCAATTAGTCTCCACCAAACTGACACAGTCAAATCAATATGCTGTTGTATTACACGTAAATTTACGCATCCTCAGTCCTGAAATCTGCAAGCCGCGCAATTCTTCCAGGTGATATGCTGAAGGTAAAGCAAGGAAAGGGAAAGCAAGCAAAGTTTAGTTAGATTAAAATGAAATAATCAAATCGAGCTGCAGCAAGTAAAAAGTGGAAATTGCGTTGGTCTCCAATAATTGCTTTCACCAAAACTTAAAAAGTGATGATGCGAGTTACAATGCAACAAACCCACAGCTGGAAGCGGCACGGTAGTGAAACAACACAAAGCCGTAACGAACTGCGTAAGCAGAAAGGCGGCCATGAGGTTGCAAGGTTGACAGACATAAATGGCAATCGTCGGGGAGACACAGACGTCGGTAAATAAACAACCGGATGTGTGGTAAGAAAGGGGATCAAACAAACAGGCAAAGCGGACTGGAAAAAATATCAATGAATGTTGTAATGGCGAGCATCGACCAACCGACTTCTCTCTGCTCAACCGCTTCAAGATGTGTTTCATCCGGTTGCCAATTTTAATGTGCGCAACATCTCTAGGTTCAAAGAGTGTGGATTTACTCCAATGTCGGCTTAAGCATTTGACAGATAGCACCGCATTTCCTGGCAGCTACGCTCTCGTGGTTCTCGAGTGTAGGTCAGCAGAGTTCCTGACCGGTCAGGAACCAAGGCCTCCTGTCAACATGTTTTTTATTTATGAGGCCACAGCAAGAACTCTAGTGACCGCGAAACCTCGCTTTAAGTTGACTAACCATCTGCTTTCCACATCTGTTTTTTCTCTGATTTGTGAAACCACGCTCTAAGTTGACTAACGATCTGTTTTTCTGTTTGCCTTACCTGGTGCGCGGATTAAACCGTAGCGAAGTCACATCGCGTTTAGTGATGTTCTCCTCCCGATGTGAAAAGCCCAGATTCTGCCGGTCGAAATAGCGAGTTTTCTGATAAGAGCAGTAAAAGGTACGAAATATCTGAGCTGTGGAGGCAAAATTGTTCAGTATATACGTTTTTATTACCGTTGCTGTTGAATGCGAATGCTGAATGTTTGGTGCAAGACTAGCTGTTCGAGTTTGTGTAAAAACAACTGTCCTCGAGCTTGTGTTTAATTAACTGATAAGAAGCGCAGCTACGTACTTTTCCATGGTTAATGCTGCAACTGATAGAAATCGCAGTTGCGCGCTTTGCTCACCATGCATTGCGCCTGGTTGAATCGCTTAGTTTGTTTCGTTTTTATTTTCAAAAATCTATCCAACAATCAACCGCTATTGAAGTTTGCTTCTTGATTTGTGACAATAAAGTTTGCTCTGGTTATCTCCCGAGTTCCGACCCAACTGCAATTGCGGTAGCTGCAGTCCTGCTGATGCGTAGAATTCGTGAGGTGTCAGGCTAGTCGAGAGTACACATTTCAAATCCTCTTTGAGTGGCTTCTCACCCACAGTTCGTAATCAAGGCTGGCACTGCAAGAATATCACATAGGGGGAGGAAGGATCATGCTTTGAATATTAATTTGAGCATTTACTTTAGCCATTGCTCTACACAGGTATTCAGAAGGTCAAAGCTAGGACATTCTTCAAAAGTATACAGTGTAAGAGTCATAAATATGTGGTTTGTTTACAATGCCATGAAACACTTTATCCAGCCGCGATAAGGCCATCTGGTCGCTGTCATCCCACTTACTTGCAGGTTTATTCCAAGCACCTCGGTGGGTTGACCATTTCATGGAAAATTTGTTTACCCTTTGGCCAACATACTGTTGATTGCATATTACCCGAGTCACCACACAAATACCATAGTTTGCATATGACAGGATTTAATTCATCGGGATAGCTTTATTTTTGCCTGGATATGTGAAACAATCGGGACCATGAATTCGTTGTGTTTTTTGTAGAAACCACAAAGTGCAGAGTGCTTGCAATGCCATGACGAGCCTTAGGTTTGCTTTTTTTGTGTAACTTAAAGCAAGGTGCTTGTATTTGTTGTTTTGACGATTTCTAGTTGGTCGTTTGTGGGAAATGATTGGCGTTGTGTTTAAACTTTTGTATTTCTTTGACAGAGTTAGTGGGTGGAGAAATGATGAAGTAGTAGATTGGCGACAGGGGCATACCAGTATGTTTACATTTGCAAACGAAGCAATCTTCCGCGACCCCGAAAAAATAAGAAACCTTATCGGGTCAGGTACTCCAGGATGACTGACAATTAAACACATCACGGTGAATGACATAAAGCCATGAGAAACGGGTTAACATCGACAGTCAGAGAGGAACTTTTGCAGGATGATTCGCACAGTTGTGCAAGAGTGCTGGGTCGCAACCGGTTTCACACTTTGAGGTACACCAGTTCTCCACGGAATTAACCTGTACGGAGAAAGTGTAAACCGGCTGAAATGAATCTATGTCTGGCTGACCATTTGATGCAGCCCAAACCTGTTGTTCATGCTTCTCGTCACATTTCGGGGGCGCAGTGTTTCTTCCCATTTTGATACCAGTGCTAACATAATAATTTGTCATGCAAAAAGGAAAGTTTCAACGAATCTCTTTATCTTTAAGTTGGCGTAAGCCAGTGAGGTAATCTTTTTTCTTTTGCTTGAGTCGCCTCCGTTTCATTGTTTCTTCGAATTAAATTGACTTGAGGCGTTCTTGATGCTTTTTCGGAGAGGATCAGACGCTTCAAATGACCGAGTTGACGTAAGCACGCATTGTTGAAATGCAGCAAATCGACTCAATCTGGGCAACAAAGTGTTCTATAGGAGTGACAGGCAGACCGTGACCCGCAAAATGGAAAGCGATAGTCCTTGAAAACAACTGGGAAATGTCACGCGGAAGCGGAAAACTAAACTGGTGAAAGGCAATGCGTGTCAACCCGTAACAGAAAAAATTGGACACGAGTAAGTAAAGCGGGAATAAACGATGTAAATATTTGCGAAGACCTTCAGCAAGCGTTTGTAAGTGTGCAAGCACGCTCTGTTTCGTTTGGATGCAGGATGAAAGAAAAAAGCGAAAAAAGCCATATTCTTTACGATTTTCTTGGGATCGTGAAGATGTTCGTGGAACCGTGAGAGTGACCCTTGAATAACCATAAGTTTGTCCACGGTTGTTCTAAAAAAAGAAACTGTAATAAACAATGCACTGCTTCTGCTAACTTCCTCGCTGCCACTTCAGTCGTAGCTTCCCACGTTTTTATCCAGAGTGCTGCTGCACAGCAGAGAAATCTGGCGAGCACGTTTCTGGAGAACGTCAACAATTCGAATCATGATCGACCAGCACAGCAGGGATGGTAAACCGACTGAGTAACATCCACGTTTGCGCGTTTCAATTAACAATTTGCGCACGCTTGTTCATTAGAGTGTATCACGATAATTTACATCATAGCAGATTAGTTAATGCTGACATCAACGACCGCAAACGAACAGTAAAATCATGGGTGAAGTTTGTATGCGTTGATAACTTGCACCGGGAATCGCACGCATTTCATCTTGTGTTTTCACTAGATTTTATTTCGTCGCTTTCTGTAACTTCCAATTGGTAAAAATTGCTTATAAGGAGAAAAAAACAATTGAATAGTGCGCATTTTGAAATGATTTTGTATCGCATGCATCACACCGCAGCTATAACGCACGCGTCACATGATTAGTTTTGAAATCTGCGTACTGACATAACAAAGGGTTAACGCAAATAGAATCGCAAGGTCCACATGCAAAGTATTAACCAATCACGCATTCCCCCTGAACACTGACGCGCCAGAAAGCTGCGTCAACGCGAAAACCAGACGTTGGTGTCTGCCCATAATTAGTTTTGTAGCACTATTGCACGGAACGTTCAGTTTTCCGTCATATTTTGGTTTGGGTTTTTATCTTGGTATACAAAATGCATGGCGCTGAGGTAAGAGAGTAGAAAGGGGCGTATTCGCTCGCAACGCAAAAGGGAAGAGCGTGCGTAACAGTCGGGCTGGGTTTGAATTCAAAACAACGTGGGCGCTCCAACAAACATGGAGGTCAAATGGGTTTCATATCAATTTGCGGCTAAGTGATGGGAAAATGCATGGAATGAATCAAATTGAATTTGACAGTGACGAGAAACAAACAATTAGATAATTATGAAAACAGGCATGAAACAGCACCCGTGACGTCACACACCCTTTCTCCGCGTGTTCGGCGTAAAGAGAAAAACGTGATGACATCGGATCGCGTGAATGGGCCGGTCACTTCGACACGTAGGATTGCGTCACAAAAATTTTCTTACATCATTCGCTAGAGCTATAAATAGGCAGCAATTGATACGAAAGCGAGAAACGTTGAGACATGTGAAATGCCCAGCGATTGTTTGAACTAAAAGTATGACTCTTAGACTAAAGCTCATAGTTGGAGCGCTGTTTCACTGTTTTGCTCCTATCGCAGTGTTGACTGTGTTTATTAAGTAACACCTAGTCTGTATTGCGCTATGACTAACCATTTTTTGCCCTTGTCGTATTTGATTACCCTTGTGATATGGACCATGGGTCTGCGGCAAGTACATAAATAAAAAATAAATTGGTAATTGACGAAAACCTGAAAAGAATTCAATTGCTTGCATCGTGCACGCGCCAAAGCCAGATCTCTCGGCAAGTTTTACCAAAATTAAAACCCTAACTAAATGTACATAAAATTGAAAAAGTACGAAAAGCGATTAAGTCGTTTCATTGGCGCGACAGCGTTGTTGATTGCTGTGTTGTGGCTTATGATCTTGTGATTGTGTGATGTTGCCCGAAAGTGCAATAGTAGAGGCTCGCGCATTGAACCTTGTTTTTTTCCCAGGGATTTTTTCTAAGCAGAAATGTCATTTCTTCGTGCTTCGTATCAGCGATGATGTCTTGTGTTTCTACTGACGTCATGGCGCAATATCGACCGTGAATCAAGGAACAGGAGTTGTAATACTCACATGGAAAGGTGGTGCAAATTTCTTCTTGTCATATTAGCCGTATGAGTACCAAGCTGAAACGCTTACATGCAACAATATGCCGGTGATTCGGTGAGATGTTTATAACAACGAAAAACTTTTGTGTAGTGATGCGAGAAAAAGATTTTCTCAGATTAGTCAAGGCAGTTTGATGGAATTCTCTGCGGTACGAAATTGGCGGATACGTTGTATTTCATATTTTCGTCGCCTTTCAAAAACTCGGGAGCACGGGGTATCGCGACCTTTTGCGCCCCCTAACTTGGTACGCCGCTGTCGATATGCTGGAAACATTTAAAGAAATGAAAAAGCACTGTCAGTGTGGCGGAATTTAACACATTTTTCGTGAATTAGACCACTGTTGTTTCTATTTCTTTACGTCACAAACAACGCATTTTAAAACCTTGGTTTTACACTCACGGATAAAACAAAACCGCAATTTACTACCAATACTGTGTTACTGTTATTTCGTACATGATGATTCAGTTGAATTTTGAGAGCAACGGAGTAAGAAAAAAATGGATAAAAACTGTATGAAATAAGCATCAGGTCTCAAGTGAGGTGCTGTATCTTGAACTTTAAAGAAAGTTGTTTCATAGATTAAAAGTTCGTGTCTGCAAGTTCAAACATAAAACTGGTCTGTCAGAGAGTGTTGTTAATTACAAGTCTTCAGCACTTGGCAATCGCAGTTGGCATATCAGTTGTGTACATATCAGCATTTTAGTATGTACTTCTTTGTAAAACTGTCAGTAGCAGCAGAATTTCGACTATGTCAATTACTTCTCATTGGACACAGTTTTAACGAGCAGTAACACTTTGCTTAAATTGTTTGTCTCTTTTACAGTCTGCATTCTGACAATTGCATTTCACGAAAACTTCCAACTTGTTGCAAACACGGTTTTCTTCAACGAAAAATAAAGTAATTACAACAAACGCAACCTAAAAGTAGCATGACAAGCATTGCCCAAAACTTTGCTCTACTATAGCAGAAACCAGAGAGAAGACATCAACAACTTTAACTACCCTTGTTCACAAAACCTACGGCAGCTCGCTCTCTGCTAGATACAGCGGGTGTTTAATTGTTTTTATTTGTTGTTTGCTGCTTCAGAACAATGAAATTTATTGTCCAAGGCGCTATTTGCATTATTTGCATAAAGAAAGCAAACTTTCAAAACCTCCTTAGCTGCAGAAAGCAAAAGGACAACGTTAAATCGCATGTGAAATAATTTTACAACAGCACAGTGTTGTTGTCACTGGTAAGCATCTTCGAGTGCATCAGTCTGGTCACTGTAACCATCAATTGGTCTGTACGAATACATACCAGCAATCTACAAGTAGAGAGGTTTTGGGCATTGTGCCCCATTTTTCTTTGACCCCAGTCAGTTCCCCTCATGTCTCAGCCTGCCCCATTTGACCCCAGTCAGTTCCCCTCATGTCTCAGCCCATCACATTTGCCCTCATGTCTCAGCCTGCCTCATTTGTCCCAAGTCAGTTCCCCTTATGTCTCAGCCCGTTCCATTTGCCCCAGGTCAGTTCCCCTCATGTCTCGGCCCACCCGCAGTCAGTTCCCCTCATGTCCCAGCCTGCTCCCTTTGCCTGACCCCCTGTTGCATTGTCAGCCTGTCCTGTATCCGTGAGCAAAAGTTTGTATTTTGTCGGACCTGATGATACGTTTGTCATCATCAGCAGAGAGAGCTATTTTATTCACTTGTTCTGTGGAGAGATTGTGTTGACGACTTCGAATGACATTCATCGTCCTCAAAACTTCTTTTCCTGAGAACAAGACATCTTTGTAATCATTGAAAGAAATTTTGTTTCTTATGACATTTCTCTTGACGTCCTTACACTTTTTTTCTTCTTCACCATCGAGTGTCTTGANTGCGTAGNGTTTTGCTCGTAATCCGACAAACTCTGTGATTATTGCACCACCAGCTTCATCTTTGAACATTCCTGGAACCTTCTTGTTGATTCCTGTTGAAAGGCTCGAAGGATGGTTTGGTGAGAAATTTGAAGTGTCAAATTTTTCTTGCACGTCAGCTGAAATGTCTCTGAAAATATCTTCTGTTTCGATTTCATAGCAAAGACTGTCAGTGTCCGTGAACAACAGATTTACTTTCGAGCTGAAATTTTTCTTGTTGTATTTATAATGAAAATCGTACATCAAGGTCTTTGACAAATTCAAACTACTCATTCCAAGGTAAACAGGTTTATCGAAAACCAATTCTGTCTTCTTCATGGGCACTGCGGCAAGATTTTCATCAAATACAGTGCAATGATCAAAGTTTGGTTTTGCCGCGCATTTTTCCAAAGACTTTGGTTATTGACCAACCGAATATTCACCCGGTTGCGGATATTTTCCATAGTCTTTCCAAAGACGCTGTTGTTCATGAGTTTGAAAAAATCTTTCTCAAACTCGTTTTGCGCCTTGGAACGAAGGTTCGTATTCAACTCAATGTATGGTTTCG
>JGI24158J21664_10006568_pt1 | contig 15350 bp, 5 predicted proteins | sample Ectturendosymbi3_FD_21664 | JGI IMG/M metagenome (IMG submission 21664) | reverse complement strand
AGTAGGCAACACAAAAATTCAGGAATTTATTAACAGAACCCGACAAGTAAAAACTACAGCTGTGAATATATTTTTTGTGAAGAAAAACAGAAAGTAGGCCTTCGCGTACCACGTTGAAGGTCTTCGCGTACCACTAGTGGTACGCGTACCACAGTTTGAGAACCACTGGTGTAGGTAGAAGTCTATTTTAGGGGTATCCCAAAACAGAGTAGTGCAATCAGTGGCGTAACTAGAGGATTGAGCCAGGGGGGGGGGCAAATCTTAGCTGAAGGGGGCCCACTAGCCAAAACTAAGAAAAAGTTAGGAAATGATAGTGAATCTCTGGATGTCGTGGATGTCTATACTAGCTGAAAAAAATGAAAACACCTCGAAAAACGAAAAAAACAACTTAAACAAAACTAAATATCAAAATATCAACTAGAGGGGGCCCAGTTTCTACATTTAGCTTGCCAGGGGGGAGGGCGGCTCGCCCCCTTGCGAGGTACAAAATATTATTAATCTAACCATGTGACACGTTCCCAGAGATTAACAGTCCAGATATCAGCAAGGTTTATGCATGCTTATTTCGGCCAGTAAAAAGCCCAATGCGCACGCTTTATAAGCATATTTCACCTAAGCTCATGGTAAGTTTATCAATTTGCGCTAATGAAAAAAAACGTCCATCGCGACGCACATGCTTTGACCTGCCTCATGTTTGCTCCTTCAGTAATAATGTTTTCATAACTGAACGATAGGATTGATTCTGCTTTCCTGCAAATTTTTTTTGCATTTGCATTTCATCACTACATCCCCAAATAATCGCCGTCAATTAAATGACAATGATTTACGACCCAATTCCTTTTGTTAAACTTGTTCAAAAAATTTTAGTTGGGAACTACGAGCCTATTATGCGTATTTGCAGAAAAATATTTATAATTAATTTGCAAAATCTGCAAATGCTGTTATGTTGTGAATTAAAAATAAATTTTCAGAATGTCTAGCCCCACTGCACCAACATGAAGGTCCCCAATGGAAGACTTTCTGGCGACGGTTCTGCCCAGGCGAGCAGACACGGGGGGCATTCAGAGGCAGTTACTCCCAAATCTTTTTTGTGCCCCCCAAATTTTGTTGTGCTTAGAAAAATTTGTTTCAAACATTTGAGAAACATAACATCTTTCCCCCATAAAAATGCATTTTTCCCCCCCAAACCTCAAAACCTGGCTACGGGCCTGGTTCTGCCAAAATTGTGTCTGCAATTAGGATATTTTGTTTTGAAATTTTTTCGGCCTCGAGACGTCGCATAACATCACGTTTTTTTGTAAAATTTGGAAGCATTTTGGGGGGGGCCCAGAGTTGGGCTGATACGGCACTGGTTTCGATTATAACCCTGACTTATTTTCGCACAACTTATTTTCCTTATTTGTATTGCGGTGAGGAACAGTATTGCGCTATTTCTGAAACAGTATGCAGCGATTAATGATGGGCAACTCTGTTTAGATGCGAGATTTATTGATGATAACTTCAGTATGGGATCAAAACATGAAGAAAGTGCGCATAATGCAACGCATAGTTGTGTGGGTTGGTCTGCAGTCTGCTTATTTGTCCAGTTTAATCTTAGCTATAGATCGTCATGCCGGAGTTAGCGTATCATCGCTAGGAAGTAGGAACTACCTGGTTTCTTTTTATTTGCTGTTCTCATAGACTCGTTTCAAGAAGTCAGTTGCCACAAAAATAGCTGCTTCTAAGCAAGACATGTATTCTTCCATCAGACTTTAACAAGAAAAACGTGGGCTTGTGCCTTTTGCGTTTGGATAGAATCCCCAGGTGCATCATAATTTGCGTTTAATGATTTTGTGTGAAAAATACGTTTTGATTTATTGTTAGACTTTTTGGTGTAATTTTAATAGATTCACTGAATTTTGACGTGATTTGGTAATTGATACTAGTGACAACCTTTTCTAGCTTAAAACTGCAAGTAATTTTTGGGCAAATTATATGGTGAACATTGTTTCCCACTCCTTGTATCCCTGCAAACATTGTACCCTCCATTTGCTGTGTGACTCAGGATTGGTAGATACTTCATCACTGCAATGACCAGGCGAACTCTCATAAATGGCCAAAGCATTGTGCTCAAGGCGAAATGTGTTTTTTATTTTTATACACAAATATTTTCGTTTGCACAATTTAGCAAGTTAATATTGCCTGACTGGCCAGATTTTGATTTCTAAATCCAGTTCCGACTAGCCTAGTAGCGTACTCCGCGTCTTAAAAGTCGTTAAGCCCAACAACCAATCTTTCTTTTACCAATCTTCCTTTGGACATTCTAAATGGTTAAATTTTTTCTTTTTGGAATGGGCTATCACATGCAAATTAGGTCAAAATTCGGCCAAATTTTCAAAAATACTAACAAAAGGCCAAACAAAATATTTGCGGTCAAACCACTTCTGAAAATTGCAAAATTTTCATAATTTGGTCGCAAAAAGGCCAAGTTCGCAATCCTGGCATGATGACCCCTCCAATAACAAAAACGTGGTGACAAACCTCCGACTGCCCTGTTCCAAATATCTAATGCAGACAAATTACTCTAGCTATACTTTTATATTAACTTGAAAAGCATCAAAAAATCTCTGTGGTTTTTAGTTTATTTACTACAGACGAAACTGTCAGCTTTATCAAGTAACAAATGTTCCATTAAGTGTACACAGCTTGCACTCTGAAAAACTACTTCCTCTTAAAGTAGAATTTATAGGAAATGAAAACCAAGTGAACGACAAGAGTTTTTGTTATTTATTGATTTATTTTCGAGTCCCACTGCATACTATATAGCCTAAATAGCATAGTGCGTACACCTTCACTGACTGCTAGACTGAATCAATTCTAACCGCAACAAAGAATTTCCGACTACAAAATCGGATGTCATTTGCAAGCATAAAACAGGAGTTACCCCTATGTCAATCAGTCTATCAATCAATTTATTTTTAAGTAAGGCACAAACATGTCATGTTTCAGCAACTGCCTGGTTATAACAACAGAGAATGAGACACATACATGCCACGGAGCAATGAAAATTATATTTGAAAGAGCAGTTGTTTGTATAATTTCATAAAAGTATGATATAGTCTATATACGATGAGTCGTTCGGAATGGTATATTTCATAGCTTAGAGCAGCGGTGGGGAACCTGCGGCCCACGTGAACATTTGATATAAACGCTTTTCGAAGATTTTTCTAAAATGACATAACAACGAAATTGGTCTATAGTTAGAGGGATTTCATCTGGTAGCTGCTTTGAAGAGAGGAACCACTTTTCCAGCATAATGCTCTCAGGAAAAATGACGTGGGCAATACTTGAATTATGAAGATCTTCCAGATAGACAGATATGATCTTAGTCATTTTTCCTAATGAAAGTGGTATTCATATGGGTCATTGGACTCGTTGCATTTTATATCATTAATTTGAAGTACCACGTCATACAGGAGGATTGGGGTTAAGTACAGTGAAATTTTGAACTAAAAGATTGCAGGAATGCTATACGCTACAGATGACGAAATGTAGATGCAAGGTTCGGGTCTACTTGGGTAAGGTGTTTATTCAATATATAGTTGGAATAGAATATTTGTAAACAGTTGGGTTGGTTAACATTAAATGTTCGAGTTGTAGCATAGATATAGTGTTGGAAGATTTGGTTTTATCCAGACGTCCGTTAATTAGTTTCCAGGCTTCAATTGAGTAAAAATAATTTCGTTCAAATTCATTTCATAATAAATAATTAACTTTTCTTTTTGAGGTGGGTTAAACGATACTTTTATAGTAACTTTTTAAACACCATTCTGGTGTTTTAAAAGAGATCCAAAATCAGCCGTTAAAAGTTAGGTACTGATAGCTTATTCCACTTTTCAACTGCATGTTTGCTATTTTGACTGCGAAATGTCTCTTGCATGAAATTTCTTACGACAACGATTTCTCTTGGTTTCTGACAACTGTCAGTAGATTAAGGTGGCCGTGATATATTTATGCATTTTGAAAAGTATAGCCAAACTTTAACAAGAGTATTTTCGTGCGTTCATTTTCATACGCGGTTTCCTCTGGTCGAGCGCCCTGGGGCAGTGTTTCATTTGTGGGTCATGGACGCCTCCTAATACATCTTAATAAAGGTTACGAATCCCTCAAGAAGAAACTTTGCAATGAATATTTTAAATTAGGTCTTAATCATCGTAGTAGTAATCGAAATGTCTGCAAAGCCTATTAACCCTTTGGATATGTCAGATTAAATCACATTCACGGACCCCTTAAATCACCTTTACGAACCCGTCAGCTCAGGGGTTCACGGACCCCAGGTTAAGAACCAGTGCTCTAGGCGGTCTCGAAATACCTCACGGTCAACAGCAATCTCAGATAGTTCTTCTGGCTCTAAACCAAGATGGGACCAAGAACGGTCGAAGATGTAGTCACTCAGCCTGGTCCTTGTACGAACTCTGGGCCGTTATCTCGTGGGTGTAGCCACTAGCCAACAGCACTTGCCTCGTCAACCTTTCGTAGAATATTAACCCTGCGTGCGGGAGTGAAGACCTTACACAATACAATACAATCATTCTGTAGACATGGCAAAACCAACGTAGCTCGGATCTCTTGATTCGGTGAAGTGGCTCGACATTCAGAGCTTTACGAATTTCACAGCTGCTCGCCATGGGCATCGGAAGGGGGTGCTTGGCCACCCCTGGATTTTAAAATTTTCAGCAATAAAAGGTTGTTTCCTTAATTTCGAGTGGAAAAAAGAACAAATTTTACTTTTGCAAAGCCAGTGAAGTGGAAATTGTCCATTGCAAGACGTGTTTCCTCTCCGCTTTTATTTCGCATTTGCCCTTTCAGAATTCTTCCTGATGTGGTGGAGGCAAATCCCATTCCATCTCCTACAACAGATGGGGAGAAGTTCATACGCTGATTAACCTGATTATACGCAAACAAACTTAAAGTTGTAGAACTGCTTGCGTATGCGATAAAATTATTTCTTCCTACCCAAAAACAGTATGACGTTTTTTGCCATGTTTAGATTAAGCTTTTCCCTTCCAATAGCAGTCAGCAACTCCTTTCTGCCTTGGTCATACCAGTACTGCATTGTTTCTTCTTCCGCTGAAACACAAATGATGCATTTGTGAAAGTGGTTACAAGTGGAAGCACTGTTTTGTTATTAGTCGACAAGCAGCTCAAATGACTGGAAAATATTTTCCAACACACGCAGTTTTGGTAAAAGCTTTTTGTGAAACGATTCGCAGCACCACTCATTCTGTCTAAAACGACGCTCACTCTCTTGTAAAAACACATGGTTAGCTTTCCCGCAGAGGGCACGATCGTGCCTTTTGAAGTTATTATCGGCCATAACTCGCAAACGGATATACTATGCTCTTGAATTTAATAAATTGAAAATTTAAGTGTGAAACAAATTTAACTCTTTTATCCACTTAATCCCACATCTACGTTTCACAATGGCGATGTTTTGGGATCCCTATCTGAGAGTTTACCTCGGGCCCCTAAATTTTAATATTCACCCCTGTCCCCTGTGCAAGCTATCTCATTATATGCAAGTAATGGGAGCGTCAATGCCTTCAGTACTTACAAAATAAAAAGCATCTTGCTACGTCAGACTTTGCTGCTGATACTTGTTGCAGCTCAATGATTTCAAAGTATTTACTGTAGGATATGGTGACAATTAACATCAGATGAAAGTTGAAACACTTTGAGACTATGTACAGAAGGTCGAATTCTAATATCTTGACAAGACTGATTTTTTACTCGTCGGCAAGGTAGAGGGAACTCATTGATGAAAACATCAAGGTTCCACATAATTGTGACTGAACCGTCATAATATACAAGCCTTCACAAGTAAATATCTAGAGTGAACGTTATTGTTGTTAAGCAGTGACTGTGACTAATGAAGACTACCTTGAAACTGAATCGCTTCTTAGGCAAAGTTTGAGATTCAAGATACAAATAATGTATATCACCGCCATATTCACGCATTTAGTTTAAGAAATGTACAAAAACAAAATCTACGATATTGATTTAACGCTACAGCCGACACTGCAAACAAGAGTAGATTATATTTGTAGGACGTCAGGGTTATCAAAGGTATTTGCGATGGTCTTGAAATGAAGCTTACATCACCATTAGGTGGGTTACAGCGAGCTTATGGTCCGCCAAAAACAGCCACGAAAAGCATTACTCCAATTGTTTTTACTTGCGCTTAGTGATTACAAACGGTCACATACAAATTTGTATTCGACTAAAAGCTGAACTAGGATAGTTTTTTTCAGGCCAGGGGCGGCAATTAGCGGCCTGCCTGCCACATGTGGCCCGCGGAAGCATTCTGTAAAAATCTTCAAATCTGCAAATTTTTCCAACTCATCACACTAGCTTCTATGTCCATTAGACGTTACGGCCCTCCGCTTATCGCGACCTTTCAAAGTGGCTCCCGAGCCGAGAGAAAGTAGGCTAATTGCCAGGGGCGGATCCAAACAGTAAATTTAGGGAGGCGATTTCAGTAATATTTCGTAGTCAAGTCTCATGGAGTATACTTTACACAATTGCTGTAACAAAACAATGAACGGCAAAATGGTCTTACATCGCGAATGTTGTTTTCCGAATTGTACAAAATCATGGTAAATAAAGTTACTTTTTTAGGTTTTAAGGGGGGAAATCGCCCCCCTCAGTGGATCCGCCCCTGCTAATTGCCCACCCCTGCTCCAGGCAGTTTTGTTGATTTGCACTGAAGTACTTCTTTGGCTTATAAATCTAAGATTTAATTACCCTGAAAAGTTTTGGTACAACAGTTTGGAATTGGGGGAGGGAATTGCCACCGTTGCTCCCCTGTCTATGCGCCTGTTGAGGTTACCTTCAAAGTAAAACCTTTAATCAGGCAGTATAATTATTCCTTTACACTAGGCAAGTAGACTACTGTGGTGAGACTTTACTTACGAGTGTAGGGATGGGCTCTTTTCTGCTAGCGATGATCGATTCGTTTCAGTGTAAAGTACCTAGCCACAAGTCACAGCTTTTCACTACGCTACTACAATATACGTTACTGCCATTTGCAAGACTTCCACTTGCCAGCAACTAGTAAGGAGGCGGCAGAGCAGAAGTTGGTACAGAAAATGTCTTGATTTTTGTGACGCCGGCGATTTTCGAGGGCAATTACAAAAAGGTTGTACCAGGACTGACTGCACCAAAGTTTTGTGGTGCAACACGTTTGTTTAACAGGAAGGATATATTTTGCAGTTTAACAGCCTTAGACTAGAAACAACTGTCCACACATTCCTACACAGATAAAAATACTTTTTCTACGGATAATGCCAGCTGGAGATTTCTAAGCAATTGAACAAGGGTTTGAAGACAAAAAATTGGTCAAACAACTGATACAAGTCTACTCTATCATAACAACTTATTTTGATGCAGCCGCAAGAGTAGCATAAAATATTGATGGCAATCATTCGTTAAAGTTTTCGGAATGCTATAGCATAAGTATATTTAGTTTTTCGCTCTGTGAGTGAAATCAGTAATACCCGCAACTGGTTAAGCATCTATTGGGGAAAAGTTGCAGACAGTTTAAGGTCACGTTAAAATAATTAATCTGTTATTTCGTAAGCCAACAAAATGAGCCTAAAGTTGAACATTCAGAGGCCTGTCACAATTATGCTACAGTGTCACATGCAAGCTGCAATAGTGAGGAAGTACAGAAAAAAGAATGAGAACTTTAGCCTGGAATTGATCAGCACCGTAACCGGTAATAGAAAAAACAACAATAAGCCGAAATACGCAAAAGCTCAAGCTTGAGAGCATATACATGTAGGGGATATAAAGTCTCAACGCCACTGATACTAGATTGCACCACCTTAAACCCATTCTGTCAAATGTTTTCGCAAACCAGGTTGTCAAGCTGGTGAAATGTTACACAAACTCTCGAATGTTTATTGAAGGTTAACCAAATTGTTTAATTGCAAAGTCTGCTTATAGAATGAATGCCTATTTTTTGTTTCTGATGACAGCAAAAAAGCGAAGAGAAATAAAAGTGAAAAGTGAATAACAAACCTGTAACATCACGAAAACCACCAAAACAACATCAAAATGAAAAACAATTTGCAGCTGCATATAAGGAACAAAATTAAAGAAATATTAAGTGGAACGTAAAAGTATTGATACACGTTAAAGTTGTTAGTTTTCAACCCAATTATAGTTCAGAGAATTACATCTGACTCATGTTGCTTCATATTTGAGATCACTCCATCTAATTGATTTCTGTTAGAATCGAAGAATACTACTTTGTTTGACTCAACATTTGCTTTCACTTTTTCGTTCTTGTGGTTTAGGCTACTTTATTGTTGACCCTTTTCCGTCTGCCAATCGGTAGACGTTTTAGTTTACAAGAAGAAAAGAAGTTTCTTGAAAGCAAATGTTCTCAAATTCTGTTGCTGCTTTAACGCAGGTGCCCTTGGCTTAATTTACAGTAATTGGTTCCTTTTGGTACAAACAGGGTCGGCGGAACGAGTGTCGCGGTGAGGGGTCCGATCTGGCTTTGCGATCTAAATCATAGCTGTTTACTTTTGTCAAGTCATCGGTGATCATTCAAGTTTGTAATGCACTTAACGCAAAACTTCTAAAACATTTTACTGCACACACGACCATCCGAACCTGCCTCACTGCAAACGGATGGTTCATAAATTGTCACAGAGACGTTTTGTATCAGGAAACCAAAAATGTATTAAAATAATGGAGGCCTTTAGTATCTCGTAGCCCCTTGAAAAGCAGTGGAGAGTCCGGACTTCCTTTTCTGCTTCCCATATTATGAATTTACGAATGATAGTCCTTAGTTTGCGCGTGTGCACAACTACAAAATTGCTTGATGGCATAGGCACGGTTATTTGATACTTACGAGACCACATTCCAGATGCTGCTTTGATGCTGCCTGCTAGTAGACCCAATATGACAAGAAAACAATGCCAAGAGACGCTTAGCTGCATTTCTTTCTGTTTCAATAACATTTTCGCATAGATTCACAAACAAACAATCTGTAAACACAAGCAAAATGGCGGTTGCGAGTTTATTCTGAAATTGCCCGAAAGAAAAGCTTATGTAAGACATCAATATATCAAAAGTTTGTTTTTTTCTCAATATGTTTGCGACCTAACACAGAAAAAACTATTTTGTGCCAAGTTTACACTAAATAATTTGCGAGCAAATGTCTTTTTATCCTTTCCCTGCTCTCAGATATATTTAAAACGCTGCAGCGGAATTAGATGGCATCTAAGTAAAATCGCGTTCGTAGTATGTTGCAGGTGACACTGACTTTGTTGTTCATCTTCCAAGCTATCAGGGTGGTCAGTCAATATAGTGCTATATGTACAAACTTGCTCTCAAGTTTTTTCAAGTCTTCATCGCTCGACTAAATTAACCTATAGCAGTGCTCTAGGGTAATTAGAGCACTGCTCAATGATGTGCGTAGTGACGCCCAGAGAAATCTTTTAGGTTTTTAAATTTATTGGTGGTTTTTGGAACCAGACATCTCTCGGTAATACAATCACAAAAACCAAAACGGATGAGATAGATAGTGATGGTTTTATGCATTTCATTTAACATCGCAAAAATTTCAACCCTGGAAATGAGCTGTTAGCAATCTCCAACTTTGATTGCTACTCAGTGAAGCTTCTGCATTTTGTGTCATTTATTATTTAGTAAATATTTGCTCCTCCAGGGAATTTATGTTTGCTTCTCATGTTCAATCAACAGTGCCCTGCAGCTGGTTAAACTTTAGCAAGGTTCGTTCGACGATTGCCCTCAAAGCTTTTTTTATGAAAAGTGAATAGCTCTGCTATAGGAATAGAAAAAAAAATACATTAGTCCTTGTTTTTCTTCCTTACTGCATACGCACAAGGGGTTTCAAGGTCCAAGGTAAGTTTACACTGCAATCATAACGCGTGCAACAACTTTGATCAATAAAGATCTTGCGAGAATTAACGAAATTCCAAAACAGGAATTGAGAATCACAATCTGTGTATCATGCTGCTGATGAGTCCCATCCTACATTGCAAAATTACAATCGCCTTTTTTTCAGATTCTCGCGATTCATGTGTTTGTAACCAGACTGTTATGGAAAATTAAGGTTTATGTGGTGGTACTAATGTTTAGAGTTCATGCAAATTCATCCTGATTTAACTCATTCGTCTTCAGGAGATTTGTATAGACCAGCAGCCGATAGCAAATCTTCTCATAAAGATGGCTAAAATAAAGTAAAATATAATTTAGAGTTTCCTTACATTCGTTACCCTGTAACAATGGCTGTTTCTATAAAATCTAACTCTAAACAACCGTTGTCTCCCCCCTAGCGTCCAATGTCAACACATCTTCCGATTCCTTCCACTTTCTGCAGATTCAACCAACAAACCCGATCACACAACATTTGGATAACGGTACACTTTGCTTCTGGGAAACCTTTTTCGGCATAACTTGACTGAAGCCCTTTAATGCACAGTTGTCACCATCAGGACAATAGCGTAATTGCGATTAGGAGAGTGATTTTTTCTCCTTTAATTATTATAATAATTGTTGAAATATCGATAATTATCGAACAATTCGAACCATCAGTTTTTATACCTGATGCCAGTACCTTCCGGTAGTTCTATTTATAAGATAACCATTTGAAAGTCCAAACCCAACCCGAATCAAACAACCAAACAAACTGAGGGTTTCTACTCTTACGGTCACTTGTCATTTGTGATTGGGCCCTTATTTATCATTGTGTTTTTTAATAACTTGATCTTTCTTGATGTTTCATTTTCACCAGTTAGCCGAAGTGACTGCGGGGAAAGATTTCTTTCTAAACTAACAGGCTGTTGAAAATGTTATTATCAACCTCGAGTACAGTAGGAAAAAACAATATTAAAGAGAAATGTTGTTACTGAAAGGGTAAACGTCTGACTAACACTTGTCGAAAGACGAGGTTTTCTATGATTTGACTGCTTGTCCTCATTCTCTGACTAGTTGCTTATTTTCTGTGTAAATGCAATTGCTGCTACTTTTCTTCCGAATATTAAGTTCAGCTCGTAATTGCAAATGCATGCTGCTTGGTCAGTCTTATTCAATTATTTTCTCGCAGAGATCTGATAAGGCAACCTGAGATCGGCGATAAGGCTTGACACAAAGTCAGTTTTAATTATAAATGACTTTTTCCGGTGTTCAAAAAATAGCGGTTCTCTAAAAACCAACCAAAAATTTCTTTAACGAATATTAACAACTAAGCCATTTTCAAAGTAACAGAAGTGTTGGAACCACCTCCTTTGACTAAAGACAAGTGACAGTTACAGGGGCGTAACAACGGGGCGCAAGGGGGGCACAATTCCCCGGGCGCCAAATAACTGCGGGGGGCGCTGAATGACTGCGGGGGCTCGAAAAGTCTCAACAATGTCACAAGTACTTTCTTCAATTCAGTACATTTGCTTCCGAAAGACCTCAAGTTCAAATACGGGGGCGCCAAACTTGCTTCTTTCCCCGGGCGCCATCTAACCTCGCTACGCCCGTGGACAGTTAGGTTTAAGGGAAGTAAGCCTTATGAAGAGTTGCATCATGAAAACTGCCGAAACAAAGGTTGTGGCATCGTTTTCACACATATTGGCCCCATAGCTCTGAGATATAGCCTAACAAATTAGAAGTTGCAAAAAGTCTGAAAATATGCATAGGTGGGATGACTTTTGTGGAGGTTTTGGAGACTACTGCAATACTTGCCTGTTTTGAAAAATTTCTTAAAAGTATGTTTATAGTTATTGGTAAATTTGCATTTACTTTATATATTTCATGTTTGAAGAGAAAAGAAATTTTTAACTTTTTCTGGACATGTAAAACCTGCTCTAATAAGCGATTTATGCTCAAAGTGGGTTTCACTGTAACCCAGGGGCTCAACTCAAGTTGCTCCGAGGGCCAAATAAGGGCAAACAAAGTAACCCGAGGGACGCATTATGACGCTGACGCAACAATGGCGGTACCTGAACCTTCCTAGAAACAGGTTTTACATCTTATTTCCTGTGAAAGTTATCGTGAGTTATAAACAAATCGTGAGTAATAAACACTAGTGAACCAACTGAATGACGTAAATGTTAATTATTTGAAATTTCCCAAAAAGCATCGCGGGCGGCGTGTTTGAGACCCCTGCTATAACCATTATTCCAGTATGGAGTATACACTCAAGTGATAGGCAGGTGTCATAATAAATTGGTGCTATGTTTTTTTGGTTTCAACAGTCGAATTTAGGCTAATTATTTAAGAATATATTTTTTTTGTAATTAAGACAAATGCCATGAGCCAAAGGCCAAGAGGCATAGGTCGCAAATTGTAAGTGTTAGTCAAAAGAGGGCTAAAGCTAGGCAAAAAAAGGCCAAAACAGAAAAAGAGAAAGGTGCGTTGGACAGGAATTTTAGCAGAATTACTTCAGAAAATGCACAAAAAGCTCTAGAAGAGCCAAACCGCAGTGAAGATGGCGACAACGCAGGCAGCCAGCCTGATGATGTTATGCCAGATAGTCAAAGTGGAAGTTTATGTACGAGAAATGAGATAAATCATTTTGAAATTGTTGAGTCTGACAAAGAAGGAAGCTAGTATATCTGATGAGGCTTGCGAGGATGAAAATTCAAACTTTGTCGGTGCCATTGCATTAACAAACTATCCTACTACATGCCCAGGTGTCAAGAGTCGGAAACTTTGGGACTATTTAGCCCAAAGAGAACCACAATCGCAACATAATTTTTTGTCAGAAACGAGAGTGATTGGACACGGTTTTTTAACTTCCAGTGCAAAAGAGTACTGCAAAGTGGCGAAACGGTGACTGTCCATGGTTAGTATGCTCGGCATCGAAACTAGAATCTGTTTCTGTTACGGCAAACGTTTTAGCTCTGGATGTGCAGTCGGACTTCACTCAATACCTCCTCTTTGGAGGTATTGATTGTAGTAACTCATGAATTTAATGAGTGTTGTGGTGTTGTCCCTTGAATTCTCTGCTGGAGAGGTGAAACTGGGTGTCATGCCCAAGACCTCGCTCTTTCACATGAACGATTTCGATCATTATGACTTGATGCCCTATCAAAATTTCTGCATACACCACTGAGTGGGCCCCGCAAAAGTACTTCCAATCGGGCCCGCACTTGCTGAGGCTGGCCCTGTTAACTGCATCTTCACATAACATGGAAAATGCAAATGTCATTGCGAAAAAACGGCAACGTGAATGCTAAAATCCAATCTACACCTCGTCTTGTGTCATCATCATGATTCAAGATCAAACATGCGGCGACACGCATGGTTAAATGAAAGTGTTTGTTGCTTTGCTTGATCATAACATGCTTCGCTGATTTGCGTGGAAACTAATCAAAAGGAATGTTAGCAGAACGGTGAAATGGACAGAACAGCAGCAAAAAATTTTCGTTGTTGGATTTTGAAACTTTGCAAACCACAAAAAATTTCAGCTCAATGGCGAGCAGACCGCAGTTGCCGGGAAGGATGTCACCGCTAAAAAATTATTTAAAAAAAAAAAATTATTAGCGGACTGTTTCAAAACCTTTAGTGGACTGCCCGACGCAGTGGCGTACGCAGAAAATTTTCATGGGAGGGTTTCATTCAGTGGCAGATGGTGGTAATTTCTATTTGGTGTGCGCTGTTTGTGACGTCACAATTTGACGTCATATTCATGCTTTCAAGCGAAGTTTGTTGACAAAATAAGCATATCTTCTACACACACTTCCCTTATTTTTGTAAAAAATCAAGCCCTATACACTCGCCTTATAATAAAGTTTTTGTAAAATATCAAGCTCAAGGGGGGGGTTAACCCCAACCCCACCTTGCGTACGTCCTTGGCCCGACAACTGCCGACTGGACTGTTAGCGACTAGAGATGGTCGGAGTCACTTTTTTCGGACTCCAACTTCGCTTCAGTTCCAAATTTTTTGAATTCGGTTCCGGGTCCGGAAATTTTTGAAATGTCAGAATCCTACTCCAGTTCAGACTCCGGCTACAATCGAGGCAACCGAAAATTACCATTGGTTTTACTTTAGAAACAACCACGCAGACTCCTGCTACTGCCGAAATTCAAAAGTGACTCTAAACCCTACTGGTGTAGGAGGCAGGGAGTGCAAGCGCACCCCAAAAGTTTTGATTCGGTGAAAATCCTGGTAAAATCCCTTAAAATCCGGGCAAAGTCCGTGGAAATCTGGGCAAAATCTCTGAAAACTTTCACAAAAACCCTGAAAACGTGAGCAACTTCCTGAAAATATGAGCAAAAATGACGCCCAAAATAACATGAAAAGCTTTTTTCTTTTGGAGTTTTATTGGGCAAGTTTGGGAGAATTTGGGCAAAAATCCTTCCCCCTCCGAAAAATGTGCTTGTTCCTACACCTATGCTAAGCCCTGAACCCCTAAACATGACCCTCAACCTTGACCACAAGCCCTGACACTAAACCCTAACCACAGATTTTTAAACCCCAACCAATTGTCTCTTTGCATAGTCTATCCTACTTGTCTCCTGACCACTTCAACCATTGTGTTCAACTGAAGGCAAAATAGTCCCAGCACAGTCTTTGCCACAAAAGACGCTACCTAAATGCATTGTGCCACTTTGGGATCTGCCATGCCTACATATGCCTATGAACAGCAAGCTTGACATATCTTAATCTTGCAAGCTTGACATACCGCATAACCTAAGTTACTTTTCAGAGTCAAATGCATCAAAAAGCAAACTGAAGTTTTGCCACACCAAGCTTTTTTTAAGTCGTTTGTTTAGTAACAATGGTTCCATTTCAAGACCATCTATGATTTCATATTCATAATATCATTTATTAATCTTACCCATTGTTGCACTTTAATTAACCAGCAGTACTAGTTCACAAACCAAAAGAGCATTTAAAACAACAAACTTGCTTAAAGTATCTCACAAATTTTGACATGACCCACTTAACATTCAGCCTAACAAGTCAATGTCACAAAACAACAATGTTGCGTAACGAGTTCAAGGACGAAAAGTCGAAAAAAGCTAACTGACCTGGTATCGTCCAACAACCAGTCAATGTAGGTTCACGTATAGGCTACTAGGCGTGAAGACAGCAGGGCCTAGTGTAGACTACAGACCATATTAAAACAGCTACCTTGCTCTAGCTAGTCTAAGCTACAGATCACAGTAGGCGTACTCTCGCTAACCCTAGTCCAGGTACGTAGCAAACATCTGCCTCAATGTATATTGAAAGAGCCCTATCTTGCTTCACCAGCAGCAGACTCATGGTGACAAACTTGAGTGTTGAATCAGTAGGGCATGGGACTACACTACGGTACTGAGATTACACCATAGACCAG
>JGI24158J21664_10006566_pt1 | contig 15351 bp, 12 predicted proteins | sample Ectturendosymbi3_FD_21664 | JGI IMG/M metagenome (IMG submission 21664) | reverse complement strand
TTTTTTGACTCGAAACTACTAGACTTGCTGAATCCGGAGAGGGTTTGAACACCTCTCTAGCTGCAGCAGCTGGCGAGTTATAACAAAACAAACTCGATCCAATTAATTGGCTCCGAAATATTAGCGTAAATAAATGTTTACATCTGTAAAGTACGTATGCCGCCATCACATCCCTTAATGTTTTTGGTTTGATCCCCTGAAATGAGTATGCTGTTAAAAAGCCATGCGGCGGGTTTACCGGAGAGTAAAAACCAACAGGGAAGAAAATTTGATAAATCATGTCGTGTTCGTATAGGCTGTGCATATGTAAAGAAAGCCAAAAATAAGACAATTAATGGTGAGAAAGGTGGCAACAAGCAGAGAAAGCAAGACTCATAATCGACAACAAAAAACAAGACCCAATTCAGTTTGTGAGTGTTTGATTAGGATTTTCAAGATGCTCTAGTGATCCTTATGTCTTCAAATAAGCACGAAACAAGATCTTCTTTCATTTTATATTTTTGTAAGCAAATCTGAGGGATGGAAAGGGCGGCACTTTTACAGTCAGCCCCGGGCGGCACTTGGCCTCGCTACGACACTGCTGAGTAAACAATGATAAGGAGACGTGAGGAAAATGGCAGACACATTTTTGTCTGAGATGTTGAAGCGGCTTCAATTACAGGCAATACTGTAATTGCTTGCTCGACTACAAACATATCAGTTTCAACCTAGTCTACATGAAAATCTGAAAATATTCCGAAATGCAGTCCACCAAAACTACAGTAGCTTAGTAAAACAGTAATTTAAGCCAGTCCCATTGCTATCAGCACAAAAATCACCCACGATTCAGTGTCATTATTGGCGGGTTCAAAGGAAGTTACGAAGTTTGTGCTCTGGAATTTAGGTTGCTGCCAATTTGTAGACATTCCCGAAGCAGAAAATATTCCCCAGGCTTGTCCATGGCAATGGGATTCACATGAGATTAGAAACAGAACTTGAAATTTGTTCCATATTCATTAGGGATAGTAGCCGTGTATAGCATTTAGATCTACCGAACAAAATGCGATGTTTTGTCTTCGTATAAAACAGGGTTCTCCAAACTTTTTGTCCACAGGTGACATAAACTATTATACAACAGTCTGAGGGCCGGACATCTTACGTAATGCCTTCATTTCGGAATGTATTACATTCTGCCAAATCAATGAGTTTACCGTATATTTATTCTTTTTTTGTTTATTGGCAAAATGTCTCCGCAGGCTAGATGAAATGTCTTCGCGGGCCTTAGCTTGGAGACCCCTGGTATAAAACGTGGCAGTTTAAGATTTGTTTACAGTTTTTTTAGAACCGCCGCATGTCGATCCATCCTTCCATTTCCCTAATCTATGAAACACGCTGATACCTCTTTTGCTGATAAAGAATGTTTTTTCTTTTTGCTAGTAAGAGGCTTTTCATATACTACTTAAACCTCCGTTGAACCTCCGGTTATACGAAGGACAACATTTTTCCTGTGCAATTAAAGCGTGATGAAACAATAGCGGCTTGTCCATGCATTGTAATATTCTGTCATATGAATTTAAATTACCGTCTCACGAGGCAATCCTTGACACTCTTAAAAACGAAACAGTAAAAGTCACGTATATTTCTTACCAGGGTTCACTGTAGAATTATGCTACCTAATGTAAGAATAATTAAATGCAGTTGTCGCATAGCAGATCGTAATTAATTCTAACGTCATAGAATAAGAATATTTGCTATTTGAATAAGATTTATTACAAACGAAACGTAGTCAGGAGTAGAAGTTTTGGATATACAAATTTTTGTCCCAAATTTTCCCTATTTTTTCCAAATGATTGCAAATGGTAAATATTATTTTGATTCCGTAAAATTAGTTGGTTCCGATCCAGCGGCGTGCAAAGGTCTGGTGATTCCCGCGGCGACTGCTTGATTGGATGCCCCCCTACCGGTCCTAGGATTGAGCAGTGGCGTATGGTGGTCATTGTTACTGGTTATACGCTATTTGTAACATCACAATGTCAGGTTATATTCAGGTTGGCAAGCCAACGTTTTGGCGCAGTTCGTTTACACAACATGCATATTACCCTACACGGATTCTCCTTTCTCGTTGTTGTACAATGTGTCACTGTAATGAACATAAATTATATTATCAGGGCTCCAAGTTAGGTGACCGGAGCAAAACACAGCACTCAAAGTTAAGACCGAGCGGTACACAACAGCAAAAATATCCGGCAACGCGTTAAAACAGGGGAGAAGAACACACTCAGTACTACGTCAGCGCAGTTCGCAACTGCAAAAATATATAGCAAGGCTGCGCATGAAAACAGTGGAGTGAAACACGCTCAACGCTACGATACAACAGTTCACACTTGAAAAAACATGACGCTGCGCGGATTTCGCGTCGAAAAGCAGTCGATCAGAGAAGGTATGCGGCTGGGATGGTGGACGCTCAGAGTTGCGTGTTCGGACTACAACCACCAGGGCAACTGCCACCCGGACAATTTCCATCCAGGACAACTGCCACCCAGAAAACTACCACCTGTGACAACTGCCAACTACTGTAAGACAACTGCCACCCAGGACAACTGCAACCTAGGACAACTGCCACCCAGGACAACTGCAACCTAGGACAACCGCCTTAGAATGCGCATGAAGTGCGCAAAAGAATGCACATGAAGTACGCAGGAAAACCTGCATGATGTAGGTCTACATATTGCAGCATCGGTGTGCGGCTGCATTAGCGCACCCAGGGCTGCATTAGCACACCACATCAAAAAACGAAACGGGAAACTAGTGATGGATCTAAAAGTCAGCTAATCAAACAAGTTGAACCAGGACAATTTTGAAATTCGGCTCAGAAAATCAATTAAACATCCATAATTATCTTTCAATCTTTTTTTATTGTTACAAGTGTGATTTTCACTTGGTTGCACAATCTGGAAAATAACACGCTTCTATCGGTTTGATTGCGTGTGCGCCGCACACCTAGAGTATAGGTCCCAGGTATTGAAAGATGTGTGAATTGCTGGAATTTGAATACGTAAAACGCAGTGTTGACAAAAAAAACAAAATTTCGAAAGACTAAATCCATGCAGCATGAGTCAGTAGCTTTGCAATGGGAAAAATCATCTCGTTGCAGCATTTTAATTTTTGTAATTTCACTCTTTGGATGCCACCCTGCCTTGGATGCCCGGGACCGTCACACCGCTTTTCCGTCCCTCTGCATGCCACTGTTCGGATCATTCATGTCATGGCACGATGGCGATGCTGTTGGCAGTTCTTTCAAAGCTTCTGCTGATGGCAATGTAGGTTGAACCATAAATTCATTCTTGCTTACAGCCTTGTTAGTTGCTGGAACCTATGTTCCAATGCCATGTGATTACCGACTGTTTCACTTGTGCATAAGGAACCATCTGTATTTTTACCTGCATGTTACTAATTTCAACCTCGCTTTCAGCTTCATTAATTGACTTTTTCGATCTCATTGTGATAACTAGCTAATTCGTATATACTTGATGATCCCTCTGCATCTGTGCCAATATCATGACTACATTTATTATTATCACTTACTGCTGGTAAAATGAAAAGATTTTGTCTCTTTAGTGTATACAAATCTGAATTTCCTTTGCTTTGCATCTTCTACAGGAGCTATTTCAACATCTTTCAGCACCTGTACACATTCCTTTTTAATGCAATAAAACATTTGTCTCTTAGTACAAGCAATATCGCCTTAAATAGGCTTCACTTTGCGCCTGTAAAATGTTTGCAACTATTGCTTGTTTGGACTATCATGAAAAAATGTTTTATTTGTGTACAACTGAAACAAAACATTTTGATGATTAGAAAAATGTGGGGTTAGTAACATTAGCGAGTACGGCAAAACATTGCATCTCCCCTGCAAAATACCACCATATTGTATCAATCATTTTAATAGTCACACCTGGTGTCACATGAACCTGAGAAGCTTAGCTTACTTTTGACGGGCACCACAAACAGAAGACACCTTCAAAACGTTGCGTAGATAACAGCAAGGTGACCAAGTATAGTCTCTTAAATAGATATACTGTGAAGAGAGAACACTGCTCCTACGTGAAGCGTTTGGTTTTTTAGGATATGATTTACTCAAATTATGAATCAAGTTTTTCATAATGTGTTTTACCTAATTTTTAAATGAAGCTCTTCCAATGTCCAGCGAATGTTTTTAATTTCATCCAAATGTGAAAAATTTCATTCTAATTTGATACTTTGTGTATCAAAAACACAAAATGCCCAAGTACAGAATTTATTTTCCAAATAATCGCTAATTTTCAAACTTAGCGGTTGTGATCACATCGTCCCGCGCATACCCATTCAGTGGCGTACGCAGAAAATTTCCGATGGGGGGCCAAAGAACAGGTGCAGCCGGGGGGCCAAAGGGGCCATGCCCCCCAAAGTTTTTAGAAAATATAGTCATTTTGTGCTCTGAAAGGCGTTTTTCTAAAAAAAATAGTGTTATTCGCCTAAAATGAAACATTTTGGTATACACTGCCGAATACTGACAGTATACACTGCTGAATACTGTTTATACATATTTTTATTTTTAGGGTTTGAGGGGGGCCATGGCACAGNGCCCCTCCTCCGTACGCTAGTGCCCATGTTGCCCACTAATGTCATTTGTTCACAGCACATTGAGTATCACACATAGGGGCACGGTACCATTGCAAAGTGACGCGAGGCCCCGGAAATCAGGTGCTGGGCTCATTTTGGTTAACAAAGAAGAAAGCGCCACCCAAGTTCTCTCCAGCAAATTTTCGAGGTTCAGATTTTCATCTACGCTTATTCAGAAAAAATGTTGTGTGACATATTATAGCCACTTATTGGACGCTTAAAAGGGTCTTTTGAAATGTTTTTATCGCTTCTCCCATAATTTCGAGTGTAGATTTTTGCATGCTGTGAATGAAAACAGCGGCCCTCCATATGTCTTCAAACTATCAAGGCGGGAAGGGCCTGGAAAATAATTGAAACGTCACAAGATCGCAAGGTTTCTCAATCACCAAACAATGAAACATTCGCTTTAAACTGCAATTGCTTTTGAAATTTCATTTCAAAAATATTTTAGACTACAGTATTTATACCAGAATTCGTCACAAAATAAAGGCATTTACCTAGGCCCAATAGTAACACTGCGTAGACTGCATGTACGCGTGTGGCCACGCCTTTGAGGTTTTTGAAATATGCGAGTGCTGTTTCCAATTTAGATTGCATGCAGAGTAGAAATAACAAGGTTGTTGAGAAAAACCTTATTTACTGTCAGCTTCAAAATGGAAACGTTTACAGAGCATTCAAAGGCAACTTGCTTCAACATTACAAAAGAGCAGTAATAGCTGGATAAAGCGGAGCTGCGTGCAATCATGCAATAGCGCAAATCGATTTTAAAGTTTAATCATTTCGTGTGCTGTTTCAGACTCACAGTTGCAGTATAGAACTTTTAGCAAGAGAATGTTAATATACAAAAAACTTGCCTCTGCTGCAAAATATATTTAATGTAAATGTGCAGTTTTCACCGGATGCTGACAGTTCTTGATCATGACAAACACCACGTTTGTTGTTGTCACGCTTTTCGCATTGACAACTCTGCAACCTTCGTTCTGATAGCGTGAAAATGTCTTTGAGACTTGGAAAACTTCGTACATTTTGTTCCAGCGCGTGATCCAAGTATTTGTCTTTGTTTTCAAGGAAAGCACTGTTATGCATGACCCCAGTGGTGTAAACAGCGCAAAATATTTGGGTAAGCCAAATGTTTGATTTTAGGCGAATAACACTATTTTGTTTGGGATACTGCTTCTCAAAGCACAAAATGACTATATATGCTAAAAACATTGGGGGGCATCGCCTCATAGGACGGGCGTAGCCCCTGGCTACGCCTATGCATGACCCAACCATTAGTAAGAATCTATAGTGCATGGCTAGCCTTCAGCTAGTTACCGGTAAAGTATTAATTACAGTATGAAATGCTCGCATTCATATAACATAAAATGAAGAATTTTATGATGGATTGCACTTTTTGTAGAGAAAAATCATAGAACGCCCCTGAAACTTCTTAACAAGCTTCATTTTCAGAAAAACTGCAATCAGATAGGCAGGGCTTCACAAACTTTTTGTTCTGCTGCCCCATTTTTTAAATTTTTTTTTATTGCGGCCCCTTTGTAGATAGCCTAGACGTTAATGATACGTGCAAGTATCCCATTATAAATCTCAAGAGGAATTTTTGTCTGTGGCTAAATCATGCAAATGCACACAATCCACGAAAGTAACTATACAGTAATGAAACTATCAAGTAATGAAAACAGTCAGACGAAAACTATTAACAAAAAAACAATTCAGTTTATAGATGCTATCAAGCACAATTAATGGAATGGATGCACTTGATAATTTGTACACAGTTCATCCATTCGTAGACTGATGCAAGTCAACGCAGAAAGAAGGAAATTCTCAACATTTTTCTAAAAGGATTGTTTTTTGGACTTGATGATTATCAATTTTGAGAATGCTGCATCACACAAACATGGTATGCAAAAGGCTGAGGGTTTATAAACGGATAGATCAGCAATGGCTCGGCATCCATTTCTTGTTCTTATTATAAAATGACATAAACTCTGTTCTGAAAGTAGTTGAAACATTTTGTCGTTTATTACCTCCGCAAAGCCATCCTCGGCATTGCAGGTGTGACGATCTTTCTTGAAGCAAAGTCCAAAGTAATTTTGAAACTGTGCATGAAGCATTCAATTTTAGTCTAAAATTACTGAGTGCGCTCTCAAAGCAGTTACCCTAGCCCCTGACTAGACCTAGCATGTCTTCGTGTCGCAGTGATTTCAATAAGGTCAATATTGGTCAGTACGTTAAAATAATGATGACGTAACAAAACATTACTTGTGCTTGCTTGATTATTATCATTTGGTAGACATCCTAGTAAACACCTGGCAGCATGAAGCACGGTATTGCCCCTAAAAATAAAGTAGAAATAAATTCGCTGCAGGCCTACTTTTAATTTTCTTGAAATTAGTTCAAATACCTTTAAATCTGATTTGACAAGCCAATTAGTTCGCGACCCCAAATTTACTTTTCGCGACCGCAAATGGGGGCTCGACCCATAGTTTGAGAAGCCATGAGATAAACCCTCTAGAAAGCCAAGTTGTATGCAAATAATTCTTGGAAAGTGTAGGCAGGAAGCTGTTTCATTCTTCTGCTGTGCAACTGAAGAAACACAGCAACTGCGCGTTAGAGACCAACAAAAATTGTAAAAGCTGTGTAGATAGGCGTAGTAAATCGTTTTTTTTTCAGCAAAAACATCTGTATTTCATCATCCCAAACGGAACAATTTTCCAACAGTAAGCACGTACATGCAGGTACAATCTGCTTTACAAGCGTTTGCTATGATTTTTAACAAGCTAATCTTAATATGTACCGCACTAGGTGCCTTGATTGAATATTTGACAGCCTGTTGTGACCGTTAACTTTCTGATTGGATTTACAAACACACATGTGTCGTGCAATAAACCAACAAAGTGATTTTTATACCAGAAGGGGTTTTAAGACCATTTAGAGCAACTGGCAAAACGCATCCAAACCTTTTCGTTGTGTGATTCTGTGATGTGCCAAAACGGTAACCGCTTTAATGCGAAAATGCAAATAAAGAGGAAATTACATTCTATAAAACAGGATCTACGTTACTTGAATATTACAATCGTGGTTTTAACTTTCAGGTTAAAAACCTTGTGACTAAATAACGCTGCGACGTTTTTATATCATGTCGTAGTTTTGACTACTATTAAATGATGAATAAAATTATTCTTTTGCCTTTCCTAGGAATATACCTGTCTGAAACATACGCTTTTGCGTTTGCCACCGCACCTTAGACAGCAACCGCTCTATATCTCTCAGAAGCTAAAGTACACAAAATGTTTTGATGCATCAGCCTCTCAGCATCTTTGTGCTAACTTGCCTTGGAGACTCAGCGTCATTTCCCAATTTCGTCTTGGCCTCACTTTTGTTGACAGTCGTGTTCCTGCCATGCAACCAACTTTCCGGATTTACCGTCCTATTGAAATCCAAACTGAGCGTAATTCTAACATAATTAGAAAAAAGGGAGTTTTTTTCCACAAACTACAGCCATACCTAATAGGGCATTTTAACATTGCGATGAGCAACTTCCTTTAAGCAGGGCGTCTATGGAAAAGCAAACTTTACATTGTCTCTGATGCGGCTATTTCAGGATCGAACGCCTGTCCTCTTCCTTAAACGTTTGCAAGTCAAACGAGTCATTGAATAAACAACGGACTGCTGGCCACACATGAACAAAATGCACAAGCCTTTTACGCATGCTGTTGTCTCAAACAGACTCATCTAATGTTCAGCGAGATTTATGCTCCTAACAACATTTTCCTCCAGGCTTTAATATTCTTGGCTTGATTTTGGACAGAGAAAACTGGTCGAACATCCCTTCTGTTTCGGTATTTTGGCTTGATTTCAACCAAACTTGAAAAACCAACCTCGCNCTGACACAGAACCGTCGCCAACCAACCTCGCACTTAGTCTTCAATAGGGGGCTTTACGTTTGTGCAGGGCTGCTGAACATTCTAAAACTTTACAAAAACTTTTTTGATTTATAGTGTCTTGTATTTCAAATTAGGGGGCTAAGCTAAACAAAACCCCACGTGGCGACGGGACTGCACTGTAAAAGGAAGGACTTCTGTTTCGATAGCACCGTAAGCCACTGTACCAGTTTTTTAAGGAAAATGTAAGGTACCCAGTATGCACCTGTAGGGACCCGATTTCTCTGATTTTACGGACCCAATTTCCTCTTATTCTAGGGACCCAATTTTCAATTCTAGGGACCCGAATCGGGTTCCTGAAACACCTTAAAAAACCCTGCACTGTACTGCAAGTTTGTGGCTGAGATTCAGAGAAGCCCAGAAACAAGACAGCTAAATTGAAGAGAATTTCATCTTGGCTCCACTTTCGGCACGCAAATCTGAGAGTTTCTTTAAAATTTTCTTGGTCATTAACTTCGTTTAGGCTAGTTACAAATGGATCTCTCATCCGTCCAAGCAGTTCTTTGCCTTTTTGCTCGCACTACCTCTTGCTGGCTAACATGTGCTTACACTGAGGGATGGCTAACTTGTCTTTCTATTGTTCTGTTGACTTTTGTAGTTGTGAAGTAACAACGACGATTGACAACCAGCTTCAGTTACGTAACAAAACCATTCGTAGTACCGTGACGCTTATGCTCTAACCGTCCAAATTAGGTGGACTACGTACTCAGGAATACAAAACAGCAAATAGCCAAAGCAAAGGTTTAGCATTATTGCTTTACTGCGGACATATTTTCAAACTGTTCATTACTCTTAAATTTTTAATTTTTGTCCCTTGACAGACGCTCAAACACCAATTTTTTCACCCCCTGGGGGTCCGCGGACCCCACTTTGAGAATCTATATCCTAAATTTTCAAAGCCTTGAATCGAAGCAGTTCTTTGCCTGAAGGAAGGGCACCGATGGATTGGCAATCTGGTGTGATCATCCCCATACACAAGAAAAGCGAACGGATAAAATGCATTAACTACATGGACCAGAGTTGTAAACGGGGCTCATTTTGAAGCCCGAACCCGGCCCGAACCTGAAATCACAAGCCCGAACCCGGCCCAAGCCCGACATATATTTTTGAAGCTCGATTTAGGCTCAAGAAACAGAGTTACCGAGTGAGTCAAGACATGCGCAACTGCGTTGTATCAAAAAACGCAGTGTACGGGTGTAGCTGCAGGTATATGGTTTTATCACACCCAAAATAGCAATAACCTTGACCAATTAAACATCAAAAGCTCAGCTTGTTAGGCAATGATAACACGGTGGAATGTAATGTTTCTCATGAAAAAAGAAACTCTATCACGACACTATCCACGATGGCGTGTAGGCATGAAAAGCAGGTTTGCAGGCCATNGTTTCTTAAAACAGCGAAGAATCGCGTAAGTGATTGATCTTTTCGAAGGAACGCCATCGCGTCAGGGCCAGATTAAGGGGTGGGCAACGGGGGCAATTGCCCTGGGCCCTCCGCTTCATAGGGGCCCCCGTGATGACATTCATTTATTTCAAATAAAATATTCGTTTGAAAAATTGTCATGATTCAAAAGAGAAACTAAAATACAAACTCTATATTCCGATGTTACGTTGAGTATCATTAATGGTTTCTTTGCAACTTTGACTTTCTGCCAGGTTTGTAATCACTACTGAATAATTTTCTGTTTTGTTCAATGTAATTTTTTGAATTTTGCTTGTAATTTTTCCTAATAATTGTTTATTTGGCATGGGTTTATCTACTCGTGCATCACGCCTACTGCACAAATGTCGCGAAAACGATACTATTTGCGTGATAGCAGCAATGCTAGTTCTGCTGCAGTTGCTGTTTAGTATCAATGAATCCGTACTTTCTTGTGTGATCTGGAGGTAGCAGCAGCCGAACTGCGACCTTTGTTTTGTCATAAAGGGTAATGTATGGTGGAAACGCACTTTTCCTCCGATGGTTACTATTCTTGGTTTACATCATAAACATATGAAACTAGTCAAGCCATTTGCATCACATGTTATTGCGTGTTCCGTCAGAAATGGTTTTCGATCAGTCGATTTGTAGAACGAAAGAGCAAAAGACGAGATTGCAGGTTTTAGCTAAAGCGATGACGAAATCTGTAATGCTATCAGCAGATGGGAATGGCAGTTTCTCAGGAGAAAAAGCGCAAGAATCATGGCAATGTTAGTTGAAACGCCGCGACTGAAATGTTTTTTTTCCAGCAAAGCTTAAGCAGCAACGTTGAAACAGTGGCGTTAACCAGAGCGCTCTTGAAAATGTAGGTGAAAATTACGACACAAGTTTCGAAGCACATTTCCCACTCAGACTGGCTGTCCATATTGACATGTTATTTTTCGGGTGTTTTTGTTTGCAATCTTTGGTTTTCGCTTATTGTTCGGGTGAATGTTGTTTCTTGTCGAGTCACTCTCTAGTCTGTGAAAATATTTTTTCTCAGAAAGAATGCACTGTACTGTTTATATCATAAACTCTCTTTTAGCAGCTAACTGCATATGTAGTTGAGTACCGTATTTTGCAAAGTTTTTCATCATTTCATGCGGTTTACAATCAAAAGCGGCTTGCATTTTTTAATTCTTTACTTTATTGAAAGGTATAGATCAGTGTGGTCCAACTACAGGGCCGTTGGCCGTACATGGCCTGCCACAGCATATTCAGTGGTCTGCAGAAGCATTCAGGAAAAATCTGCAAATGTGACATTTGTGGAAAAGTGTGAGAGGTTACATTTTTCTCACTGAATTGCTTGCGCTGGATAAAGTGCATATGTAAACGAACGATGAAGAGAGCGTTTTTTGTGCACCATTTCTGTTTCATTTATTTATTTTACAATCAAATTAGAATAGGCACGGACCTCCGCTGTGGCATGTGTCTGCATAACCTCTGGGTTTTTTCGTGCCCCGGTGTTTGTTTTCTTGACGCGTAGGCTACATCTGTTGCAATGAACTCAATATCGCTAAATGAATCTATTTATCTTCCGCTAAACGCGACTTTTCAGCCAAATTAATTACCCACCCCTGTTGTGTGTAATTTTAGTTAGAACAAGCACAGCACCTTTCAATAACAATGCACAATACTAACGGTGTTAGACCAGACTGTAGAGAATTTATGGAAATTAGTAAGCAAAGATATATTTCCGAAACTTTAAAGATTTTGCACTATACATGCAATGGATGTTTGGAAAACACGTGTGTAAGAGTACAGTTTCTAAGATGAAGCAAGTCAAATCTAAAAACAGAAATCGAATGGCACACGAAACACTGGACGATAGTCGCTGACTTGCTAATACTGGTATAGGCCTATTATTGATAAAGGACGATGATGTCATAGAAGCCTCGACCGGGGCGGATCCAGCCAGCAAGTTTAGGGGGGAGGGGCGATTTCAGAAACATTTGGTGGTCAAGTCTCAGTACGACTTCCCTACTGTAAGAGAGATGAAGCATACTTCACAACAATGCTGTGACCAAACAATGGATGACAAATTGGCCTTATATCGCGAATGTTTATTTCCGAATTGTACAAAATCAGGGTGAATAAAGTTACTTTCGCATGTTTTAGGGGGGAGATCGCCCCCTTCTGGATCCGCCCCTGCCTCAACCACAGGCATCTTACTGATATAGATTTGTAGAAAATTGCTGTTCGTTTTTGTGCAATAATTTCAACGAAGCACTCACTTATCTTCCCTTTTTCAGTTTAAAATCTTGTGAAGCTGTTATTTCGTATTTCATTTTATCGGAAGCGGTCCGCAAGTTGTCACGTTTTTTTAAAATGACTCGTAGGTCAAAAGTCTTCGGACCACGCTGGTATAGATGACGCTCAGTCTTTCCTTTGCTACATTTTGTCGAGCGAACTCTTCTTTCGCATTCGATTTTCTTCAGCATCACGTGCACACTCCGTCACAGCATGGATTATGATAAACAGAAGGCAGTTGTAGTGGTGTAAACATCATTAATAACAGCGTTGCCAATTAAACGGGTAGCGCACGAGTATGCGAACGTCGCGAATGCATCTCAGAGGCTTAGGTAACCTATGTTCAAGTGCGGTTTACAATCAAGGGCTGCTTACAAACACCATTTCGTGTGGCTTACAATCAAAGGCGGCTAAAAATCGAGTTAATACGGCAGGCACACAATCGACTGCGGGAAAAGCAAACGAGAACATTGGGAATCAGCGAAAACAAATTTNACAAACGCTGACGTCACGAAATGCGTCATAGGGGCCGTCCAGTAAAAATTTTCCCGGGCCCGTNCCCTTTAATCCGGCTTTTCATCGCGTGCTAATTTCCTACCGCTACCGCCTTCTCAAAAGTGTGTGTGTGAGACTAATCCGAGAACAGAACAAAATAACGCAGCTGTGTTTGCAAGTAGAATTAGCTGAAGAAAAACCGCAATCACTTCACTCACAGAAGTCACCCCAATGAGCAGAACGAATGTGCGTCATAAACGAAAAATATCGTTACTCCTAATGTTGTAAAAAAGTTGTGTACAGGCCCGAAATCGTCCCGAAACATTTTGACAAACTTAAACCCGAACCCGGCCCGAGCCCGGCGCGAAACCCGGCACCACCCGAAAAGCGCGGCCCGACTTACAACTCTGACGTGGTCATCTCCTTCCTTAGCCTCAATCGAAAACTGTATGCCAATCGCCTTGAAAAAAATGACGCGAAATATTTGAACAAAAAATAAAGTGTTCACAGTGCGATTGTCCTCCTGGCCGCAGCACTAAAGACCAAACTTTCACTCTCCAGAAAATTTTCAAGAAATCTTGTGAGTATGCCAAAGGTGTCCACACATGTTTTGTCGACCTCGAGAGAACATACGACCGCATTACTCGTGAAAAGCTTTGGGGAGTGTTTCTGAAGTAATGTGTTGACGACCGCCTGTTACTGGCCGTCAATCATTGTATTCCTGATCAAACGTTTGGGTTTGTGTCTGTGGCAACAGAGTTAAATTGCAACCGATCACCTTGTATGTTGGACTCCGATGAGGGTGGTTGCTGTTACCATTCCTCTTCGTACTTTACAGTATATGAATTGGATAGAAAGCCACAGCCTAGTCGAAGAAGACATCATTCTTGGAAGATGCATGATCAACCGTTTGCTTTACCCACGATTTGACACCGTTAGCATTCCCTGCAGGGCCGGCCTTAAGCCGATGCAACGGATGCAGCTGCTTTGGGCCCCGCGCCTCTGGGGCCCCGCGCCATGGTGTTTGGGTAGATTGTTCATTTTTTCCAGATACACCTGTCGCTTGAGAATTCAGTAGAAACGCCATGTAAATTTCATTGGTAACCAAAGGACGGTCTCATCAAAACTAGCGAATTTCTCTATTATCGAACGTTAGCAAATTGCTCGATTCTCGTGTTAGTACTTTACATCTCCGCTCTACTACGATCGTAACACGTTTGACTGAACACGATGACCTCACAAAATCACTGCTCAAACGGCCCCGCGCCTGGGTCCTGCATTGGGCCCCGCGCCCATTTCTTGCGTTGGGCCCCGCACCTGCTAGGGCCGGCCGTGATTCCCTGAGAGTGTTTCCAACATGCACTTTTTCGGTTTACAGCTGCGTGCTACCATGCGGAAATGAAGATAAGCACTGAACGACCGCGGTATTATGTCTCTCCAGAAATCCAAGCCAATATCAGTTGAAAGTAAGCGGGAATGCACTGCAGCAGGTCGAGAAGTTAAAGTACCATTTGTGTGGTATTCATTAGTGAGGAAGCCGTATGAGAGGATGATACACGCATTGGCAAAACAAACGCAGTTCTGCGTCATCTTTATCGTTCTTTGGTCACAAAACGGTGAATTTCAAATGTTTGTTTTCAAATACGTCTTTGTTACGATCCACATCTGTGGTCATGTGTTTTGAGTGACGATTGCAGGAATGCTGTTTCCTGGACAAGCAAGAGTGATGTTATTTTTACAAAGATTTTGCGGTGTGGCACTTTTCGACAAGCTGTGAAAATCGTAAAACCCTGAACATCGAGCCATTTCTCCTCCAAATAAATGCATCTCGGCTGTGATGATTCGGCCATGTTACCAGAAGGGGCAAGCGAAAAATTGGCCAGAAACGTTCTGCCGGTTGTACCAACGGGAAAGCGGATCATATGTCGACCAAGGACCAAGCAGCGTGATTACATCTACGACTTTGCTTGGTACAGTTTTGGTGTAGAGCCAGCATAATTATCTGAGCTTGCTGCTGACCGTGAGGTATTTCGCGTTCTACTAAGGCTGCCCTCGCGACCCTCGTTAGAGGAAAAATGAATGAATAAATGGTTCTTTGCCTTTCAAATTTTACTACTTCACGATAACGGAAAGTTCTGGAGGAAATGTGTTTTCTCACCAGTAGTGCCTGATTTGTGAAAAATGACGGAGGAAACGAAAGTTGTTAAAACATTCTAAAGCGAGATTTGAACCGTAATACTGTAATAGCTCTCTGTTCTTCAATGTTTCTCTGCATCTTTTGTTTTGAAAGAATTTTTTTTCATAAAAACATTTTAAATTTCAGATCTTTTGCAGCTTATAAAAAGCTTGTTTGAAAGCAACTATTTCGAATGATTGATAACCTTGTACTTTATTTCAAAGCTGCCTACTCGCTATGACGAAGATAGTCTCAGAGCGATTCCGAAATTTTAAGTGCGTGTTTACATTTCAAGCGACGGTCCGCCAAAACGAGACAGCCCATTCTGACGTCATTGAACCGTTCGGTTTACATGTCTGCTGAAGTCATTCACGTGTGGCAGACGCG
>JGI24158J21664_10006565_pt1 | contig 15351 bp, 7 predicted proteins | sample Ectturendosymbi3_FD_21664 | JGI IMG/M metagenome (IMG submission 21664) | reverse complement strand
TATCGGAAATATACTACAAAAACAATTAACCCATTAGCAATATCAACAAAAATTTCCTCATTGGTTTCAACAGAAAACTATTGTAAATGGAATAGAAACATAATGGCCTCCACACCTTTCCTTCCTGGTATGACTGCATGTAGCATGCATATCAAAACAGCTAGTGTGACATCACAAAACTACTGACTCCCCCCTTCCCCCTTGTCACAATTTGTCACAAATCTGGTGACCCCCTCCCTAAGATTGCGACTTACTGTATCGGCGTTTCTTTTGCGCATGAGAGTGGTAGAAGATTTAAGAAAGAATGGCTGATAGATTTTGCATGGCTTTTAAAGCAGGATTCTGTTAATACTGTGCATCCTTATTGCAAACTGTGCAAAAAGAAAATTGCAAACCGCAACGCAGCTGTTGCACAGGATAATAATGCGGTGGATCACAAAAGAAATAAAGATGCAGTTGCAGATGTTGAAAGGTTGCATTTTCCAGTGGTAGCTTAATTCTGTCAAAGCTGCTAAAGATACGGAAATAGAAATTGAGCGTGTAGCTTCTCTATGATGCTACTGCTCAACAGCAACTATTGATCATCTAAGTGAAGTAGTAAAAAGGCATGGAAAAGACAGCGTTAAGTTTAAATTTTTCTGTTACAGATAGATTTGGTATATTTTGAAGAAGACTTGGCATCCTTGGTCGCAACAATTCCTATTGCTGTCCAGTACAACTCATGAAACGATTTGCCAACATTGCTGCTAATGGCGCACATAAAGCGCAATTTGTTGTAAAATGTAAGGGGGACAGTTTGGTGTGAAACCAATATATTATGAAACCTGAAGAGAAAAATGTGGGGGGCATGGTATATTATATCCCCACTGTCTGAAAAGTGGGGGACGCGTCCCTCGTGTCCCCCAACTAATTGCGCCCATGATGGCGCAGTCCGTGATGCCATTCTCAAGTCATACCTGCTACGGCTCAACAATTGGCCGCTTAACTAACTGCGTTCCTATTCGGTCATAAAAGATTTGTGTGGTGGCTCCATATAGCTCAGCTTACACTTCAAAGTGTGTAAAAAAATCTTGCAAGTGTTGTTATAAACGAAAAAACTATTTTGCGGGGCTGACAAAAAGCGTCGCTGTAGGCCAGTGTTTCTTAACCTTTTCTCTACCACACCCCCTTTAAGTAATCAAAATTATCCTTTGTTTCAAGCCCGACTGACAATAAACAAGTTGTATAAACAAATGTATTTGTTGGTTGATTTATTTATCACACTTTCCATGTTGCAGAGCACATAAGGTTTCGCGGCCCCTTGAAATCCATTGACGGACCCCTGGGGGCACTCCCCCGGATAAGAACTACTGCAATAGGCGAAGTGACGATATAGCCGAAGTCGTTGCAGCCGCACTCGCATGCACATAAAAGATGGCAAAAAAGCGTCGGTGTATGCAAACTGTCGTTATAGCGGAAGTGGTTATGGGCGAATTCCACTGTGCATCACATTTCATTATATCAGTAGAGACATAGATGTAGCTATTGCAGCATAGAACGTTTTTTTGACGTGTTAACTTGATGACTGCTGTAGACGTAACGTTAGAACGCTTGAAGTTCGCCAATTTATTCACAAATGCTGATTTGTGTTGGTTAAAAAAACAAAATAAAAGCACATTTCCAGACCATAAACAAATTAGGAACAGAAATTTCATTCATCCTCTTCTTTCGTTCACCTTAAGATAAAATTCATTCACCCTGGGATGAACCATTCACCCGGTTTAAGAAGCACTGGCATACTGCTATCAGATATCATTGTCTCGCTGCATTAGCTGCTACAGATATCTGGCTGCGTTCAACAGTCAAATGCGGCAAAACGAAACGCCTACTCAGGAATGCTAACCTGTCTTCACCAAAAAAACCAGACCTTGTCCTAAAAAAAGCCAGATAGCAGTTTTAAAGCATATGCACATAAAATATGCATAACCAAACACAAGTCATTCAAACTCGTCAGAAACATCGGTATAATACAATTCCACTCTTTAGAAGCATTTCTTTCCCAGTAATTACACTGTCGTACATTTGTTTCTTATCAGTAGCATCAATCATTTTAGTGCAACAGTAAAATCTTTTCAATATTTTGTGCACCCTGCATGGTTATAGACTCTTTTAGAAGAGATTTGTAATGAATATGCAGCTCAGACAATGTTTTTCCAGAGCCAAGCCTTTCCACTGAAAAAATCCAGAAAAAGCCAGATTTTGTCTGGCTTTTTTCATTTCCAAAAAAAGTCAGAAGTGTTCAAAAAAAAAGCCAGAATTTCAAAATCTGGCTTCAAAAAAGCCAAATTGGCAACCGTGCGCCTATTACCGTAACTTGAAACGAACGTTTGTTGACATGTTATTATTACGCAATAAAGACAAATGTTAGAAAGATCCGCTCCCAAGTTTCGCAACCTGCCTCTGCAGGCAATGGATCGGATTTAGTGAACTGCAAGATGATCATCACTGCTTGGTACCAAAACTGTCAACCACCCGGCTCTTGTGCCATGTGAGTTACATATCGGCAAATAGGGTTGCCAAATGGCCGGTATTTCACCGGCCTGGCCGGTATTTTACCGCTAATTGAGCAGATGCCGGTAAAAAGCCGGTATTTTGAAAATGGATAATCTGCCGTAACTTTTAAAACAACAAACGCCGAATTTCTCAAATTAAAATGACTATGGTAGTGAATCTTGTCAGGACAGTTCCTTCAGGGAAGTTTATTTGCTGCTGTTAACGCAATCCTTGGTTCGATTGTCATGCCACACACATACCGAAATGAAATGGAACGAGCCAGCTAAATTACGGGCAAATTAATTGTGGCTTAACAATACTCATTGTCTCTCTGTTTTCTCTGTGCCGCTTACGAATTACGACACACCTAGTTCTGGCACTGCTGACAAAATGGCCTGTATTTTTACAAAACACATCTGGCAATCCTATCGACAAATAAAACTGTCATTAGAACTAACTCAATTAAATTACTGACTCAAGGTTTTCTAGAAATTTTTGGTTGTTAGTCCCAATTTCCAGGGGGGGAAATGCCCGTTTTGCCCCTCCACTGCGGACGCCCATGTCTTTGAGGGATATATGACATAAGACGTATAACTTGTGGCTTAGAGTAAATGATTGGTATCCTTTTAGCCAAGAGAAGCGGATGGATTGCGCGTATGAGGAGTGGTGGTTGTGATGCAGTCAGTCAATACGGGAATATGCTGGCCTGTAGCGTAGTTGCTTGAAAAGTTAAAAGCTGATTTTAGGTGGCCTAAAAAATTTTACTGGGGATCATTTGCCAAAGTTGTAACGTGTGCCTGCAAAATTTCAACATTTTTGGCAATTTAGGCAGAAATTTGATAACCGAAGACTTGAAGGGTAGCCTAATTGCTCCAGTTTTGATGTCCTCCGAAAGTGTAACGGGTTCATCGTGAGCAACCTGAAAAAGATGAGCAAAATTTCAACGTTGCTCCCCCGGGAAAAATTTGTGCGGACGCCCATGATTAGCACTATTGTTTACCGTGAAGAAAACGAATGTAAACAAGATAACTGAGCCGGTGTAAAAATCCAGCTTTGGTCTAACCTTGAACAACTGCCCAACTTTCACCTTGAATTATTTTCAAAAGACAAATCCTTTTCTTCTGCTATCGATTGCAGGCAACAGCGTTGCTGCTAAAAATGATTTCTGCATATGTTGAACATACACGACGGTCCCAGTTAATTGATGCACCTACTGACATCACATTGATCAAACGTACAATCCACCTTCATAGCAGGATCAAAATTGCCCTTGACAACGGTCCCATTCAAATCCGGATGGCACAGCGATCTGACTTTTTGAAACACACGAAATCTCGGCTCAGTATTACGGCTCAGCACCGATCCACGATTTGTCTAATCCGGGATTCGATCTCACTTTCTGAAACGGAATCACGGATTGAGTCCTGGATTAACCTCGATCCGAGATCCAGTGTAGCTTTCTGAATACCAGCCATCAGTTTTAAATCTTTTCCTCTACACCAGAGATTCCCAATTAGGGCGTCGCGACGCCCTGGTGCGTAGTTTGAGATTGCAAGAGCGTCACAAGCTTACATTCACTATTATCACTACCAAAATCTTAGGATTTTAGAAACACCTGCTTAAACCCAATCGATGTATTTCTAAGTGGCACACCCCTGGCAGTGCTGCATGGTTGCACTCCTGATTTCAACAACTATGTAACTGTAACTTCAGGCGCAAAATTAAGTTCGTTTAGGACAGTCGAGCATAAGTTACTGCAGACCCGTAACCATGGGAGGCCATTCGAGGGAAGTGCCCCCCAAATATTTTTCGTGCCCTCCGAAATTGTGTTGTGCCCATAAAAATATGTTTTAAACATATAATAAAAAACAAATTTTTTTACCCACTGAAAACGTATTTTCATCCCCCCCCAACCTTAAAACCTGGCTACGGGCCTGGGTTATTGGTTGACAGTTAATTGGCGGGATTGTGTGAGTGTGTCGTTTGATTTTATGCATAGGGTTAGTGTGTTGCGAGTTTATACAGGTTCGGAACCACTGTTCTACACTATATACAATACACGTGATCTGAAAAAAACACTTCGCATGCATGTTTTCAAAAACTACACTTTTTAAAATTGAGCAATCTGTTTTTAGCGCATAATAATTTATGTACCCTCATTGTAATGACAACTGTTGCTGTGTGCATCAATATATAGCAACATCTGTGTAGCTAAAGTGAATCACAGCTTCACAACTAAATCTGTTAACACGTTCAGTGCATGATTGTGGTCGTTGGTCAAAGCAGTGTAAGTTCTTTCGTGCAAACAGCTTTTACTTTTATTTTTCACATTTGTTCAAATTCATCGACTTCGCAATGCTAAATGAAATTTTACTTGAAATTAGTTATTTAGGAAGAATATGAACAACACTTTAATTCCTATTTGTGCATTCAAGGTGTCGTAAGCTTCGTTTAACAGTGAACATGCTTTTAATTCGCTGAAAAACCTTTTCGTGATTGACGGAAAATTTACGAAATCTGAATTAGGTATCTTTTGCTACATTAGAGGATTTGCAGTGTTTGGGGAAAATATTTCACCTCCCCTAATCCTACATGCGTTCGCTGTGCAAATATTATGAAATGTATTACAAAATTACTCAAAACAAAAAAAGAAGCTTATAGGAATCTGCGCAACAACAAAACAAGCTTCAAGCAGTTTTGAAAATTAGTTAGACAGCAAGAGAGTGGCACTAAAACATAAAAAACTCTGCATTTTCTTAGGAAGTAAATGAATTCCCTCAATATTTGACATTCGTTAGGAACAAACTCAGGATATGAGCAAGAAACCAGAAAAAGTAAAAATTTTCAAGGTGAATGCACACAATGGTTTGCATCCATCGCTCTGAATCGGGAGTGTTAATCGAAAACGATTTGTAATAGACGCAAAGCAGCTACTAAAACAAACGAGGAATAAGGCAGAGATCCACTTCTCCAAGAAAAAATTTTCGCCTTTTCCCTCCTCTCAACGCATTCCCCTTTTTCTGCATGTACAAATCATCTGCACGTTTGCTTGTTGACATTCAGCCATCGAGGGGTGCTCGCAATCGTCAAAATTTGAGAAAGTGAACCTACCGAACTCTTTTTCACACACACTCCTACAAACGTGTGCTATGGGAGTCCGCAGAAATACTTTTTTGAACAATTAACTTTCCCACGCAAGAAAATATGACAGCTTTAAACGCACAAACGTTTGAAGCGCAGAATATTGTGCAATGCAGCGGGCGTGCCTGCGGCCTTCCAATTAATTGTGCAATCCCGTTCCTCCGTTCATAACATTCCTTGTCCTCGTCTTAGTAGCAGTACTTCCTGACTATTTTTCAAATTGCTTTGCTGTCGAGTGTCGAAGGTTCTTTGAGCGCTTGACTTAAAGTGTTTGCACTTCTTCATTGTGCTGTTTTGTTCAGGTTTGTGTCGATATATTGTCAAAATAAATCCTACATAAACAGGTCTTGTTTGTGCTTACGCAATTACAAGGTAAGCACATGTGTGCTGTTAAAAACCGTGCGTCCAACTCCATGTCTATAATTTCAGCTACAAGTGAAAATCCGGAGCACCTTTCCGGGTCATATTTGGCAGTTTATTAAAATACATTCATGGAAATTCATCTCTACAAGTTCTTATACTCTGCAATGCAATAGCAATAAAAGTTCATGTAAAAATGCTCTTCCATAAGGTTTAATGGGCTATGATCATTTATGCTTCACTAAGCTGTAGCTTAATCTAATAAATTGTAGGAAAAACCTGCGGTGCCAAAGGCCTTAACTTGAGGGCTGGGGTTTGGGAAGGTTTGGTTAATGGCTTTCACACCGCGAACGCACCCCTGCTAATCTGCAGTCCTGTAACTATCTTAAAAAAGCAGAGCAACAAACAGACCTACCTGACTTACTAACTCTGAGCTGCCAATACGCAGTGAGGACAAAGCCTTCTTAATCAGAAGTAACACAAAACGGCAGAGAAACGTACAACACGACACTGACTGTCTCAAAACAGCACACGGACTAAAACACAGACGTCACAAAGGGACAAAGCACCGGGGAAATCAAACACGGCAAACCGATAAACACAGGAAAACCGTTAAAATCACACAAACACGGTGGAAACCGTTAAGAAAACGGTCAAATCAAACCTCTGGATCTGTTCTCTGCTCTTCTGACAACGTGCAACCGCATTTAGCAAAACGGCAATGCCATTGTGGCAAACTAACTGTCATTCATCTTACTGACATTTATCACTATGACAACTACAGCATCCAAAGTCTTATTGATAGCGATAAAGTGTATGCTTATCTGCATATCCTGAGCTACTACAAAAACACTACAATGTGCTGTTTTGAAGAACTCGATGTTCTTAAACACAACAAGACAACTCAAGAGTTATGTAGAAGCTGATCTTCGAAATCACTGTGATAAGACTCAGAAGAGGAAATAGGCCGTGCTTGTAGTCTTTGTGCAAGCGTAATACCTACAGCACAGGATCCACAATTTGCCTACCAGCAGCGGAAGTCATCCAAGTCATTGCAAAATCGAATTGCTATGCTAGGCCTTGACTTTGGGAAAATGACGATGAAATACGGAGGCGTATGTTCGGCTGGTCACTTAATAGTTTGTTGCTTGTCTCGGTAACCTGCATAATTCGCGATTTTGAAATAAGCAAAGACTAAACGCAGAACTAAAAGTATAAAAAAACATGGATTCAATTTATTTCAACCAATACATTTGGGGTCTTCAGGGAGAAAATGCCCTATTCACCTATGGGCACGACTGAAAATACTATTTCAAAGAACGATGCCTGTAATGCTAATGTTTTTCGTCTGGGAAAGTGAAAATCTGCAGTATGAAACAAAACAGACATCATCCACCTGCAACCGCAGACACAGGTTGAAAACACACATTATCGATCAGCATCGATCGGCAATAACCAGTTGCACAAAGTAAAGAATCTAAAGTTGGATTGTTTTGCAACGGCACAAGTCATGTCATTATTTTTGTCACGCTTCATAAAAACTAAATTACACACATGTGCTGTCGAAGCACGTGCCACAATCTGCATTGCTATAAACCAGGATCATGGGCGTCCACAGAAATTTTTGCAGGGGGGGGAACGTCAACATTTCGCTTGTCCTTTTTCAGGTTGCGAATGATGCAATGCAAATGGACTTTCACAAAACGCTTTATCCTTTCTTCACCACAAAGAAAATTCCCCATGAAAGCACGCGCTCCGCTCGCATTTTTTTGAAATGTTATTCAGGTGGAGTTGTATTCGAATTTGCGAAAGATTGTACTTTTTGTCATCCTTTACAGCTTTTGCTGAATTGTGGTATCCTCCAATATCATTATTATTGTGAACAGCAGACAACTGAGTCTGAACTGGACTTGAACTGTCCACAACTGCGTTTGCGGTGCTCAGTGGCGTACGCAGAAAATTTTCACGGGGGGGGTTTCGTTCAGTGGCATACCAACGTTTTGGCGAAGTTTGTTAACATTATATGCATATTCTTCAACACGCACTCTCCTTATTTTATGTGTCATTGCACTGAATATAAACTATCAGCGCTACAAGTTAGGATATCGGAGGAACATACACTCAACGCTACGACACAGCAGTTCATAAATGCAAAAATATCAGGCTGCACATTAAAACCGGGAGTAAAACACGTTCATCATTGCGTCACAGCAAGTTACAACTGCAAAATGAGGCTGCGCTATGTCTTGTCGAATACGAGCAGTCGAGCATAGTAAGTGTGCAGTTGGACTGACTGGAGTACACGAATCTTGTTAAATTACACAAAAATTGAGAATATGCTTGAAGTACGCAAGAAAACTTTAGATTTTTGTTATTAATTAATTAATCAATTTATTTGTTTACGAGCAGACACGAAGTCCATAGTATGAACACACACACTCTGCAGAACGCAGGTTGACAAAAACAGACAAAACAGAACGTAGTACAAGACATCGAAGCCGGAAGAATCACAGGGTTGCAGACACTTTTTAGTCTTTCAGTTTTTCTTTTTTCCTACTGAAATATTATCAAATGCCTGAATGTTTCTATGTCAACAACTGTGTTTGTTGTTGCTGTTTTGCTGTTTTTTTGCTGTTTTTGAGCTCGTGCAACAGTTCTTTCATGCTCCAGGAATTGTTAATGTAGTTGATGCGGTCAGCGCTCGCACTGGTCAGTCATAGCAGACAAAATAAACACAATTGATTTGGATAAAGTGAACTATCGAGGAACACAATCTTAAACATGCGTAGTGGATGTATGGTCTGAAAAAGTGGTGAGATGGTTTCTGGATGCACATGATAATCCAGATTCTCACCAAAACCTAATTATAACTTTCTGGCCCATTTACAATGTTCCATAAAATTTGCATGCAAATTCATACCGTTGCATTAAGTCGACAAATCAACAAGTAAAAAATATGTGAAAACAATTAATCCCCTTTTGCGCAGGTAATAAAGTTTTTGTAAATAGCAAGCTCAAGGGGAGGAGTGAGCCCCAACCCCCCATTGCGTACGCCCTTGGCGGTGCTCACATTAGTCTGTGCGGGTTGAACCTCACTTCTCAAAATTTGGTCTGAAAAGTTTTCTACACTTTGGCTGTTATAAACGCTTTTTCTTTTCATGAACTACTTAATATCCATTTTTCGAGAGCTTTCTAAAATGAAGTCATAATTTCAGAATAATCAACGGCCAGAACATCAGCAGCGGTGAAAAAACACGAAAGTTAGACACTCTCGCAAAACGCTTTCAAGCAATGAGAAGTAGACCTGTAAGTAGACCACGACTATCGGACAACTTACTAAAGCTAGAACACCACGCAGGCTTAAAAACTACGCAGATGAATTATAAAAACTCGCCAGAGCCAATACAGCTTTGCACTTGCTCACTCAAAAGTAAGAACTAACCTTATGTATATTTCCACAAGCCTGCATATATAACAAGCCACGAACTGTGTAAACAGAAGACTGCATATGCATTTGATTAAGCCAGTGTGGTCCAGTCCAACACAGGCCGCGGGCTGCATGTGGCCCGTCACAGCGTTTTCAGTGTCCCGCGGAAGCATTCAGAAAAAATCTTCGAATTTTAAATTTGCTGAAAAGCGTGCTGAGGTTACATTTGTTTGCATTGAATTGCTTGCGCTAGATAAAGTGCATTTGCACAAGAACAATTGATAATACGTTTTCTGTGTAACATTACCTTTTTATTTGATTTATTTATTTTGCGATCAAATTAAAAGGTACGGCCCTCCCCTAACCCTCCGCTGCGGCACCTGGATGTATAACCTCTGTTTTTTCGGTGCTTCGGCGTTCGTTGTCTTGAAGAGTACATCTGGCGCAATGAACTCAATACCGCCAAATAAATCTGTCTATCTATCCGCTAAATGCAACCTTCTCAAAGTGGCCCTCTAGCCAAATTAATTGCCCATCCCTGCAATAGGCAATTTTAATTACTGTAGAACAATAACGTAGCCAGCCCAAAAATCTGGAGGGCAAAATGTTTGAGTTTAGGCGAAGAACACTATTTTGTTTGTGATACCGCCTCTCAAAGCACAAAATGACTATATGTTCTAAAAATTTGGGGGGCATGGCCCCCTAGGTCCCCCTGGATACGCCTGTGTTGTAGAACAGGCATAACATCTTTTAACAAAAATGTAGGCTACATTACTAACAGTATCAGAGACTGTAAAGAGCTTTTGGGAATTAGTCAGCAAAAATAGATTTCCCAAACTGAAAGATTTCGCACTAAAAATGTGCTCGACGTTTGGAAACACATACATGTTTGAGAGCAGGTTTTTTAAAGGTTTGGTTTAAGGGAACACTAAGAAATTTTATGAGGCCGCATCCTTTTTAGTAAAACGTTCAAAATAAGTCCTAAACATATTGTTTATTACAGTATTGGCAGTCACAGTGCACAATTAGTACTACTGTATTTACAAAAATTACGACGGAAATTTTTCAATTTCAACTTCATTAAACAGCTGTTGTTCATCAGTAAAAGTCATCTGCAGATCCTACGGTCTTTGGTGCTTGCTCTGTCGCTTGCCGTTTATTCTTTGCTTTTAAACATTTCAATCACAAATCTCATGTGAAATCTCAAGCGCACCATCATCATTAACATGCTTTAGACCCAGTCTCGACGCCATGGCGAGCTTAGCCGCCCAAAGCTGCAAACCTCCCAATTGAAATAAGAAACACTGAATCAGTGGAGTTTTTGTCAATTTTCAGAATGCCAAACCCCCTTTACTGCACAAACGCAAAGCCCCACTATTGAAGACGATTTGGCGACGGTTCTGTCTTGACCGTTCATTGAAACATTTATCAGAGCATTCAGAGTTACATCAAGCAGCCGGTTTTGTTGCTTGGTCTCAATGGCACAGAGTTGAAAATCCTCGCTCTAGCCAGGCTGTGACTAGTGGAATGGACAGCGCAATGCAACAATATTGGTTAATGTCTCTTCGACCATGCTAGCCCAGCATGGGCTCTGCTTGACATCTGAAACAATGCGATTACTCAAATGTTCCAAGATGAGCAGAATAAACTCGGGTTACTGCCACAGAACTGGTGTAGTGGAAGTCGCGAAGCCGATCATTGTGGCCAATGCGGTCCACCAAGGTTTGCAAGGAAGCTGTATTTATTGATTAGTAATCTCTTGTTTCAAAACACAGTATGTTAGATCTACGCGCTCAGCTGCTGTGTTAACTTTATTTGAAATGCGATCCTGATGAATAGCATGAAATGTGAAATGCCTTGACTTTTTTTCCAGTCTGTTGGCTTTTTGGTGTTGATCAAAGATGAGATGATTAATCCAGGCGGTCTGAGAGTGGAGGCCTGACAGGCTCGGTAGTGTAAATATTACCTTCTTTCCTCGGCCGGTGGTAACTCCTGAATGCTTAGAGCAGGGGTGGGGAACCTGCTTACTATCACGGGCCGCATTATTTGTGCATTATCGCTGGCGGGCCGCAAAATCAATTAATTTCGTCCTAAAAATCTACCATTACCTAACAATGAGGAAGAGTGACTTCTCTTGACTTACTTTGTAACTACCTGCTTACCACGGAGCTTCGTTTTGACGCGATGTTGTACTCCAGCTTGGGTAACGAAATTTCTGATGCGGGCCATATCAAATGTTCACGCGGACCGCAGGTTCCCAACCCTGGCTTAGAGCATAGCAAACATATTATGCCTCCGTCAGCATGCAGAGTTACACATTCGTTTGTAGCATGGGCGCAATTTTGTTGTAAAATGTGGGGGGCAAAAGCTTGATGTAAAACCAATATAGTCATCGGGCCAATGCGGAAGTGAAGTTTTATAAACACAGATTCCCAATCTTGTTTTAAGAGGTGTTTTCAAAGCAACATTACTCACGCTTTGCTTTATCCCTAGAAATAATTTCGAAATTAATAAACTTAATTTTGTTGTTGGATATGTACCTGTAGTTCAGCTTGGTTGCACTACTATCAGACTATGATTAAAACGAGCACAGCAATATAGTAGAACACATCAATTGGGTTTATCAGAGCTGTCAGTTGGAGTGCACAAAACGGTGAATCACATTGGTCGCACGTGCATATAAATCTAAGGAGAACACATCGATTTTCAAGCATTTTATAAGTGCGGGTTACAGCGCGATTTGATGTCTTGTTTAAGTTGCTTAACGTTAAAAAGACGATAAATTGCAAGGTGTTATATATATATATTGCAAGGTATGGTAGCTAAATATTTTTCTTGCACATTTCTCCTCTTCAAAAAATGCTACAAATCTTTAGCTACTGAGCATCATGCATGTACCCCCACCCCTAGCCAAATACCAATCTTACCTACAATGTGATTTCTGCATACCTAATCATCTGGTGACCAGACCCGTACCCAGGCCCATAACCAGGGAGGCAGGGGGGAGCCCTCCCCTAGAAACATTCTCGCCTCCCTGGAAAAATGTGTTGACACAGTTTAAAAGTATTGGACATAGTTCAAAACATTTGGGCCCCTCTTGGAAAACTCTTCGCCCCTCCTGGTGTCCCAAGCTGGTTACGGGCCTGCCCGTACCTAAGGGGAGGGCTTCACCCACCTGGAAAACTTTCTCCCCCTTGAAAAATGTCTTGGACATCTTGTATGCATAACCATTGTTTTCGTACATGCTATCGATGTAAAATTTGGGCCTCCCTCAGAAAATCCTCCGCCCCCTGGTGTCCCGAGCTGGTTACGGATCTGCTGGTGACTGTTTCCTTGTGACTTCTGTCAGTTATGCCACTCAGCTCAGTCTTTTCACAATCAAATTTTTCAGGTTTAACATCAAATTTTAATAGGTGAAATTAATGTCAAAGGTTTTATTCTGGAGTTATACGTGCATAACGATATGAAAATATATTTGAGATTAAACAGAAATCAAAATTAACAACTGTAAATTGGCAAATAGTACCACATTTTACCTGAAATAACACGAAAAGAATGTCCAGCAAAACTAGATGTTACGTACGCTCATAGGTGGCGGAACCTGGGGGGCCGCATGGGTCTAGGCTTCCCCACTTTTTTCTGGGAGGGTTTGGCCCTCCCACTTTTAAATTTCGAATTTTGCCTAAATAAGTTTAACTAACACAATTCGTATTAGGTCCATTGTTAAAGTGAATTGTTTCTGTGTAAGACTAAGAAGAACTAGTTACATTTATGTGCTCAAATCAATGTAGTGTATGATAAATAGGGTGTTGTATGGATAGGGGTCGTTGAGGGCTTATCAAATTTTGAATAAAATTGCTTAAACATGCTGACAAAAGTTAATGACGTCATATTCCAGTGTTTGTGACGTCACAGTTGACATTTCAAATCACAAAAATTTTCTAGTTTTTTGACGTGCACTTGTGACCCCACTTTGACACCCATGCGTAGGCTACCTGTAAAGCAAATGTTTCGCACTTGGATAAAAACATTACTGCTTTGAGGGCATATCTTTTGAATTTGTTGGCCACCCTTGTCGTGATATACAAGAAATAAGGCTAAATGTATAAGTTATATTTAATTCCTAGTCAAGTCATTAAGTCTTGAGCTATAGGTGAATCTATAGGTAGGTCAATACTTCTCTAAAGTTTTGATGGAAATCATGTTTACTAATGGCTGAATACAGTCTTTTGCAAAACTGCCCATCCTGAACTAAGTCCCCGCAATAGTGCTGCTGTTTGTCTTCGGCAAAAACTTCGCAGAGGTTTGCCTGAAAATGTAACTTTCTAACATTATACACTTGCATCTTTCAATTTTACTCTGTCTGTTTCTGAATACGTGACAACCAACGTTACAATAAAGCCAGTTAGCCAACGATTTTGTACGAAACAAATCACGGCTGTACTGTGGTATCTAACGTGTGCAGCCTTTAAACTTCACTGTTTCAAGACAGTGACCTTTCTTACAGTAAACCACACTGGATAAATGTCGGAGAGAGGCAGTTAACAATCTTTTGCGGTCTCTAGAAACTTGCAAAATGCTAAAAGTCATTTTTGAAGTAAAAATTTACAAAAACATCAGAATCAGCGATACCACACCAAACTCGGTTTCAATATCAACATGACTATGTGTAACATCTAACATGAAAAATTCTTCACACAAAACGTGACAAACGGCACATTTAGTTTTGAAACCTCTCCAAATGCAACCCTAACAGAAAAATGTGGGAGGGATATAGCATATTATTTCCGCCGTCTAAAAAAGTGGGGGACAAGTCCCCCGTGTCCCCCACCAAATTGAGCCCATACCAGTGTTACCAGTGCTAGTGGTGCAAGTCGGAGACTATCGTCCAGTATTTCATCGGACATTCGATTTCTGTTTTTAGATTTGACTCGTTTCATAGTAGAAAATGCATTCTCACTCACATATGTATTTCCCAACATCGAGTGCACTTTTAGTGCGAAATCTTTCTCTTTGAGAAATCATTCCCAGCTGACTTATTTCCAGAAGCTCTCTGCAGTCTCTGACACCGTTAGTATTGTACATTTTTGTTTAAAGATGTTACGCTTGTTCTAATTAAAAATATCTACTGCAGGGATTGACATTTAATTTGGGTCGATGGCCACTTTGAGAAGGCCGCATTTAGCGGATAGATAGACAGATTTATTTAGCGGTAGGCCTATAGAGTTCACTGCGCCAGATGTACTCTTCAAGACAACGAACGCCGGGCCACCAAAAAACACAGAGGCTCCCAGACAGGTGCCCCAGCGAATTGTTAGCGGCAGGCCGTACCTATTCTAATTTGATCACAAAAGAAATAAATAAAACAAACGGTACACAGAAAAGGTATTGTTTTTGTGCACATGCACTTTATCCAGCGCAAGCAATTCTGTGAGACAAATGTAACTTCACATGCTTTTCAGCAAATTTCCGTTTTGAAGAATTTTCCTGAATTCTCCTGCAGGCCATCGAAAACGCTGTGGAGGGCCACATGCGGCCCGGGGTCCTGTACTTGGGCCACACTGATCTAGAATATGGAACACACAAGCTGCGAGCTATAATTTCCTGGGGGTTTATCCAGGGCATGAACCAGCAAAGCAAAATTTTCTGACGATGAACCATTTTTACGATAGTGCATTATGAAACTTGTTTGTTCATGAGATAGCATATCATAAGCAATGGTAATCAGTGGCGTACGCAGAAACTTTTCATGGGGGGGGTTTCATTCAGCGGCATAGGGTAGTCATTTGCATTTGGTGTGCGCTGTTTGTGACGTCACAAAATGACGTCATAGTCCTGTTTCCAAAACAACGTTTTGGCGAAGTTTGTTGACATAATATGCACATTTTTCT
>JGI24158J21664_10006564_pt1 | contig 15352 bp, 9 predicted proteins | sample Ectturendosymbi3_FD_21664 | JGI IMG/M metagenome (IMG submission 21664) | reverse complement strand
AAGATCGGCTTGAAACAAATTTATTGCAGTTATTGGTGCACCCAGAAAATTCAGAATGGTTTTCTATAATTTTTGTTATTGTTTTTGAGGTCAACATTGTTGCCAAACAGAAACAAGCAAAACTGGTAGCGATTTTTTGCATTTTATAAGTTTCCATTGCCCCCAACCCTTTAACTGCCCCCCCCTGCCGTACCGCTGCTCCGGCGTCCCTGCTTCACATACCCATGTCTATAAGTAATTCCAAGTCTCGAGTAAAAGGTCTCGAGACGCATGCTTGCATCCTTCGAGACGGAGACGAATCGCACTGGCTGTAAGCGCAAGGCTGAAGCTTTCCCGCAAGAACACTGCTAGCTTGCTACAGCTGCTGCACATACACAAGTGTCAATGGACTTGCGATCCGCGTAATTAGCACAGATCAGGACACCGTTTTGAAGTTTTGACCTGGGTGACAAGAACTGAGTTGTCTTGATGCCAAACAATAGTAAAATCAGGAGCATATTTTCTGTTCGCAGTTTTTCACCACAGCCCTTCTCCTGTCCCAGTTCCCAAATCGGTCACGTGGTCGCATCTGGTTGAAACTGAATGAAACGTGCGTTCCAATCCCCGACATCAAGAGAAGACCAATCCACTCCCGGTGGACTTTTCTAGTGGACAGCATTAGCATTTTTCGGTATCCAAGCGTCTTGCGTTATTAGATCGCAATAATGTTCGGATAATTTACGCCAACAAAATAAGAAACTGATTAACTCGGCACGTCACCAGGATTTCCTTGTAAGATGGGGCCGAACACCACAAGACAGGGTAATTTTTCATAATTGCAATGACACTTTAACATTGGAAGTATACAGCAGGGAAAAGAATTGAAAATAAAGGGCCCTGACAACATGCTCTTTTCGTGTTGACGACAAACTGACTCCGTAATTCTGTATCTTAAGAAGTTGTGATGTACTTTGAAAGTTTCAGATCAGGTTTTTATGAATCAGTAGGTTGCATGGCGTTTTTGACTGGTTTCGTTTTGGGAATACTCACAAATATCATTCTGTAGCTTACAATTCGTTTTGATTAAGTGACCATCATAATACTTCGTCAATGCGAAATCCGATAAAAGGTTTTTGAAAACTTGCTGATGTTTCTATAGATGTTGCTGCTCTTAAGCTACAGCTTCCTAAAGGCTAGCACAAAATGATTGCTGAGATTAAACGGCCTACATATTCATTCTTAGAGAATTTGATCTGGTATCATCGACAGTGAACGCGATTCTTCACCATATATGCTGATTCGTGCCAAGATTAGACTTAGGACTTAACTGCCCATACATCTCGACTGATGGACTGCGTCTGCCTTCGAAGCAAATGTGCTGAATTCTGTTTACATCTGAAGAAGTGCAGCTGTGAGCCGTTGCTTTCTAAAAAAGTGGAGCTATTGATCGATTTATGAAGTGAAACGAAATGTTTTCAAGTGGATAAGCCGTTACGCGTGAAATTTTCGCACCAAGCACTTTAACGTGTCAGTACCGCTTGCGAATAACAGATTTTCAACCTCTTACGGGATCTTGCGGCCGTTCTGAGAGTTTCGCGTTTCAATGATGGTTTATTCGCGTTTATTTGTATTTTTACTTATTTATCTGGAACTAAAAATCCATACTGCACAAGTTTACATTGTGGAAGAAAGGAGGACTTGCAAAAAGCATCAGACATCTGAAGTGAGCGGATGAAACTTTCGCCGTCGCAAAGCCTCAGCGCAAATGTGCGCAAGCATACCATGTGCGACGGGTGTTTGGGAGGGTGCCCACTTTTAGCTAGATCTGCCAAGTTTGTGGATATCAAACGAATCACGGGAGGTCTTGCGCATTTTCAGGGCATGGAAATATACTTAAGGGCAAAACGCATATAAGGGTAGTTTTTAGGCCAAAAGGAAAAATGCCAACGCGGATTTTGAAACGTTGAGGCGCTGACGTCTTCAGCTATACTCCGATTCGGAAAAAAATGGATGACCTTTTTTAACTGACTTTGGATGAAATTTAAAGAAATTCTGTCAACCAGACGATAGAGATCCACTTTGCACGAGAAAAGTTGGTGACGGAAATTGGGAAAGCGACAAATTTTTCAGAGTAAACGGCTTCTGCCCCCCACCTGGAAAAAACTTTCGGTACCGCTCAGGCCTGTAGCCGTAAGGGGTGGCATTCAGGGGCAGTGCATGTGCCAATACATAATTTAGTTGTGGAGGTCGCAAGCGACGCTTTCGGTTTAGAAACTAGTTTTGTTGCAGATTCCTCACTATGGAGGGGAGAGGACCAGATTGATTTTGCCAAATGTCCTTTCGAACCCTCTACTTATCAACTAACGTGCAAAATTGATAGGTTTTGATCAGATCTATCAAAGGTTACTTAAAACCGTGCGGTATTTCGAGTCCTAGAGCTGCTGTCCCCCGAGACCCTCTCCAGAGGTAAAGCGTGTGTGAAAATGAATTAATGAATGAAACCTGGAACCACATCCTTGTATCAAAAAGATCTGTTGTTGAATCATTTTCCCAACTGAAAAGGCCCTCTACGAGAAAGGTAGGCTAGAAGCGGGGATATTTTTTTGCTCTCTCTGACATGTCTGAGGTCTTGCAGAAGTTCGTAAAGCAGATTTGTGGTGGTTGTTACACGGAGCAACGTTGGCCATAAAACTAACAGACGACAAACGCAGAGCACTTTGGTGTAAATGTCAGAAACGCTGTGCGCGGGACAGAAAATGAAGTTCTGCAAAGTTCAAGGTGCAACTGTACACAGCATTTTTCGTTTTGTAACAAGTGTAGCATAACTTTACGCATGACGGTTGAAAAAGGATTTGGTCGTGGAGCAAGTCAAACTGGAAATGAATCTTTTTGCAACTTTGGTGCCACTTCACTGAAATTAAACAAGTAATGAATGGGACATGCTATTTTTCAAAACTTCTTTTTCTTCTAATTGTCGCTGAAATAATAATAATATTAATAAATAAAAAACGGCCTTCCAGCTGAGGTGTACTCACTGTAAATTCTAAACTCCCAGTACACGTTTCGGCTCCTATCCATTACGCAATTCCTATCGGCTGTGTTTATGTTCCCATTTAAAAACATTCAGACTGTCCACAAATCCAGAGTTGGCGATAGCAGTCACATCACCTTAAAAAACAAATTTAAATAAATATCTCACGTGCAGTGGTGCTTGCGTATGTCGCAAAGTTGAGAAACTCTTGAACGTATGGAAGAAAACTGAAAAAGAACGCATTGCTTCAGAAACGAAAGTATTTTTTACGGTTAAGAAGAAATAGCTTTTAGAAGTTTCGCCTAAATGTCCACTGTGAATTTTTTCCCAACAGGACATTTCGAACCAGAAACACATTTGTGTCCGAAACAGCCGCTTTCGGGACGGTGGAAGCGCAGAACAAAACGAAACGTGTTTTGGGCACTCTGCCCGGTTGGCATTCGTGCTCACAGTCTTTTCGCGTTCAACAGGGCAGCGCCCCTGCGTGTCTGTCTCGCTTTGATTTTCATCTGATTAAAGTCACCCTGGGCATGACCGATAATGCGAACACGAAAAAGCCAAACCGGGAGGAAACGAAGAGCGGTAAACCTTCGCTGCTTCATTAACAGTAAAGCGAGAGGTCTGATGCCGCAGCACCGACCCAATCGGATTTACGCATTCGGGTGACTTGTGCAGGTGCAAAGGGGGAGAAGCAGTGTAAAGAAAGTTAATATGCTTTTCGTTGGTGACGGAACAAAAGAACCAAATCATCTCGCATTATGACGCAATTTCACGGTCTTCATGAGCGTCAGAGCGGCAAAACAGACGATGATGTCATAAGGCACGGTTCGAGATGTTTTCAAAGACAGGACAGGGTAGTTACCCAATTTTTGCTTCGACATCCTATCGCGAAAATTACGTTCCTTTGAACACCTTTCTTTGCCAGGTAATCCTAGGAACAGGACTGCAAGGAAAATCAAACTATATGGCGTTGCTTTCTTCAGATGGGCCTTTGTGTCGTCACAGGGATGAACGAAATATGCAATAAACGGAAACCATATTTTGCATTTTGCAAACGTCTAACTGGTGTCTTTGTAAAAAAATAATGTTTTTGCCCAAAGTAAGAGATTTAACTAACTACAAGACATTTCGAATGCAACTTGAGAGCAGGGGGGGGGGTATTGGAAAAACAATATTTATAAAAAAAAGAAAATTATATCGTAAGCGCGAACACACTCAAGTAACCAGAACAGCAGATTGCATACAGGCAATTTTAAGTTCCTCAGAAACTGTTAATGTACGCCCTCATATTAAACGCAGGTATTGTCGAAAACATCCTGCGAGTACTGCGTTTGAAATTTGCGAACTTGAAAGTCGAAATTTTACATCATGTTGACCAAGTCCTCATGATAACGTCACAATGAAAACAACCGATTGTTCCAGCATTCATCTGCACGTATGACTGCCAGGTCAAACGTGACAAAACGCATTGAATACTTCGACTTTACAGTGACTGGGTAGTTCGTTCGCGTCGCACGTTACATGAAGTGTAACTTGATGCTACATTTTTTGACCTATATTTGCCACGTTCCGCGAACAGGGTGTCGGCCGCAAATCCCGGAGTAATAAACTCACCTTTTGTTCATGCGTTTTTTGGTCTCAGATTTGCAAAGGCGATTACGGTTCTTGTTTTAAGCAGCGGTCGCAAGGTAATCGCGTCAAAATCACGGCGCGTAATTAGGCTTGATAAACAGTGCGCCCTGTTTGTCAAAGCTATTAAAACACATTCTGAAGCGCGACGCTAAAGCTACAGAAAGATGACCGAAGTTCAACGTAACGGCCTACAGCGGGCGTCAGCGGCGGACAGCTGGTTTGGCGATTTCTACCAAGCAATGCGCATGATTTGCTGTATGCGCAAATATTCTGGGTGAACCGATTGCGTGCTTTTGTGAGGGCACCGCGTTCTTGNTCCTGCGCTGAGCGATCAGAACTACGCTTCTCGCTCAGCTTTCCGGACGGAAGCGAAAATATGTTACGCGGGTAACATATCAGGTCTGTCAGGTGACGCGGCTCAACCAAGCGACGAGTGATTGGGCCAGACACGGCGGCGCCAGCACACCTGGGTGCTGGAGCTCGGCGACGTTGTGTCCACAGCGCGATGTAATTTGCGGTACACACACGTGCACTTTACATCACAAAGCAATTACCTTATCCGTCCGCATCCGTCGCTGCGAATGCATCAGCTTGGTCGTGTGCTTTTTATCGCCATCGACATCGCAGGATTTTCGGCCATCTCTCTGTGACAATGCAGAGATGTGCAGGGACAAACTACAGTGTTTCCCAGAAAAACATCCTGCCGATAACGTCCTTCCTGACACTCGGAAACCTTAGTGCTCTTCGTTTTACTTCACAGCTTCCAGTATATTGTTCCAAACCGTCAACAGGTTGGCAAATGCGATGAAACGTTTGCAACAAAATTAGATAGGATTTCCGGCTTTCGGCAAACGCGCCCAAACCAGTGATGATGCAGCGATTGTGTCCCATTTTTGACGTTCTGACATGGCTGATCTTCCAAAGTCCTTTTTCTTTGCATGTATCTCTGTACGCTGCATAGAAGTGATTGTGACAGCATCACATCACCTTGAATTAGCCGCACCAAAACCATTCGAACGTTGTTTTGTATCAGTGTAGTGCATCTGCTCAGAGTCGCTTAGTACAATCTTACAAACTGTTACATAGATGAAATATTTTCATCAGTGACTTTGAAGCGGATGTTTTTTTTGTTTTATTTTCACAGCCTAACATTTAAACACAAAACAGACGAAACAACAGAATCGTCTGTTTTCTGTTTTTTTCAACCTGCGTTCTGCAGAGTGTGTGTGTTCATACTATGGACTTCGTGTCTGCTATAAACAAACAAATAAAAATAAAAAATAAAAAAATAAATCGTGCTGCCATAGTCAGTTTGGATTTGCATCCTTACTTGGGTGTTTGCCGTTTGTGTGAAGATCAAGTGATCAAGTGCAAGCAAAAAGACATGAAGGGAAAATTACGAACTCAGTGATTGCCTTCTTCAGTCAAGACAGCTGCGTCACCCTTTCTGCAACATGATGTACTGGGCATTAAAGCTGTTCATAACTATACATCGTTTTTCCCTCTCTCATTAGTTTCAACACCACTGTTCGCAGCGATAAAATACCTAGGAAAACTTTTTGCCAATCAAGCGGTGGGCGCAGCAATGCGAAAGTAGTCCTTGTGAGTCTACAATTGCTTTGCTTCAGTGAATTACATCAGTAACTTTAACGTGTCGGTAGATCATCACGTAGGCTTAAGAATCTCGCATGTGTGCTTGTGACTGGAAGCTTTTAATCGGCCACACAAGTCTGCAGCAAAGCAAAGTGCTTGTATTTGGCAATCCCAGCAAAATCCTTCTAGCACTTTGTTTTGGACGTGGCGAGGAAAACGTGATCACGCACGAGTGGTGTTCATTCTAATTTGTGTTCTCACTATTGTTAAGTAAAGCTGGGTTTTCTAAGTCCGCAGAACGAATGAGAAATGAAGACAATTTTAAACTCTACTTCTTTTATTACAAAGATACATACATATATACTTTTATGCTGTGTAGATAATATTCGATCACTTCAATAAAGATCTTAATTTTGCAGTTTGTAGCGTGCACAATCATTGTAGCAAAATAGCCGAACAAACAAACATGGCATTCTCGCGCAGAGGTGCCTCAGCGCAGATTAGCCGGATTCGGCCAGGCGTTGATTCTAGCAGGAAAGGGCCAGACCGGGAGCTTGTCTATTTTGAAAAAAAAGCTTTATCCACGACATATGAAGCACTTGCATGACAAATCTGACAATTTCATTAGTTTTGATCAGTTTTGTTGGCCATTTTTTCAGTAAAATTACTTTTGTTCAAAGGTTGCTGAAGTACCAAACAAAAACTCTTCAGGCAAAAAAGCTTTCCGTTTTGCTCTTTTTGGTACTTTTACTGCAAATTATGGCCTTCACGAAAGTTTGTTTTTTCAAGGTGCTAACGGGGTTAAGATGATTTACGACATCACTGCACTGTTCCAGTAGCACAATAAGAACTGAGTGCAAGTTGGTACACCAAACTTCCACAGCAACAGTTAATAATCTGTTCTAACCTCAACCCCTTGGACTACTGAATAATTTCGCGTTTTTTACAATACTTTGCTTCAAGGCTTAAGTTTCTTTACTAAGCAGCAACGCGTTGTAGTTCAAGGACTCTATTCCTTTAAGACCGATGTAACGTTTCACAGAGCCATTTTTAACCGTAGTCTAATTTTCTTATAACGTAGTCTGGTAAGCCTGCGCTACGTAGCTTGATCATCTCGCACTCCTGACATGTTATCTGACACCCGTGGTCAGACAACCGCACTCCAATGGTTGCATGGTAAAGAAAAGAATGAAAAATCAATTCCTTCTAGGGTGCTGATAGACCCTGTCCCGTTTCTCCTTACAACTGCACACATGCGGTGGTTGTTTATACTGATCTCTTGCAACTGCTGTATAGAAAAAGATTCAGCGCTGCGTGTATTTCTTTCCAAATGGTTCTGTTCAGGCGAAGGTGTGTGGTCTTCACTGCATGTTATTTTCTCACTGATGATGTCTTACGGACAAAATGAGGCCTCAGACAAACTGTTTTGCGAGCAAGACGCTGTTGTTGTGACTAAACTTTTTTTTTCTGTACCTTGAAAATGCTGCCAAATAATTTTCGATGAGTAAAGGAGATGCCTATACGTGAGCAGCACACTGACCTTTACGCCAAAAACTCTAATATTCCATATTTTATAAAAACGGCTGGTTTATTTTACTTCACATACGAATTTCCACACGGTATTGCCATTCCACGAGAATTTTTCTCGTTTTAGCCATGACTTGTTTTATCGCGGTTTTCAATCTTTTTCGATCGGTTTAAAAATCACAATTTCTCGATTTATCGTGATTTGATGCCCGAGCGGCTGGACATAAGATATGAGGACATGGCGTGTATAAGTATTGGCATGATCAAAGTTACACGCTGCGCACGACTTAAACATGATTTTTCCGTGGGTGATAAGGCGGCAAACGTTTGCGCTCAAAACTTGAGTTCAGCAGCAGTAATTTTTCGTTGTGAAGGAAAGTCAAGCGAAAACAAAACATGACTTTTTCGAACCCAAATATCATCAGCATTTGGATACATTGGCCTTACAAACAGGAGTGGGCCCATCTCCAGTCACCCCTTTCCCTTGCTGCGCCTATGCATGCCGCACGATCTGGAAAATTGAAAAGTAGCAAAAGCAGGCCCGTAATAAAGGGGGCGAAGCCCCCTTAGAAAATTTTTCGCCTCCCTGGAAAAATAATTTTGACATAGTTTGAAAAAGTAGAGGACACATTTTAAAAAATTTGCGCCACTCTCAGAAAACTCTTCGCCCCCCCTGGTGTCCCAAGCTGGTTACGGGTCTGCGTCTGGGAATATGAGTCTGGGAATATGACAAGCAAGCAGAGATGACCAACTATTGTAACAGATATCACTATTCATGGCATGAAAATCAGCGTATAAAACATGAAAGAAGGGCATGAAGCTCACGAGATTCGGTTTATTTAGCAATAACGTAGCTTTCATCCTTATAGTTGCATACTGCAGCTGATCCAAATGCGGCGTTGTCTTGAGACACACGAACTTCGAGAATACTTTCCACTCTGCTTCCGGGATGCTTGTGGTGTCCAGTGTGTTGACGTCAGCAAAGCTGTTATCTTAATATAGCAGCACGCTTTAAAATGTCCTCGAATCTAAGTGTTCCTGTTTTTTCGTCACAGTGGATCCTTACGTCATCGTTACATCTGACGCAAAGATGTAAATAAATGCTATCCGCTTATCAGAAATAGACAGAGCTCACTGTGGGATAAACTAAGAGACCAAACCATTGGACTGCTCAGGAGCGCGGCCTCTGCGGTGCTTTTCTCTCGTCTGGCTAACATTATTATTCTTCTGCACCACCTGCAGTATTTTCTGCACTTGTAAATGTAGTTATCAACACTAGTGATGTCGCTTCCATGTAAATTTGCGCCGTCACTGGTCAGCACGACGCAGCTAAAAATGCTTAATCTTGAAAATAGATCAGGTGAATTGGCTCCGGTTACATTTTACAGAAACGTATTAGATCAACAACCAAAACGTTCAAACTTAAAGCATGCATTATTAGTCGAAGTTACCGAGCAGTTTGTATGCTGACCTGCAGAGGTTGTGTAGCGCAAGTCTTTTACAAATGTTTAAAATACATTTTTTACATCGAAACATTTGGCAATGTTTGTAGTCAATGCTTGTTTTGACCACAGTTTTCACTTAGTGGCTACGCACTCCCACTATGCCACAGTTGTATAAATTTGGAAATGGCACTTTCTCAGTGCAAGCAAATGCTTTAGTTGCGAAATCGAGCATGTCAAGATCTTGAAATGTACAGAAAGCCCTTACTTCCTCTTTCAAACGTTGAAGTTGAAGTACAAAATTTTACTTTCAATTTTGTAAACTTTTGTCAAAAACTCATACTTAAAAAACGCGCTAAATGCAGATACAATGCGATGTATAAACATTCCAGCTTTACTGAAAATCGATCACTCCAGTTTGGTTACAGCAAGGTTTTTGACGTGCACTGTGCTGCAAGTTTTAAGGTGTTGAAAGCATTTGCGTTGGTAAGGTCGGAACAAAGCGCATACGTTTCAGGATGAAAGATGCAACGCATGAAATTATGGATAATCTTCTCTGTAGGCAAAGTGCCTTATAAATGAACTCAACAAAAGTCTACTATCAACAAAATTAGGTATTCCTGGCAACTTGCTTTAAATTGTCTTTTCGTAATCTTTATTGATATAACTTGGAATATATGCAGTGACAATGCGTATTTTACAGAAAATCGAAATCTTTTTTGATGCAACTCGAATCCACGTTGTTTCCTTGTTGCCTTTTTACACCTGTGTGGACTTCCACGGTATAGATTTATCAAGCAGCTGATAAATGGAGCACATCTCGAAATATAAGCCGTAAGAACTTTTTCATGACGGTCAGTGGCTGCTTGGCGTAAACACATCTCGGTGCGAAACACTGATTTTGGCAAATAAGGCGTTTGAGAAAACAGCCAATAACGAGCAGATGTAGATAAGCACAGATCGTAAGCAAAAAGTTGCTTGCAAGTGGGTTCAATCTTGGTTCAATACTTTACCAACAATGTTATGGTCGGTCCAGCGCGAGACAATACCAACACAAGGAATGATGAATGTATCGGGTAAAACATTTTGCCATTATCTTTTGCAGTATGATTAATCTTGTCTACGCAAAATGGGTACGGGTTTTTGCTGCTAACAACACTTCCACGTTACTGTAGAACTTCCGATTGGTTTGGTTTACTACTTCGCGGTTGAATGCAGCAGATGATGTTGAACTCGAGTAGTTTTTACAAATTGGTTAACCGCAGTTTTTTCCATCACGTTTCTTGATTACAGATTTTAGATATCCTAAGTTATGCACAAAAGCAAGGTGAAATGTGTTTCTGACAGCTATTTCAATCGTTTCGACGTCACACGTGCAGATGTATGTAGATTTGAAAGAAAAGCAAAGGGTTGAAACAAAAAAATAAAAAATAAATGTTAATCACTGAACCTAGAGTTACCGGGAAGCAACGTTTGACGAAATGGCCGGTGCCCGTTGCCGTCCGCCGCCAACAAAGGCCTTGGATTTAATTTCACCTGGCACCATCATCAGTCGACTCTTTGCTGTTTCTCGGTACGGGCCCGATCAAAAGTAATTCTGACCTGACAGATGGAAAACACGAGCAGTCACCGCAACCTATACACAATTGTTTACCGCCGAAGGTGCGCCTTGAGCATTTTCCATCGATAATCACTTAGCTGCTTCGACCCTATTTCCGGGCCTCTTGAGTCAATGATCTTGAAGACGACTTATCTTTCGCCCAAGCCCTTGTCCGATCAAATGATTCGCGTGCCGTTGGAGAAGTTGCGACCCCGAAGGTGGAGTAGCAGTTTCTTGTCGGTGAGAGATTGTCAAAGGCCACCCGCGACCAAATTTGCGGCAAAAACACAGCGTCGCTTTTCTGGATTACGTCCTTGCTTTTTGTGCGCAGCATCAACTTTTGACACTGGCGGGCGGCTTGGGTTACGGACGGTCAAGGCGAAGTGGCGAGGGCGCGACGCGAGAGCAGCAGGAGGAGAGACGTGTTGGAGAATAGAGAAACAAAGGAGTGCGCGCTCCGGTGAGAAACGAATGCGCGCAACAGCTCACACCGGGCAGCGTGGTGTAGTTGGAGATTGTAAAAGTCCGCTCCCTCGTCGGCAGACATCGCGGCGCCTGGATCGCACCTGTGCTGACGGTACAGCTCAAAAAATCTGGTCGTTAATTTCTCGGCGGTGCCATACCGGCTCACCCACGCTGTCATTGCCAAAACACAGGTGCATCCAGAGACGGCTTCGCTTTAAAGCGCTGTTTCAGTGACTGCAGGTAGCAACTTGGGCCTGACATTAGAAAAAGTCAACACATCGTCGGTTTTGACTTGTGATGCGTTCTGCGCATGATTATTATTTGAACGTCGACGTTGTTCGTCGTGCTCGTTAACGTAGGTTACCGTTGCAGGCCTTGCGCACTTGATTCCGTGTGTGTGTTGTGGTGCATCTGCACAGGTTATGAAATGTGCATCTGCACACGTTATGAAGCTTGCATCTCACACGTTACGGCGTGTGTGTTGTGTTGTATTTGCACACGTTATTTCGTTCATGAAACGAAGTTAAAGAACAATTGTCATTCCTTAAACATTTCCCAAAACAACAAATGGTGAAGAAAGACAATGCCAATAAAACGTGCTACATGTTATAGCGGAAGGGAATGAATGATAACAAACGCCATAGATTTGGTCAAAATAAGCCTCTAAACTAAGTCAACTCATCTGTAACCGGATTCCTTTTTTGCAAAAACAGCCCCGCTATACGATAATAAACATTTGGTCCAAAAGGATCACGTCAAAAAGCCATAGGCTTGTTATGTCCTTGCTATTTATTTCAATTTTCATTTAAATACAGATTGTGATATATCAAAAGATGTGTTCGACAATATTTGACACATACTCCAACTTATATAAAAAGAAGGCTTAAATGCGTTAACAAAAAACGTGCTAACATTTTGACACTGTGTCTTGCTGCCCCGTAAAACCGAGCAGTGAAGTCAACTGTCGATGACTTTTGTAAGTGGTGGTTTTCAGTAGGCGTAGCCAGGGGAGGAAAAGGGGGCCATGCCCCCCCCAAATTTTTAGAAAATATAGTCATTTTGTGCTTTGAGAGGTATTTTTCCAAACAAAATAGTGTTATTCGCCTAAAATCAAACATTTTGCCCCCCCCAATTTTTTGCCCCCCACAAATTTCTGGGCTGGCTACGCCACTGGTATGAAGTGTCCGTGAACCTATCCACCTACAATTCGTAGCCCTCCATTAATTGTTTAGCAATGCGAAGTCAAAATGCGTTACGCAATAAGCACCCCATGACGCTTTGTCTAAAAACGTGCCAGAAATCTTTGGCATGCATAATCCACACAAATTCCTAGAAGAAAGGGGACGCAGTAATAAACACACAAACGTTGTAAGTATCCTTTCATTAGAGGCAAAAGAATCCCTGTGTTAGGTACACGGCGTTCTGAAGCAATGCTGACGGTGATGAATGGCCGTAGTGCGAATCATAAAACCAAAATCCACATATGCAGCCTTTCGTTCNTGGTATTTCGTAGAACAAAAACTTCACTTTAAAGTTAGTACAGTGCCACCCACACAAAATGTCTCGCCTACCCTCACCACAANGCGAGTGTCTTTTATGACGTCAAGAGTCATCCAAACACGAAACGTGTTCATGGCTTTTCAAACCGCAACCCCTGACATTTTTGCAATGATGACTACCAGTTAAACATTCCTGTCGTTGTCATCATTACAATTCACTTTCTGAACACGCCTTTTTACAACAATCTTTCAGAAGATTTGAAACTTTCGACTGCATTTCTAAGCGGGAGCCTACAAATTACAGGTAGACGTGAAGNGTAAACATTTNCACTGTGTGAGCTGCAAAATTTCATTTTCATAATTATTATAAGATGTGGACAACTGTACTTTGGTTTACGACTCCCCAGCAGTATGGCGTCGTTTGGTGTTGTGATTTTTGTTGTATTAAGATGGTTCATTGCGATGTGTGCTTAAAAGCCTAGCGCTCGGCGCGTGGAAGTGATGACGCTACAAAATGCAATGTTTATGTTTATGCAAGGTGGCCCACTTCAGAAGTGCAAAATTTTGTTATATTAAAAAAAATCATTGTAAAACGTTTTTTCAAGATATATTTTTATATTTCAAAAAATGCATTTTCATTGAAAAATTCTTTGAAAGTACAAATGTTTTTCCTATAACTACTTTGTGCCAAGAAAAAAATTTCATGATCAGTTTTGTTTCTGTGCCAAAATCCGCCTATGACGTGTTTCCCATTGAAATTTGCGAATAAACCATGTTGAAAATTCACATTGTTGCAATTTTTTTATCTACCGAATTATCACGAACCTTATTTGTTTAATATATAAACGTTGGTGGGTGAAAACAAACAATTGTGGGAGGGAACAAGCAGCGAAGAAAACCGTGATAGCTGCTGACATGTATTCTCTTACTATCTCGCAGACGGCTCACTTATAGCGTAAGCGGTGAAAACTGGTAAAAAGATGCAAAGGGAGTACGCAAGGAGGGTTGGGGTTAGTGCCCTCTGAGCTTGATATTTTACAAAAACTTTATTACCTTCGCAAAGGAGATTAATTGTTTTCGTATACTTTTACCTTGTTAATTTGTCGACTTAATGCAAATACCAAGGAAAAAATTTGCATGCAAATTTCAAGGAACATTGTAAGTTGGCCAAAAAGTAATAATAAGGTTTTGGTGGGAATCTGGATTATCGTCCGTGTCCAGAAACCATCTGACCACTTTTTGCAGACCTTTCGTCCACTACGCATGTTTAAGATTGTGTTCCGCGATAGTTCACTTTATCCGAAACAATCGTCTTTATTTTGTCTGCTACAGGCTGATCAGCGCAAGCGCTGACCGCATTGACTATATTACCAATTTCTGTAGCATGATAGATCTGTTGCACGAGCTGAAAAACAGCAGTTTTTAACATAGAAGCATTCAGACATTTGATAATATGTCTCAGCAGGGAAAAAGGAAAACTAAAAGTTTGCTGGCCTTCATAACAAAAAACTTAATGTTTTCTTGCGTACTTTATGTGCATTCTCAATTCTTGTTCAGTTCAGCAAGATTCGATCTTGCAAACCGGAATGCGCGCCAGCCAGTCCAGCGGCACACTTTCTATGCTCCACTGCTCGTATTCGACAAAGCGTCAGCGCTGCCTCATTTTGCCGTTGTAAATTGTTGCTCTGACGCAGTGATGAATGTGTTTTACTACCCTGTTTTAACACGCAGCCTGATATTTTTGCAATTATCAACTGCTGTGTCGTAGCGTTGAGTTTATTTTCCTCCGATATCCTAGCTTGTAGCGCTGATAGTTTATATTCAGTGCAATCACACATAAAATAAGGGGTGTGCGTGTAGAATAATATGCCTATTATGTCAACACACTTTGCGAGAACGTTGGTTTGGAAACATGAATATGACGTCGAATTGTGACGTTACAAACAGCGCACACCAAATACAAATGACCACCTTATGCCACTGAATGAAATCCCCCCATGAAAATTTTCTGCGTACGTCACTGAAATGATGCGTCCTCCACTCAAGAAGTCACAAGGAGAACCTCGTGCAAAGGTCATCAACTTCTCGCAGGCACTTGTGAAAAGCTTGAAATTAACAACACCTTAAAGCAATTCAAAAGTTTTATAAAAGCTGTGAACGCTTTGCAAGCTTTCAACAAAATGTTATGCTTACAGGATGCGAAGGTCCCCCCCAGTGCGGGGACACCGGCATGGGGAGGCTAGATCCGAGTGTAAACAAAAGAGCAGTGCAGGCTGCAACATCGAAAAATCTTATCACGCCAAAGCATCAAAACAGGATGAATATCAAACAGGAACCGGCCTCAAGGCAGGTCGATTACAAAATTATCTACAGTTTCACTATAATTTGACATTATTAGGCTAGTAGGCTCTGGATCCCTATACTGGCTTGCTTTGGAATCCACAGAAAGTCAGTGGCTTGTCTTACATCACCATACTGTACCTCCCTGGTCATCTTGTGCCTGGACGCAGAGTGGAAACAAAGGTAAAATTCACCTTACCCTTGTCAAAGTTATATGTTTGATACATAAATGATCAATGTTTTT
>JGI24158J21664_10006562_pt1 | contig 15353 bp, 10 predicted proteins | sample Ectturendosymbi3_FD_21664 | JGI IMG/M metagenome (IMG submission 21664) | reverse complement strand
AAAATTTTTTGTACCACCATCACATAGGCGTAGTCACGGGGGGGGGGCAGGGGGCTATGCCGCCCCAAATTTTTAGCATATCAAGTCGCTTTGTGCTTTGACAGACGGTATCCCGAAAAATACTGTTGCTCGCCTAAAATAAAAAATTTGACACCCCAAAAATATGGGCTGGATACGCCATTGCCATCATTTTCATATACAATATTGCCTTTAATAATGCAAATTATAGAGGAAATGCAAAACCTAAGGAAAGGATTTTTTCAAGCAATTGCACTTTTTACCGAATTCCAACACATAAGACCTCCATTGAACGACTTAACAGCGCGTACAACCAGAAATAAGTTTTTTTATTTTCTTTTTTGTGCTAGTCCAATTAGTCGTTTAGGATTTTGGCTAGGTAATGCTTTCTTATCATTGCATGGTCTCAGACGGTATCCGGACAACAGCCATCGTCCAACTGAACCTAGGACAATCGCCACCCAGGACAACTCAACTGCCACCCGAGCAACTGTGATGTCAGGGGTGAAGTGTGGGAAAGTCTACACCACTTTTTCATGTTTCCTGTGAAGAGCAATGAGAGTGAATACTTTATTTAAAGTGCTTTCAAAATGAGTTTGAAATGCTGTTGGAATTGGCTAGTTTTTCGGATGCGTTCCCACACTTCTTTCTTTAGCACTACCCCCCTTTCTTTAGCCACCCCGACAGCTGCCACCTACAGGATAATGCGATTTACACATCACATGCGAGCTATGAAATTCAATTCGGAATATCGCGTTGCAGAACGTTTAGTTCTCGGACTCGGCGGTTAAGAACCTCTGTACTACGGTGTTATTCCTTCAACACAGTGCAGCGAAAGTGAGCTGCAACGTAGCTGCCATGGAACTCACCAATCTAAAGCTAAGCTAATAGTATGCACAGAACTTTAAATGAACGGAAATAAACGGTTTTGATGATTTTGACATTGATTAGAACGCACATAAACCCTAACCATAACCCACCTCGTATTTCAACATCGTACAGTACACCACTGCTTAGATCTCACAGCTTCTATAAGTAATTGGCAGCATCGTTTGACGATTGTCAATAATCTCCTAGGCGTTAATGGTACCTGAAGCCAGCAACATTTGAAAAACGAAAGATAAAAGTTTCACAGTACTCAGAACGTTCACCAGCAGCGTAGCCAGCCCAAATTTTGGGAGGGCCAAATGTTTTGAATTTAAGCGAGCAACAGCACTTGGTTTGGGACGCCGCCTCTCGAAGTACAAAAACACAAGATGTGCTAGAAATGTGGAGGTACGGCACATTTGAGCCCCCTTGGATACGCCTATGCTCTTCACAAAGAAATATGGAAACAAACCATCAAGTACAAAATGTTTAACGGACTCCCGAGCTATAAGTTGGCTCTCTGCATTTGATTACGTAGCTTTCCATTTCAAAATAGAGGCCGCCAAGATAAAGTTAATCCAGCTAGGAGTACGCAAATTCCATCACAGATCAGCTGCACTCCTCACTTGGCTGTGTCTGATGTTAGTATATGCCCTGCGTTAGTTACAATGCCCTGACACCGGCCTGATGATATGTGCCACACAAATGGGTAAATAAAAGCAACACTGATCAAACATTTGCCTTGTATGAAAGCTGAGTGCTGAGGTGTATTTTTGGATTTGTTTGCCACGAGTGTGCGGCATTGGATACGAATTCGAGACTACCATCATATGATCAACAGGTTCTGTTTAATGTCAAGAATGTATTCTCTTGATTATGTTTTGACTGCTTTGTTCATCAAGTCAACAGTGCAAGTCCCCTAACAATATTGAACTTCGTTTTTGTTTTTATTGCATTTACCTGTGTTGAAAAAATATCGAAATTGCGATACCTAAAAAATCTAATTTGCAAAATCCATTGAAATTTAAATTCAGGTGACTAAAAGTTATATTGATAATGGGTTAGATTGATTATTTCTGGTACCTTGTTTGCAACTCACGTGTCAACTGAGACAGATAAATCTCAGTCGACGCAAGTTATTGCGATAAATGCGCCAAGTCCCTATATGGCAATCAGTCTCCTTTTGGACACACATGCATTCAATTATGCATCATGGTTATACGTTCGCTGCAGGTAAATTGATTTTGCGTGTTGGATCCGCAGCAATCGATGCTTGGCACCGCAATTATTAGCGGCGCTCCTTTCTGTTCCAAAACGATTATTGCAATTTGACACCAAGTGCCAAAGTCGTTATTACACAGTTTTGGCAACAACTTCGTGAAAACAATGTCGGTGATACCTTGCGAGGCAATATTCTGACAAATTAATAACGATGTGAATCATGTCATGGCTAGGGCCATTTAAAGTCATATTTTTGTCTGTGCCTCAGGAAGCTATGAAACGAAATTTAAAGCAAAAATCGCACCGCTACGAAATCTATAACAACAGTTATATGAAGTCATAAAAAGTCATATTTTCCATGTTAGGTCATACAGCCATATTTTGCATATTTTCAACCTAATTCAATGAAGAAACCATTAAAACAATCTCAAAATTTCACGTGGAACTACTATATCTCTAGGTCTAATGCTGCATCCTGCGAATATTGGCAAAGATGTAGGTGAACTAAGTTATTTGGATGAAAAGTAATGCACTGCCTAAAAATGCATGTTCTTGCTGCCCAAGGAGATAAACCAATGTCCATGGATATTTTCATTTTGCTTCAAACCAATTATATGTTTTGAGTTGTTTATTTTAATCAGTCTTCAACCAGCCTTGTAGTCATTGGAGCATTCAAGAGGTAGTGCCCCCAAAACTTTGTTGTGCACAGAAAAAATTGTTTTAAACATGTAACAAAAACAAAATCCTGCTCCCCTGAAAATTCATTTCTCCCCAACCTTTAAATCTGGCTACGGGCCTCGCTTCAACAAACCATACGGCATGCGCTACCATTTCTTATGCCTATTTTCGCTGGTAGAGCTAATGCTTCTCAAAGGGATATTTTCTGAAATATTACATCATATTATCAAGCTTTTCAGGTCATAAAAAAGCCCTAGTTACGGCCCTTTTAACTACATGAACACTTGGGCTAGTTGCAAAATGCTTCGCAGCAAAACTCCATCGAATACAAGCCATTGTTTGCCAAAGGTGGAGTCTCGATGCTCATATTTGAGTGTCGGTCTCGAACCTATACAGTCCTCAGACCAGGCCCGTAGCCATGTGAGGGCAATTGGAGGCAGTGCCCCCAAATTTTGTTGGGCCCAGAAAATTTTTTAAACATATCATCAACACACATTTTTTCCATTTAAAAATGTATTTTGCCCCCCACACCTTGAAACCTGGCCACGGGCCTACCCGAGACGTTAAGTAAATTCTCTGTCGATACAGTTTGGAAAAACTTCCATATAATTTAACTTGTTCACTGTCTTGTCATATCTTCGTCAAAGCAAAAACAAAAAGGTGGAAAAATGCAAAAAAATCGACAAATTAACAGCTCGGTAACGTTTGTGACCATTTCTTGAAAATTTTGCAAAACAATCTGTCCAAAGCTGATAAATTTGCAGGTACCGACTCGGGGCTTTCTTTTGACTATCCTGTCACGAAGTTTCAACCAAGCTTACGAGGTTACGGGCAAGACCACAAGTCATCAATATAACATTTTCGAACGCCCTAATAACTTTAAAAATGTTTTTATTGCAGTATAGTTATGTCCGTATTTAGGAAATACAACCGGTAAATCATTCACGCGCTAGCCTACTTGTTCAGAGCCATACTTACTTTACACGGTGTTCCAAAAGGCTGTACAATATCTCGCAATTTTAGTACCATTGCAATTTTGTAAGAATCGAAGAAACTGGCAAGAAACGCGCAAAGAGTTTTTCGAAACAGTTTGAATTTTACTAATTACATAATGAAGTTGCGGCATTATTAAAGTTGGTAAGATATTTCACAACAATGAATTTCATTCATAAACAAACACAGCGTTTGAAGACAAATACGAGCAGACGTTTTCGGATCATGCAGTAACTGTAATAACCACGCTATAAATTTTTATGCGGGACCATGGTTTCGCGCAGTAATGCGCTAATAAGACGTTTTTCTCACTTGAGAAGTTAGTGTTTGATGAGAAAGTCATGGCGCCGTGGCCGCTCATAAAATTTGTACCCTGGTTCTTACAAAAGGGATGTGCAATAATGATCTGCTATTGAGCGTCGAGCAGTTCCACACAACAGCTTACTGCAAATTATCCGCTTCATATCGAAACATAACTAAGCTGGCAATTTACTTGGAAAAACACGCAGCCTCACTTTAAGCATGACGCCTGCCGGTGGGTTCGAAGTTTTTGACGGCAAGAGCTTTGTTTCGGGAAAATCAGCAGCCCAGATTAACGTCGCAATTCCAGCAAGTCTCCGGAAAAGGAGTTGTTTAAAACAGACCCAACCACTTCGATCGGTGTTTGCGCGTGAATCACGGATGAGACAAACAGATCGGGCAGCAGTGGCTTGTTTTTTATCAAACATTTAATCTGTCCGCACCCGCCAATCGACGCGAACGTCGCTGCAAAGTTGTAAATCGATCCGGTGAGCAACAGCAACAAATAGGTTTTATTTTTGTCAAAAGAAAAAGCATATATGAAACAAATCAGCAGCTCGTCCTGCTGGCTAAACAGGCTGGCGGCAAAATTATCGCGGTAAGAAAAATTCAAGTAGATCTTCGCACAGATTCACGGCCTGATTATTGTATTTGTCATTAACCGTACAATCTTTAGTGATGCAAAAGATAAGTGGAGCGGTCAGAGCGACTGAAGTGCTCGTTGATGACAGCCGGACAAACCACAACATCGTCAGAACTTGAAGAACAGAGCGCGACAGAAATTGGTGATCGGAACAACAGCAAATATTGCGGGAATCATCCACTCAATTTGCCACCTACGACCAACACCACGCTGGGGGTGTCATTTCGTGGCGATGGAACTTTTTTCGATAAATAGCTAAATCGACCACATTGGCTTCTATTTACAACTTTAGTACCTGACGCGAAAACGTGACTTTAAAACCTGCTGGTCTTGTCGGGCTCTGAAAAGCTACCGGACCAGCTGCATAAAAGTAAACGCGAAGTACGCAATATGTTTGACAAACATATAATAAAACTGTAATTGAAGACTGAGATAGATTGCGTTGGGGATGCAATTTTTGCGATGTTTAACCGCTTGAAAAGAAAATTAAACAAAGTGCAAACTGAAAAGCTTCATTCCGCGCATGCATAGCCATTTCAACAACCCGCGAGGCCACAAGTTGGGGCACGGTGTTTTTTACACACACAAAATGGATGATCCATGAAACGGCGCCAAGCGTGAGCAGAATACGCGTTCACCACCAAACCGAAACTGCCAAAAACTTTCAAAGCACGCAAGCTGTAGAAGTCAACGTGGGCCACTTGCAGACATTAGGATAACGTGCTTTTAACTTTGCCATTAAACGGTAGTTTGCGAAACGAGCAGGGTGTACTGTAGTGAAAACCAGAAAAACGATGAATGGCTTCAATGTAGGTTAAATGTCTCTTAAGTATACGAAACTCAGCAATGACCACAACAGCAAAGAACACGACACGGAAGTGCAGTGGGAATAAATCCTAATCATCGCATTTTCACTTTGTTCATCGACCGCTGCAGAAATTGACCGTAGTAGTCGGTGTGCAATCCATCGGAAACTTTTTACGTGACACTCTCGGACGAGCTTTGAGCGTGAAGAGGATTATGTTCGCGTTTATCCGGCGCCGGGATTTTTTGATCGATCAAAGCGGAATGCAGTTGCATCATCGGCAAAATGCTGCTACCGAAGCGAATAGCTCTCGGACACAACGCGGCGCCCGCGGCCGACAGTAACACGATCGCGCATGGTTGTCGCCGGAGGGGGAATAGTGGTTGAGGGCAATTTATAACTGTTGATGCAACATTAGTGATTCACCACCTTGTGTCACCGACAGATGCCCCGTTTTTGCTATTTTTTGTAAACATTAAGGATCAGTGTAGTCAACAAGGGTTCCGTGGCATCGCAAAATCTGCCAAACGGAAGCACAACAGGAAGGCGCTATCTCCAACAACAAAAACAAAATGAATAATAGGAGCAGCGACGTTGCTGAAGCTTTTAAAAGAGGGCGAGGAAAAACAAAAGGTAATTAACTTCAACATTTTAAAGGCTTTTCAGCACATCTGCTGTGTCTTGCGTCGTTGCTCTCAAACAGAATTACAGAAGAGAAGTAATCGAAGAGCAGTGATGGCAACAAAAAAACAAACGAAGCGAACGCACGAGAGTTTCACTGTCACTGATACTGTAGAGTCACAGCCTTGCCGATGGGAATATGAATAAAATCCCCGTGGGATGAACAGTGGACTTGAAATTTATCGCATGAACGATCGCTAGTAATTTTATGTGATGTGGTAAGAATTTTCAGAAGTTGAATACCATTATTATGATGCCTTACAAATTCGTCCATCGGATAAACCAAAGCTGTGTTGACTTTTCTGTGCACGTGTGGCGATGCTAGTCCATTTAAGCCGGTGGTTCTTAACCGAGGAAGCACGCCTCCGGAGGGGGGCGTCAAATTGGCTTTCAGGGGAGGCGTGAGCGCTTACGCGGTCTACAACGTGCAAAGTTTTTGAACGGGAAATTGTTTCGTCCAGTTTCCTTATTTCAAGTCAAGGGGGCTTGGAACACAGGACATTTGCTTTTGGGAAGCGTGGTGCAGAGAAAAAGGTTTAAGAAGCACTGGTTTAGACTGGTCCTCTCCGGTTGTGGTGCGGAGCAACGTTTTCAAGCCGCGGAAGGTCGAGTAACTTCGATCAGCCTCGTTTGTTGTTGCTGGAAGTGTATCTACGATTTTCAAGAATGTTATGTTGCGAAATGTCTTTTCATCGCACGGACTAGGCTGATAGCGGAGGGCTGGACCGCTTCGAAACGTGTGAGAGGTTGCGTATGTCTTATTGAATCGCTTGCGCTGGATATCGTGCATTTGCACAAGAAGAATTATAATAAAAACTTTTCATTTATTTTCCGACCAAATTAGAAGGCACGGCCCTGCCCAAAACGCGGCTTTCTCAAAGTGGTCCTCGAGCCAAATTAATTGCCTACCGCTTCACTAAGCTATTCCAAAACGAAATTCTACTGCCCACTAAGATGAAACTTGATGATCCAGGGGAGCAGGGGTCGTCAAGCTGCAGAGGATAGTGTTACGGACTCACTGCTCTGTGGCACAACAGAGCAAATATGCAATGATGTTGTCAATAACCGTTTATCCGGATTCCAGAAAACCGCACCGGGCCACGAATTGCACTGAACGACGGGGATTGTTGCTTTTCCCTTTTGGTTCACTGCTTAAATTGAACAAAGTGCTTTTGCCTGGTCCTTTGTAAAAACGTTTGGTGATGCCTGCTTTGGACAAGTGCAAGTCACTGAACTGACAAGGGCAATAGTAATCAAAATAGAAAAAGAAAGCTCTGATCGCGACGTGCAAGACGTCAGACGTATGCGACCGCGTAATCCTGAGCGAAAGCAAGAACGCGATGTTAAGTTGTGACGAAAGCGTGAAAATCGATGAGCAAGCTTGTTTAAAACAGGCTCCCCCAAAAAATAACTCACTGTGATGTTGCGTCATATGAACGTGCGTTTGGAATGAGACAAGCAAGATGTCGAATTTGGCGACAACACGGAGTACACAGTCACCTTCGCAATCGTTTCAAGTTTAGAAGTTGCAAACACGACATTCGAGCAATAACACTTTGTGACGTCACAGACCCAAAACAGTGGCATCAGACCAGAGGGAGTTTTTTACGCTCAGGGGAGAAATGCACACGAAATAAGACGTCTTCAATCGCGCAAGCGCTCAAAAGACATCAAAGGCAGATCGACGGGTCGCGCGACGGGAAGGTGTTTGTAGGTGACTGCGTCGCTACGGGCTGATGACGACATGTTCCAGTCGTAATCACGCACGAGTCTTCCGGCGACGTCGCGAAGCAGCTCCTGGATGAAACTGCGGCCGATGCAGCAACGCGGGCCGGCGCCGAAACAGAAAACCAGGTCCTTGTCGTTGACGTTCCTGCAACCGCGAGGGCGAAGCGATAAGCGGTGTATCTGGCGTGATTCACGACGCAAAAGCGCGTGGGCTGATGTTTTCTCAGCAAACACTTGATGCGACACTTTGGAATTTCAAAAAACAACAAGAAACGACAAATTTATACAAGCATTCTAAAAATAGCTTGACAAAAATGGTTAGAGAGGTACGGATATAGTTCGCGGTGCCGAGAACTGTACATTAGAACTAAGGAGCTTATTTACTGAAGAGAAAAAAAATTAATTCTTTCAAGGAGCGACAGCGCTTCAAGTGCCAGCTCAACGGACAACATTCCATGCGCGTGCCTTGATGCGCTGAAGTGAGGAGAAAATCAGGCGAAGAAGAAAATGCTTTCCAGAGGAATTTTGAAACCTTACCGGGACGACCAGCGGTCAGGTTGAAAGCATTCCGGATTGGGAAACACGTTCGGATCGCGGTGGGCGAGATGCGAGACGTATACGACCGCGTAATCCTGAGCGAAAGAGAGAACGCGATGTTAAGGTGTGACAAAAGCGTCGCTTGATGCTTGCTGAAGATTTTATGACGATGCGATGGACCGAGCCCACGGTGCTGGTCAGTAGCGATATTCGCTTTCGCAACAACTGCGTTGAACACTTAGGCGCGCAAAGGAAAACTTAGGATTTCACGTTCTCGTAATTATGCATGTGTAAAGTAAGAAAGACAAGTTTCAAGTGCTTCGTCGGGCCCGGCGTCGATTTCGCCGCAAAAATGTAAAGACTGACAAAAATGAAAAGCGTGTCGGCAAGTAATTCGTTGTTATAGTTTAATTATGCGCTGATACATCCCGGTCTGCATTTAATTCGAGTGCCATATCATTTCGAGCTCAATAGCATAACTCAAGGCGCTCTCATTACCACAATGGTTGGTGCGCCTAAGCCCGAGAGACGTTTAGTAAATGGTGGCAAAGATCATCGATACATCGCTAGAGTTTCCAAGAAAAATCTTGACACAATGTGACATTGTCAACGGCTAAATCTTTTGTGTGAGGGTCAGCGTTTCTTCCTTCACTCTGCAAGACTCTTTTCTGTTCACGTCTGGTTTTAAATGAAGGCTTTGAAAAAGCAGAAAAAATGTTTTTTCCGAAATGTGCAATAAGCCGATCTTTGTGAACGGTAAAATTTTGCTAGAACGACTGACTGACCCTTGAACAGCATTAGCAAACGTTGGCGAGTCACGCTTTAAGCACGGTTGGTATTGTTTGTGGTCCTGCAATGCACTGATAAGGGTAATCGGTAAAACAGGTCATCAGATTTGTGGTATAGGATCTGCATGGAAGATATCTGATCAAGGCCACTGAAAAAGCGCAATATTCACGCTTTCAAATCATTTCAGAATTGGAATGGAACGAACGCAGCACAAGACACTTTAATTGGACTAGGCAGAGTGATTGATGTGCACCGGTATTATTGCACACTACCTCATGTCGTCAGCATCGCTGTCACTGCCAGCCACAATCTTTCGCTGTACTTTAAATAAATTATGATTGCGTTAAAAAAAAACAAGCAACAAAACCGTCAACTTTGCTGTCAAACTTTTCTTCTGCCTCCAGGCGAAATGACAAATCAAGAAAGCTGACCCAAATATCGACCTGAAAAGCCGCAAGTCAGTTGCACGCAAGGATGAATCATTGTGACGTGCGGGCAGCAATGCATTAATTTGTAGTTGTCATGTAAAAAATTATCAGTGGCGCGATTACGACGAGATTACGGCGACTTATTAGAGTTTTGATTGAAAGCCCTCTTCTGGCCTTCGCAAGGAAATGATGCTATCACTCTTGATGTCTGGGGAAGGACGCCTGCGGTTGCACAAATTCTGCGGCGGCGTTTCTGACTTCGCCGTTTTTTTTATTAAAATGGCAGAAAAGTTAATTACGTGTTGCGAAAACGCTTATAATTCACAGCCAGGTTCAAACTCGAAGGTTTCGCAAATTCGAATCAAGCCCTCAACCCGATCCTAACCTATCACGCGCCTATCTCTAGGAAAACCGCTCTAATGTCAACTGCACGCACGCGGATACAAAAAGCTACAATTGATAAACGTCAACGCATGAATCCTTAAATGCTGCTCTGCACTTTGAAGCAAAACAAAGCCGTACAATCAAAACACCCCTGGATGACTTTACGAACAAGCTAACTCTACCCGTGCAAACCAGCTCCCCACTGGTTCTTAATTTTTGCTGCCCCGGGAACCCCTACCGCTGAAAATTGGGCACCCCTCGTCTGTGGTTATGTCATTAGCGAAAGTGTTAGTCGTAGGTGTTTCTGCATCTGAAAGAAAGTACCCCCAAAGTTTTTACTGGAAGCACTGCTCGAGAGTGTCGAGGTGGCGTACAAATGTCCGCTTATTAAACAGGAACTGAATGAGAACCTGACAATTAATTCAGTTGTTCGTTGGAGACAGGACAGGCCTGACGAATTGTACGCGGCATTGGCGGAAACAGTGAATCGCGCTCGCTTGCACTGAAGTTTGGGTCCAATTCAGAAACAGTTGATGCGCTGTTTGATTTTTTTAATCCGTCGAACCGTAAACCATTGCTTGCGGCGCGTGAAATTGGAATAATAATGTGGTTACTGTGCCGTGCGGCAAACGTGAGAGCGCAATCGGTTAATGCTTCGTCAGCTTTCGCAATCAGACAAAAGCAGCAAAAAAACGAGAGAGATTACACAAACCGCACATGCCGCATGCGTCGCTCGGTTGAGACGTCGCTGCTTTGCGTAAAAAACACGTTTCCTGTGTACGCACTCAAACGCCTACGCCGGGACAGCAAAATAACAGATTACTTGCGAAAATCAGCGTGATGGAACAGCGAATGGCTTGGCTCTGTGCGCGAAAATCCGGTTACTGCCGGGCGGTTTTGCTGCTTTCGATTTGCTAACCTTGTCTAATGCAACTGGACAAACAATCGGCGACGCCAGAAGTGAGCAAACACTTGAGGCAGCCGCATAATCCAGGCGCAAACTTGTGCAACGGCCGTCAGGTACGTGATATCGTCACAGCGTTGTCCTAATCTCGTCATCAAACTGGTATGTCCAGCTTGCTTTTTTATGCCGGTGTAACGAGATGTGTGCTTGGGTCGGAAAAGTAAATATTTGCGCCGGAACTGCAGATGATGATCATATTTGCCGTTTCTGAAAGAGCCCTGACCGGTTTTTCTTGTCGCAGCATCCCCATGGCAATACGATTGCAAAGCCTTAATGTTAATAATCAGGAAGTTAGTAACTTCGGGTAGGTGGCAAAACTGGCTTTTTCGTAGAACGATTTTATGGTTTAATTTGCTGCTACTTTGTCTGAGTGACAGAAAATCCTGACACTGCTTGAGAAGACGTGTTGACCAGATTATTGGCACAATGCTTTTCATATCATGTTATATCACACAGAATGTTATACACAGTATATGGATAGAAATTTGCCCAGACGTATTGCACAACAAAATGGTAGTATTTTATATCTGCTGCTGAAAAATTGCTCACTGGAACGTTTCACGCACAACGAAACTTACCTTAGGAATTTTGTATTTATCCAAACTGACGTCTTTTGTAGCCAGTCTCCTTCCGCCGAAAAATGGAGGCCAGAGTCGCTGAACCTCCAAGAGAGCATTTTCCAGGAAGCGGTCGTCAGCGCGGGCACGTTGTCTCAGGTCGCGCTGTGATTGGTTGGAAGAAATCATGCATAAAAATGGGTTGGGATATTTCACGTCACTACAGCGACGCAGATTTCGAACGGCGCAACGTGACCATCGAACATAAGCTCGCAGCTCTAGAATAAGTGACCCTTCTTAACTTTATATGTTCAAAAAAATGGAACTTTTCACAGCATTTCACACCATTCATGCGTTTTGGCAGGAATCAGTCAATGGTCCATGATTGCACTGCTTTAAGCCGAACAATGAACGGAAAAAATAGACGTAAACAGGCCGGACAGAAAAGTGGACTCCTGTTTGATGCTTGCACAGGGTTGCACTTCAGCGCTTGATGAAACGTGACTTTGGGCTTCTCCGTGCCTCGGCAAGGTAAAACTTTACTTCGTGCGCAACGCTGACTGCAGACAACGGCGTGCGAAATTTTTAATTCGTTTCTCGAGTGCTACCTCGTCTCGCGAAACGCCACGTGGTCACCAGTGATGGAACAGCGAATGGTTTGGCTTACATGCTCGTGCAAGCCGCGCGCAACACGCGGCAATCAAGACGCAGTTCGCTCTTTCCTTACTGCATCAAAGCTGGCGGAGCCACGGCCGCGAGACGGCGGCGGTGCTTGAGCTGACAGGGTGCGGTTCAGGCAAGCTGCAAACATTATCGCGAGATCTTTATGCACCGCGATGTGAGTGCGGAGCGAGTACGAGCGCGAGTACAAACGCGCTCGCGGTTATATCAGAAACGTCGATAGCCGCAAGGACATGTTGCTCGTTCCTTGGCAGCCAAGTGATAGAATCAAGCATCTAGTTGAGGGTGCTGATGTCGCGGCACGTTAAATCTACCACTGACATCAAGGAGTTGTACTTTCCACTGTGGTAAACATACAACAAAACACCTTTAACGGTCAACCACAGAAATGCCAAATAACAAAAGCTCTTATTATTGCAGAAAGGCGAACCAAGCCTAACAAAAACATACACGTTTAGCCTCAATATCACCATCAATAGGACATGCGTTGTTAAAAACGTATCCGCAGAGTGGCCGTCGAGAGAGCGATATACCGTCACATCATCAACTCGTGTGCGTCTTTACTTAACAGGAGCACTAGACAACCCTGAACGAGCAAGCATTTCAGCTGCTCTCGTCTAAAATCGAGCGCTAATTGCATTTCTTGTTTTCAGATTGAAAAAGTCTTGAATCGACCTTGAAAGCAGAAACGCTGAAAACGAAGAAGCCCTTGGTGTGTGACTACTGGCTGCATTTAATTCATATACACGCAGTGACAGAACTAACTTTTTTATTACTGAAATTGTACTTTGCCTTTTTATCACTGAAAATTTACTAGTTCAAGGTTCAGTGTGAAACTCGATCTGTACCGCGATCGCCGTGACGTCAATGGTCACATACTCGAACCAGACACATCAAGGTCGTCGGCCCACTTTAATTTACTTCATAATTTACCCGAAATGTGAAAACAGCAAATGTGTTTTGTGGCAACGTTAGACCAATTACTTCTGGTGGCTGGACCTTGCCTACAACGCATTTTGCTTCCATAAACCATATAATCACATTGCGCATATTAAACCTTATACTCATAGCAACAGACTTTTACTTACTGCTATGAACTGTTCCCTTTACTCATCTTCGCCCTGGGGAGGTCTGCAGCCTCAACGACCCCTGGTCCTTCGCAGCCTCCAACTCCCCCATGCATTTTATAAATCGGTCTAATTGGAAGTCGTCGCAGCACTATATTTTAACAACCGTCGTGATGGCGTCATCTATGCACGAGCACTTTGCTAGCACCAAATGTCTACGCTTGTATTTCATCAAAGTAATCGTCTTAGCGCCATCAAGCGTATGTTTTTCTTCTACCGCCATATATCTATCTTTGTGTTCTTTCGTGCATTTGTGTGTTCCTTGTTATTGTCATGCATATGCTCAAGTCTACTGCGTCTGCGTGTGAAGAAGTTATTGAACACAATTCAGTGAAGACGCAGTCACATCACATAAGGTGCTGCGAGCTTCACCATGACCAAATTTGCAGCCCAAATTTGGTCATGGTGAAGAATAACACCATTATATATGTAGCGCGAGCAAGCAATAGCAAGAGAGATTGCGACGCATAATCTCTATTGTTGCTTGCTGCCGCAGTGCGAAGATTTGCGCACATGCCGCTCCGGATTTCCGATCGCAAAAATAGGTCGGTTGAGTTGCTCGATCATTAGCGTCAGTCAGTTAGTTAGTTTTACTTTCCGGTGTAATCAATTATTTCAGAAAGACGTAGATTCCAGACTTTAATTGTTGCAGCTTGTGTTCTAACTTACTTAATTTTGAGTTTGTTTACTTTCTCTGTTCTTACTTTGGTTTCAACTTTTCACCCGTAAGCTTTGCTTGCAGATTTCAGAACTGAGGATGTGTAATTTTACGTGAAATCGATTTCCTATTAAAATTTTGCTGATCGACTTCTTGCCTACCACTATCGTGTGGAGTACTTATTTGAATATAGATATGTGCAAGTTTGAATCTTCGCAAAATGATGAAGGCAGAGGCGAGTCGGCTGATGCCTTGATATTTTACAGTTAACCTAGTGTTTCTAATTGCTGAACTGGTTGTTTATCATGTTTTGTTTTTTATTTGCAGTAACTGGGCTGGAACTATCGCAACTGCGATAGAAAACAGGCCCAGAACCTCCAACCCTTGCAGTACTTTTAGCAACAATTGTCGCCTACCCTGTCGTCACCAGCCATTTCGATCAGGAACGAAGTGAAAATCGAAGCGAACGCCTTTGGGATCAACGCTGATACGAACAGGAGCAGATGCTGCTCAATTTCGCTTTCGGAAGAGAAGTCCATGTCACGCATGCGATCAAGCACACATCTGCCACCTAGCGAAAAGAGTTTAAAAAATAATAAAAATGCTTATTGCCGATGGGTGGCGCTATATGTCTATTTGAGTGGATGTTGCTAATTCTGAGTCTTTGCTTGTGCAGAGAACATAAATACTTTTAGCGGAAAAGCAGAACAGCCAATCACCCTTATAATAACGAGCTATATAGCATACCAGGCGGTAACTCGTCCGAATTATTTCTTTTCGACGATTCCGACAGAATGTTTCTCAGATGTTGCAGAAGTTCCTCTTTGGCACGGAGCGCTTGATTGTACGTAGATGAAACTCCGAAAGGTATTTTCAAGTTGATGGGAACTGAAATTATTCCTGATAAAAAATGTTCACTTGGAATTATCTTTCTTAAAAGTCTTGTGCAAATACTTTTGAAAAAAAACGGCATTTGGACAAAGGCAACGCAACTGGCCAACAGTGCGCTATCTGCTGAACTCAAATCCTCTGATAAAAGCAAAATTTTGCAGTCTGCTGAAAATAAACCTCTATCATTGAAGATATCTCGACCTGATTTTTTTCGCTGAGGCATTTCGGTCAATTTTGCTGAGACATTTTTTGATCACTGAAATATTTCTCTCATTTGTCTCACAGCTGCAGTAAAAGTCGCCGTAACAGTGTCTTTTAGTTTATATTTCCAGGCATTTTGATCGCAATGACTTAATTTTTTTCGGTCATTTCAAAATCGTTTCACGCTATGACCGAAAAAAAA
>JGI24158J21664_10006561_pt1 | contig 15353 bp, 5 predicted proteins | sample Ectturendosymbi3_FD_21664 | JGI IMG/M metagenome (IMG submission 21664) | reverse complement strand
GTTGTATTCACCCTGCAGCTCCGGCCGTCTTATGAGGAGTTTGTAGAAAGACTTGAGAGAAAATGTTCCGATCTGGAAAAGGAAGGGGTCTGGAAACTTCAGTCAAGGCTTCGTGTTGAAAAGTTTCAAATCATACCATACCACTTTGAGAAAAAAACAAGCTCTGACTACCTTCCCGGTCTTGTTTTGTGCTATCAGAAAATTGCGTGAGTCAATGGTTTCTGTTTTCAAGAAGACAGTTTTCTTGAATCAATTTTGATTAAGCTTTTCAAAAATATCGGAAGTGATTCTTATTGTTCAGAATTGAACAGTTGGCTTTCATTTTGAAGAGGGCCGGAAAGCTTGTTCACCGATTTTACTGTAAATTAAAACTACGATAAACACGTTGAGCTTATCTCTCCTTTCAAATCAATTGCCAAGTTTGACATTATGTCGCTTGTTAGTGAGAGCGTTAGTTAAATTTAAACATTCTCACAATATTAGCTTGTTTCTTTTCAAGAACGTTATGTATGATTTTTTTGAACAGATGTTTTAAAATCGTGCCGCTCTGCTTGTGGTTGTTTTTTGCTTCAGTTTTTTATTTGTGCTTATGTTGTGCAATGTGGAAATATAATAGTTGCGTGAAACCTTAAGTTATTAATAAATTTAAATCAGTTTGTTTTTCTGTTGTTCTTCGTCCTGATATTTGTTCACTATATCTAGAAATGTTCATACTTTTGGTTTTACCAATTGACTGGACAATTTCGTTACTTCTGAAAGAGAGATGGACTTTGAAAGATTGACTTTTGTGGTGAGTTTTTACCATGGCATTCATACGATTGTCTTTTCTGCAACATATTCCTACACAACATTCACAGAGGCAAGTTGTTTACACTGCCACAAACCAGAGAATTAATTTCATGTTTGCATAACATGGTTGCAATTTCCGTATGTGATTATGCATAATCACGTCAACGCAAATGTTTCCTAAAAAGGGTGGTTTGTGTGCCAATTACCTCGCACCCAACCACCCCCTCTTTTTACCTAGAGTGGATTCTTGTGTGGTGGTTACATATGTGCCTTCGTGTCTTTTTCGCGTCTGATGTGTGATTTCAGTCATGTTGTATGTTCGATTTGGTGCAAGTTACTTGCTCTTGAACAGCTGTACTAATTGACGAGGTAACCAGATTGCCGACATCGCGACGACCGTTCGCTGTGTCAGGCCATTCCGGCAAACCCTCAACGTTAGTGTGACATATTATTCTATATTAAATTGTTTTGCGCTATGTTGCTGTGACTTCACGTATACGCGCATTGGTGTAACTGACTTAACATCTGATTATAATGAAAGAAAGTAATGCAAGTTATGGGGCTTCTGGATAAATTATTAACAGACAAAATGGTGGGAACCAGGGACGCACTAATACGGGTCTCTACGCCATCCTAGTTTTTGATGCCCAAAGCAGGTGTTACCTTTGTTTGGCCGCTTGTCTTAAAAGCAGGGAAGTATGCCCATCTTGGCCACAGGTGACGAAATTGTACCATAAATTTCATGTTCAATTGGGTACGTCATGTTCTCGCTTTGTGCTTGTCAGCATTGGATGAAGGTTATTTGTCTTAGAAGTTTCATAAGGCTGTACCCAGTAGCGTGCAAAGAGGGGGCAAACGGGGTGTCGGCCCCGGGCATCCAAGGCCAGGGGGGCAGCCAGAGAGTGAAATTACAAAAATTGAAATGCTGTAACAAGAATTTTTCTGTTGTAAGCATGGATTTAATTTTGCGAAACTTGTTTTGTTGTCAATACTAATTTTTACGTATTCAAATGCCAGTGATTCTCAGCTTTTTCAATACCATGGACCTATACTTTAGGTGTGCGGCGCACACCCAACCAAACTGATAGTGATGTGACTTGTTCTAGATCGTACGATCAAGGGAAAATCACAAAAAAGGATTGAAAGATAATCAGGGTTGAAAAAAACTGGTTTTAGAAAAGCAATTCACATGTTTGTTTTTTTATCTATTTTTGTGGTGTTTTGAAAAGAAAAAGGTTTTTGTTCTTTTAGAAAAAACACAAAAACCCTATTCTGAATTGTTTTATTGCATCATGCAATATCACCATTTTCAGAATTACACAATAACTTGTTATGCCTATTATTATGGCATTCAAATCTGAGGGTAAGGAAACGTACCCCATCTTCGTTTTCGCAAAGTGTTGTTGGTCAATTCACTCCAAAGTGGTAAGGCTTGGCAAACATGCGCACAGCAAGCAGAAAAAAGCAACTCCTACAGAAACTCTGCCGTTTCACGTCAAGTTTGTGTAGCCTACATGCCCTGCTAGTTCAACATCTATATAGTGTATTTTTTTAACATATGGTTTAGTATGGTCGAACATCAGAAACAGTTGAGGCAGAGAAGGCAGACAAATTAGTTAAAATATACCGATTTACAGTGCTGAAGAAGATGACAGTCCTTCAAAATTTCGTTACTGTTCGTTTTATTTCATTAAAAAAATTTACAGTTAACTGACAAGTGTGCGCTGCGCGCTGCTTATTTTACTTTTAACTACATAGTACATTTTTCAAAGGAAAAGAAAAGAGTGGGTTTTATTGGATTGTGTTAAGCAGGCTTTTTAAAACACCCGGGTGTTTTTTTAGTTAGGCCCAATTATGTCAACACTGAAGATAATTGTGGACCTTGCTGTCCTATTTCAACGTGCTTGGTGTAGCTGATTTTATAATGTATAACTAGTTCCCCGTTTCATTTTTTGTGCTAATACCGTCGCACACCTGTGCTTGCAATATATGTGTTTCGTTTCGAGCTTCGTCAATAATTGGCAGTTCCAAGCGGATTGATCATAACGGCACACACAAGCCCGTATCTGTTCTGTCCTCCAGTAATTGTACATTTCACAGCCACATAAAAAAACGAAAATTTTCTTGCGTACTTTATGCGCATTCTCAATTATGGTGTAGTTTACAAATTTTAAACTGTCAACCCTGGTAGTCCGCGATTCCCACCGCATGTCACGACAGAACCTAGCGACGAACGAAACCTTTCACCAGACTTTATTCAACTAAGAACACCAGCACGCATCAACATCTGCAGCGCAACACAATAACCGCCTGGTACGAAACTAGAAACGATCTGACATAGACGTGCGATACAAACGACCAGGCAAAGCAATGCAATTCAACGCGGCACGTAATCAAGCAGCCGGACTAATCAGTGCAGGCGCAAGCAACCCCTGGCAACGAAACCGAAACCGTCACACCGCATACATTCTGATCGACTGCTATTCGTTGAGACATTGGCAGCCTTGTGTTTTGGCAACTGTGAACTGCGCTGACGTAGCACTGAGTGTGTTCTACTCTGTGTTAACGCGTTGCCGGATATTTTTGCAGTTATGAATTGCTCTGTCCCAGGAGACGACTGATAATATGTTCATTATAGTGACACATTGTAGCCTACAACGAGTAAAGAGAGTGCGTGTAGAATAATATGCACAGGGACGCCGAAGAATGGAGGCATGGCGGGAGCATTGCCCCCTCTGCCCTTTTAAAAGGGGTGCAACGTGGGCAGAGATGCCTTGTCATAACAGTATCATAGGTAATTTCATGGTTCATCAAGGTCGACTTGAAATAAATTTATTGCAGCTATTCGGGCATCCAGAAAATTCAGAAGGATTTTCTATAATTTCTGTTATTATTTTTGAGGTCAACATTATTGATGAACCGTCGAAGCGCTGGAACGGCTCTGTCGAACCCCAGGGATTCGATCAAACCCAGGTTAAGAACCACTGTTATAGAGCTTCAACAAACAATCTCCGTCTGCGAGCAATCCAGTTCATATTCACGTTTGCAAACAAACATAATTGGTAACGATTTTTTTGTTTTTATAAGTTTCCATTGCCCTCAACATTTTTACTGCTCCCTCTGCCATACCGCTGCTCCGGCGTCCCTGAATATGCATGTTGTGTCAACAAACTTCGCCAAAACATTGGTTTGCAAACGTGAATATGACGTCATATTATGACGTCACAAACAATGTATATCCAGTAACAATGGCCACCATAGGCCTACGCCACTGCTTAATACTAGAATTTGGCAGGGGGGTATCCAACCAAGCAGTCGCCCTGGGCATCACTAGACCTCTGCACGGCACTGGCTGTACCCAAAAGATTTAATTTGAAAAACGGATGTTATCGGGTCTGGTTTTTGCAGTCAAAATTTTGTTTAATATGTTTGCCGCGTCAGGCTTATCATACTTATAATGACTTTACGAACAGAGTTGAATTTCATCTATCTCCTCCAGCACAGTAGCGCCGAGACTAATCTGTGTCGTGAAAGAAGTACCGTTCAATAGATTATACATTAAGAATATAATTTCTGGCCTCATTGAAAGAGAGCTACTAGCTCGAACCACTCGTATCCATGCACCGTAGTTGGAAACGTCTTACAATTGGCACTTCCACGAGGTCACTGCTATTGTTCCGAACGCGCTCAGTGATTTCCGTACTTGTTGTTTGGCTATAAAGCAGGCAAAACGCAAAATTTGAGAAACTGACCATTGCCCCGTGCCATAAAATAGGGCTGGACTTTTCTCCGGGTTTAAAATATAACATCCTGCCTTGGCGTTAGTAGTATATGGGTTTTGTTTGGTGTGCTTTTCTTTTACTTTATAGAAAATCTAGACGAAAATGGAAGCTTGAAAAGTACGGAGCTCTTTTGTGTTGTTCCACATGTTAAATGTTTCCATCTTATTTTGCTTAGTGGTTAGAGTCCTGCGCGGGTAGAATAGTTTTCCCGCTCCGGCCCAGAAAACTGTAAACCGTACCCGCCCTCAACACGCAGAAATTTGGGAAATCTTACCCCCTCCCGCACCCGTGGGCTTCTAACCCACACCTTCCCAACCTGCGCCCGTCCCACTCGCACTGTTTCCGCCACAGACCTGCTCCTGTCACTGTGTGTCTAAAAACTCATGCAACGTATTCCATCGCTTGGTGACAATTTATTCAGTGGTTCATTTCAAAGCCAACAAAAGCTCTTAACCAACACTGTAAAGTAAAATGTGAAACCTTTCGTTCAACCTTGAGCCCTTATGCTATTCACGACATACCCAGCCATGCAAAACACTCGTTTACTGGAAGCGCTATGTTACCATCAACCAGAACGTGGTTTGCAAGATCGCTGAGAGCTGGAAACTCCAATCTCTGGCCTCGCTACAACTGGAAAATGTCGTTACACCCTTGTACCGCCAACTCCCTGTAAAACTGAATTTCTTGCTCATGTCACATGCACTGGGCTAGCATTCATTTATCCGCACAAAGAATTTCTTATCCTACGCCAGACTGGCAGCAAGTTCAACCCGATCCACAGGTGTAGCTCCGCGGGTTACCTGGTCCCGCGCAGACCTCTATTAGTGGTTCAAAATATGAAAGGCAATTTCTACCTTCCGAAAAAACTTCGGTAAAAGTGTTCGCGCCTCACAGTTTAACTTATCATCATTGCAGAATTTTTGAAAGGTTGTCAACGTTGTACTTTAGGCGTTCTTCATAAAATATTGCTGAATTAACTCTTTATTTCCATTTCAATGTTTTAACATCGAAAAAGAATGTGTATGAAAAAAGTGCTTTTATGTTGAGGGTAGTAGCAGTGAAACCGACCCAATCTAGGATGTTGATGAACGTGACACTTGATGGAAAACACTGATTCTTGTGCCATCTTGAATCAACAAATTCGCCTACAAATACTTACACAAGCCACATAAACGCGTTGTAATGAATAGGCTTTTGTCCAACTTTCATAAAATAGACAAAACTTTGCTATACGTAGGATTGTTCCCTTGCATTCTTTTGAAAACAAGCTGGAGCAACGTGAGCGCTTAGCGATCTCATTACACTGTAATTTCCAAGTCAAGAAATACTTGTCGTTGATGATGATCGCACTCGTACGCCTGGGCGTCGAAAGGATTTTTTCCAGGGGGGTCAAACGTGGTGAAATTTGTTTTTTCTGACTCGAAACTAAGAAAAGCTTTTCTTCCAAAAATTTTCAAAATACAGGATGGCCAAGCCCCTCCCCTTCCGACGCCCATGCTCGTACATCTCAGATCTACGTCTAATCAATTAATATGTGTTGTGCTTCAAGTTTCATGAGACCACTGTAGTGGGGGGTTACTTTTGTGTTTGCTCTTGGCATTCCCGCTTTTTATAAATGCTACTCTTACGACATCATTTACTTTATCGTCTCACCTGAAAGCCTGTAAATGATCAAAGTGCTGTTTGCAATTTACACACTGGCCGCAAAATGATGTGCATAATTTGTAAAAATCGGACTCATTCTAGATGCTTTTACTTGACTTATGACAACTTTGCTATGTGCTTACCCTGTAATCATAACAGTTTTCCTATTAGTGAAATTTCCAATATTCAATTGTTTGATTTGTTTCTTTCAACTACAAAAATCACTACTACAACATTTAATGAAATTTGCTTTCCACTTGCTGAACCTCGTACATATAACGACTACCTAACCCCTTCTGAAATCAACTCTGCCAATGGCATGTCTCTTAAAAAACATTCTTATTTTTATTTCAAAGTACACAGTCTAGCCAGACCCCAGAGGCGCAGCCAGAATGAGGCCGAAGAGGCCATGCCCCCCCTCCCGAAAAAACTTAAGATGTTTCGCTGGAGTTTTACATCAATCTCAACTGTTCGAAAACAAACGGAAGGAACAGTCGGACTCTTGTAGTGTTGTGTTCTCTCACTGACCAAGGTTTAACGTGACTTTTTGCGATTGGATGCGAAACTATACGACTAAAGCATGCAACGCTGTCAGCGAAGTTGCCAATTAATGCGGACAACACGAGCTGAGGTGTAGCCTAAATGAAATGCAAGGGAGCAGCTTTCTTGCAAAGGAGTACAATTTTACGGACCAAACAAGCACACTTTATTCAGTGAACACAGGGTTTATTCATGCCGTTTTTAAGTTGTCATTTTCCAAGCAATACAAAATATAGTGTTTTAATCCTCTATGCCAGGGGTGGCCAACCAGTCAGAGACCAACAGCCACATTTCTTATTGTGTTACCGCAAAGAGCCATATCATACACATGGACGCACATGAACATCACCTCATCTCTCCCTCACTCAAACACGTACCTTTGCTCAGTTAGATTAATTGTAAATATCACACATCAACATGACAAGAACAGAACTTACAAGTCAATTATTGTTATTCATATTATTTAGTTGGACTACGAGTAATTACGTAAGAGTCGCATGAAACCGGGCAAAGAGCCACATGCGGCTTACGAGCCGCAGGTTGTTCATCTCTGCTCTATGTTATAGGCCAGGGTCTCCAAACTACGGCCGCGGGCCAAACGCGGCCCTCGAAGCCATTTCATCCGTCCCGCGAAGCCATTTTGTCATTAATGGAAAAACAATATATTTACGAAACGTTTGCTGATTTGGCCGAGTGTATGTAACATAGCCTATGTCGAAACAATCACAATTTGTAAGTCCGGCTCTCGAACTTTTGTGTAGTACCTTATGTGGCCCTGTAGCAAAAAAGTTTAGAGACCCTGCTGTAGGCTGATGGTAAACAGAATGAAGACAAGTTTTGCACAGCAACGTATCGTCGCAACGCCCTTGGCTAACCATTATGAAGTAAACCCAATGTAGACACGTTTTACCAAGTAAAACTCACGAGAAACTGTTCTAGCTGATTTAACTAACTTATAGAGGAGTGGTTCCTTTACAAGCACGCCGAATCCTCAAGTAATTTTCCAAGCTTTTTGTCAAACCCCATTTTTGCCCAATATAACATAAAGTAAAAATTAATTATTGGTATACAATGGTGACCATGGTGAGCTTGCTGTGATATAACCACGCTTTTAGTCATATTTCAGATGACCTTCGTCGAAGCGCTGGAACGGCTCTGTCGAACCCCAGGGATTCGATCAAACCCAGGTTAAGAACCACTGTTATAGAGCTTCAACAAACAATCTCCGTCTGCGAGCAATCCAGTTCATATTCACGTTTGCAAACAAACATAATTGGTAACGATTTTTTTGTTTTTATAAGTTTCCATTGCCCTCAACATTTTTACTGCTCCCTCTGCCATACCGCTGCTCCGGCGTCCCTGAATATGCATGTTGTGTCAACAAACTTCGCCAAAACATTGGTTTGCAAACGTGAATATGACGTCATATTATGACGTCACAAACAATGTATATCCAGTAACAATGGCCACCATAGGCCTACGCCACTGCTTAATACTAGAATTTGGCAGGGGGGTATCCAACCAAGCAGTCGCCCTGGGCATCACTAGACCTCTGCACGGCACTGGCTGTACCCAAAAGATTTAATTTGAAAAACGGATGTTATCGGGTCTGGTTTTTGCAGTCAAAATTTTGTTTAATATGTTTGCCGCGTCAGGCTTATCATACTTATAATGACTTTACGAACAGAGTTGAATTTCATCTATCTCCTCCAGCACAGTAGCGCCGAGACTAATCTGTGTCGTGAAAGAAGTACCGTTCAATAGATTATACATTAAGAATATAATTTCTGGCCTCATTGAAAGAGAGCTACTAGCTCGAACCACTCGTATCCATGCACCGTAGTTGGAAACGTCTTACAATTGGCACTTCCACGAGGTCACTGCTATTGTTCCGAACGCGCTCAGTGATTTCCGTACTTGTTGTTTGGCTATAAAGCAGGCAAAACGCAAAATTTGAGAAACTGACCATTGCCCCGTGCCATAAAATAGGGCTGGACTTTTCTCCGGGTTTAAAATATAACATCCTGCCTTGGCGTTAGTAGTATATGGGTTTTGTTTGGTGTGCTTTTCTTTTACTTTATAGAAAATCTAGACGAAAATGGAAGCTTGAAAAGTACGGAGCTCTTTTGTGTTGTTCCACATGTTAAATGTTTCCATCTTATTTTGCTTAGTGGTTAGAGTCCTGCGCGGGTAGAATAGTTTTCCCGCTCCGGCCCAGAAAACTGTAAACCGTACCCGCCCTCAACACGCAGAAATTTGGGAAATCTTACCCCCTCCCGCACCCGTGGGCTTCTAACCCACACCTTCCCAACCTGCGCCCGTCCCACTCGCACTGTTTCCGCCACAGACCTGCTCCTGTCACTGTGTGTCTAAAAACTCATGCAACGTATTCCATCGCTTGGTGACAATTTATTCAGTGGTTCATTTCAAAGCCAACAAAAGCTCTTAACCAACACTGTAAAGTAAAATGTGAAACCTTTCGTTCAACCTTGAGCCCTTATGCTATTCACGACATACCCAGCCATGCAAAACACTCGTTTACTGGAAGCGCTATGTTACCATCAACCAGAACGTGGTTTGCAAGATCGCTGAGAGCTGGAAACTCCAATCTCTGGCCTCGCTACAACTGGAAAATGTCGTTACACCCTTGTACCGCCAACTCCCTGTAAAACTGAATTTCTTGCTCATGTCACATGCACTGGGCTAGCATTCATTTATCCGCACAAAGAATTTCTTATCCTACGCCAGACTGGCAGCAAGTTCAACCCGATCCACAGGTGTAGCTCCGCGGGTTACCTGGTCCCGCGCAGACCTCTATTAGTGGTTCAAAATATGAAAGGCAATTTCTACCTTCCGAAAAAACTTCGGTAAAAGTGTTCGCGCCTCACAGTTTAACTTATCATCATTGCAGAATTTTTGAAAGGTTGTCAACGTTGTACTTTAGGCGTTCTTCATAAAATATTGCTGAATTAACTCTTTATTTCCATTTCAATGTTTTAACATCGAAAAAGAATGTGTATGAAAAAAGTGCTTTTATGTTGAGGGTAGTAGCAGTGAAACCGACCCAATCTAGGATGTTGATGAACGTGACACTTGATGGAAAACACTGATTCTTGTGCCATCTTGAATCAACAAATTCGCCTACAAATACTTACACAAGCCACATAAACGCGTTGTAATGAATAGGCTTTTGTCCAACTTTCATAAAATAGACAAAACTTTGCTATACGTAGGATTGTTCCCTTGCATTCTTTTGAAAACAAGCTGGAGCAACGTGAGCGCTTAGCGATCTCATTACACTGTAATTTCCAAGTCAAGAAATACTTGTCGTTGATGATGATCGCACTCGTACGCCTGGGCGTCGAAAGGATTTTTTCCAGGGGGGTCAAACGTGGTGAAATTTGTTTTTTCTGACTCGAAACTAAGAAAAGCTTTTCTTCCAAAAATTTTCAAAATACAGGATGGCCAAGCCCCTCCCCTTCCGACGCCCATGCTCGTACATCTCAGATCTACGTCTAATCAATTAATATGTGTTGTGCTTCAAGTTTCATGAGACCACTGTAGTGGGGGGTTACTTTTGTGTTTGCTCTTGGCATTCCCGCTTTTTATAAATGCTACTCTTACGACATCATTTACTTTATCGTCTCACCTGAAAGCCTGTAAATGATCAAAGTGCTGTTTGCAATTTACACACTGGCCGCAAAATGATGTGCATAATTTGTAAAAATCGGACTCATTCTAGATGCTTTTACTTGACTTATGACAACTTTGCTATGTGCTTACCCTGTAATCATAACAGTTTTCCTATTAGTGAAATTTCCAATATTCAATTGTTTGATTTGTTTCTTTCAACTACAAAAATCACTACTACAACATTTAATGAAATTTGCTTTCCACTTGCTGAACCTCGTACATATAACGACTACCTAACCCCTTCTGAAATCAACTCTGCCAATGGCATGTCTCTTAAAAAACATTCTTATTTTTATTTCAAAGTACACAGTCTAGCCAGACCCCAGAGGCGCAGCCAGAATGAGGCCGAAGAGGCCATGCCCCCCCTCCCGAAAAAACTTAAGATGTTTCGCTGGAGTTTTACATCAATCTCAACTGTTCGAAAACAAACGGAAGGAACAGTCGGACTCTTGTAGTGTTGTGTTCTCTCACTGACCAAGGTTTAACGTGACTTTTTGCGATTGGATGCGAAACTATACGACTAAAGCATGCAACGCTGTCAGCGAAGTTGCCAATTAATGCGGACAACACGAGCTGAGGTGTAGCCTAAATGAAATGCAAGGGAGCAGCTTTCTTGCAAAGGAGTACAATTTTACGGACCAAACAAGCACACTTTATTCAGTGAACACAGGGTTTATTCATGCCGTTTTTAAGTTGTCATTTTCCAAGCAATACAAAATATAGTGTTTTAATCCTCTATGCCAGGGGTGGCCAACCAGTCAGAGACCAACAGCCACATTTCTTATTGTGTTACCGCAAAGAGCCATATCATACACATGGACGCACATGAACATCACCTCATCTCTCCCTCACTCAAACACGTACCTTTGCTCAGTTAGATTAATTGTAAATATCACACATCAACATGACAAGAACAGAACTTACAAGTCAATTATTGTTATTCATATTATTTAGTTGGACTACGAGTAATTACGTAAGAGTCGCATGAAACCGGGCAAAGAGCCACATGCGGCTTACGAGCCGCAGGTTGTTCATCTCTGCTCTATGTTATAGGCCAGGGTCTCCAAACTACGGCCGCGGGCCAAACGCGGCCCTCGAAGCCATTTCATCCGTCCCGCGAAGCCATTTTGTCATTAATGGAAAAACAATATATTTACGAAACGTTTGCTGATTTGGCCGAGTGTATGTAACATAGCCTATGTCGAAACAATCACAATTTGTAAGTCCGGCTCTCGAACTTTTGTGTAGTACCTTATGTGGCCCTGTAGCAAAAAAGTTTAGAGACCCTGCTGTAGGCTGATGGTAAACAGAATGAAGACAAGTTTTGCACAGCAACGTATCGTCGCAACGCCCTTGGCTAACCATTATGAAGTAAACCCAATGTAGACACGTTTTACCAAGTAAAACTCACGAGAAACTGTTCTAGCTGATTTAACTAACTTATAGAGGAGTGGTTCCTTTACAAGCACGCCGAATCCTCAAGTAATTTTCCAAGCTTTTTGTCAAACCCCATTTTTGCCCAATATAACATAAAGTAAAAATTAATTATTGGTATACAATGGTGACCATGGTGAGCTTGCTGTGATATAACCACGCTTTTAGTCATATTTCAGATGACCTTCGTCGAAGCGCTGGAACGGCTCTGTCGAACCCCAGGGATTCGATCAAACCCAGGTTAAGAACCACTGTTATAGAGCTTCAACAAACAATCTCCGTCTGCGAGCAATCCAGTTGGTAACAACCAAACGTAGCATCCGATATTGACAATAGTGCTTTTCATTCTACAGTGTTTAGCGGTTTTGCGAGATTTTTGTCAGTCGAAGATTGAACATCAAGCAAGTACTGTTATTTCTTTTTCCTTGCAACCACAGGCGTAGACAGGGAGGCCAAGGAGCCATGCACCTCAAATTGCTAGCATATCTTGTCATTTTGTGCTTTGACAGGCAGTGTCCGGAACAAAATACTGTTTCTCGCTTAAATTCAAAGTATTTGTCCTCCCCAAAAATTTTGCCTTGGCTACACTACTGCTTGTAACCATTTTCACACTGACGGCCTGCATCTTTCTCGTGCCCAGACATGTTCCTCAGTATCAAGCCTTTCACACAATCTGCACTTCTAACTTGATGTACAACCTTCCACTCATCCACTGACAAAAAGCTCGCAACAGCGCAAGATCGCCAGACAATGCAGAACTCCGATGAAAATCAGTATTGTCATCCTTATATTGCGTGACAAAAAATATTATTGTGTTGTTACTGCACAAATAAAAGTCTAGACGTTTGCATTTTCGCTCGTTTCGAAGTAAATTGTGAAGTAATGCTTCTGCGCAGTTTTACAATTTTTAAGTTAATGATGAGTCGCCATAGGGAGGAGTTGCGCGGGGCCCTAGGCCATGGCCTATTTTGCCTATGCATAAATCCGTCTCTGGCAAAACCGTTTGATGGATTGGCTTTTTTGACGAATAATAATCATAATGTGACATTGATCCTGAGATGGTCATCGACGAGTTGTTCAAAAAGAAACGCAGACTGAATTTTATCTTTTAATTGTGCTCGCAGGTATTTTGTAAAATCAAAATTTGGCTATTGGCATCCTCTGATTTGTTCCTATGAATTCATTTACATACATTTAGTTGATTTTGACTTATTCAATAGGCATAATCAGTGATATTCTCGAGGACAACATTACACGGCGCTTCGCTTTCCGCTACTCTTAGTGTTCATTGAAAACTGTTTGGTTAACAACTGCTTGATAATGATCACTGCAAAGCAAACGTTTTCTTGTCTTTGTTAAAATTTATCGATGCCGACTGGTAGAAGATATTTGACGTCATATCCTGTTGTAACAAACCAGAAATTGACCAGTGACATCAAAATGATCTTTGTGCGAAATAGCTAAAGTTTGAAATCTGACGACGTCAGTGACCGGCCCCTCCCGAACAAAATTCCTGGCTGCGCCCCTGCCAGGCCCGTAACCAGCTTGGGATACCAGGAGGGGCGAAGAGCTTTTTGAGAGGGGCGCAAAATTTTTGAACTGTGTCCAATAGTTTTAAATTATGTCCAGCACATTTTTCTAGGGGGGCTTATCCCCTCCAGCGCCACCCCTGATTACGGACCTCAGTCTAGACAAAAATAAGCACATAATTGGCACTTCAATGTGTAATGTCTCACTTGATTTTATAGCAATATCAGAAACCAAATTGAAATCCAAATGTTGTACATATATGCAAATTCCTAACTACAACTTTGTTCACGTTGATCCTTAACCAATGGCGGGGGTGTTGGTCTGCATATAATAGTTATTCATTTATTACAGACTCGTGGTCCATATCACAGGCACAATAATACAGCACAAGAGCACAAAAAATGGTAAGCATCGCGCATTCCAGAAAAGTTGTTTTGCGCACAACCATGGGCGCAATTTTGTTGTAAAATGTGGGGGGACAGCTTGGTACGAAACCAATACATTCATCGAGTCGGTGCAGAAGTGAAGTTTTATAAATACACATTCCAAATCTTGTTTTTAGGTGTTTGGAAGCAACATTAATCACGCTTTGCTTTATCCTTGCAGATAATTTGCAAATTAATACACTTAAATGTGTTGCTGGACACGGTAATGTAGTTCAGCCTGCTTACATTAACTATCGTATTTGGATACAAACAAGCACAGCAATATTGTAGAATACATCAATTGGGTTTTATCAGACCTGTCAGCTGCAGTGCACAAAATGCTGAATCGCATTGGTCGCCCGTGCATATCACTTATATTAGAACACATCAATTTTCATGCATTTCATAAGAAGTGTGGGTTACAGCCAGGGGTGGACTGGGCTTTTAAACCGGCCCGGGCATTCCCACTACGCCGGCCCTGGGCCGTGCAACAAAGAGCAACAGAAGGGCACTGCGGCTAATAGATGAATCATAAAGATTGGTGTGCGTATCAAAGGAACTGCTCAACAGCGATAAATGGGTGCCGTTTATTTAATGTGCGTCAGTTGAGACTGCTCCCATAGCCTACTTCGATATGCCCAGAATTTTGTTGTGGTTAACGAAAACAGAACAGTGTGGATTCTGAAACGAAAATTCGTGTTGTGTCTAAAACAATACGCAAAATGCTGGACCAAAAAAGACTGCCTAATCAACTAAAATTTAATTAATTTTATTTGAAACAAGCGCAGTTTAGCAAAGCAAGTGTCTACGCAGAAACACTATCGATGATGTCTTTATTGTCAAGTTTGGCCAGAATTCCTTTCTCTACGTACATCAGCATAAACGCTTCCAGATGTTCTTGCGTCATTGTGCTTCGTGGGCGGCTTTTAATTCTCTTCAGAGCAGAGAAAGATCGTTCATACTCGTACATTGCTTGAGACACCGGCAGTGTCAGCAGCAACTTGTAGGCAAGTCAAATGAAATGCTCTTGTAGGCGTCTGTAAAGAAATTCAACTTCAACAGCGCCTTGTAGCAGCAGACAGGACAAGTTTCACATGAATTACACGTGATACACAAAGGATTCGTGCTGTGCTCTAGTTCATTGTCACTGTCTTCCTGCACTACGTAAGCATCTGCAATTGATCGTTTTATTAATGTAAGCCATTGGTTTCCAAGGTCTTGCAGTTCTATGCGAAGTTGTTCTGCAATGATGCTATCATCAAATCTCAACAAATATTTACAAAGCTCTTCCATAGTCCCGATGGCACATACCAAAGTTTCTTGGGTGAAGAAGTGAGAGATCAGCACACATCGTTGAAGTGAAGATGTTCTATGAAACCGTTGTTTGATTCTTCTCAGGATAGTGTCCACTATCGCAGGGGTCGGCAACCTTTTTTGCACTGCGGACCGGTTTGAAACTGAATTTTTTTCGCGGACTGGCCTTCAAAAACCACGAATGTTCAGCAATGAATATTTA